>Ga0316192_10000359_pt1 | contig 32973 bp, 24 predicted proteins | sample MerIslwburrow_MG_FD_204931 | JGI IMG/M metagenome (GOLD analysis project Ga0316192, IMG submission 204931) | Coastal sediment microbial communities from Maine, United States - Merrow Island worm burrow | ecosystem: Environmental > Aquatic > Marine > Coastal > Sediment | place: USA: Maine...
CATCGGCCGCGTCATTGCCCGACCGTTCGTCGGCGATGGCCCTGATACCTACGCTCGCACCGCCAATCGTCGTGACCTGACGACGCCTCCGCACGCGCCAACCGTGCTCGACAAACTGGTTGCCAATGGCGGTGACGTTATCAGCATTGGGAAAATCGCCGATATCTACGCACACCAGGGCATCACGCAAAAGGTCAAAGCAAGCGGCAACGCGGCGCTGTTCGATGCCACGCTCGATGCCGTGCGCACGGCTGGGGACGATACCATTGTCTTCACGAATTTCGTCGACTTCGACATGTTGTACGGTCACCGTCGCGATGTTGAAGGCTATGCGACGGCACTCGAGTATTTTGATGGACGTCTACCCGAAGTGCTTGAACTCATGAAAGAGGACGATTTGCTCGTCCTGTGTGCCGATCACGGGTGCGATCCGACGTGGCCGGGCAGTGACCACACGCGCGAGCACATTCCGGTGCTCGCATACGGGGCAGGACTCAGGGCGGGCTCATTAGGTCAACGCGAGACGTTCGCCGATATCGGGCAGAGCCTGGCCGAGCATTTCGGCCTCGAGCCTATGGATTACGGGACCAGCTTCCTCTAGGCCTTCCAGGAATCAGGGACGCGCACGGCGATGACTTCACCGTCGGCCGTCTGCACGTCGCCGGAAAAGACCCGGCATTTCACGAGCGTTTTTCTTTCGCCGAACTCTTCGATCGTGGCGCGCAATTCGAGGTCCTTGTCAATCGGTGTCGGAGCGAGGTAGTTAACGGTCAGTCGGCCGGTCACACACCAGATTTCCGGCGCCGCGCCAATCTCGCGACCCTCCTGCAGGTAGTAGTTCGACAGGGCCGTCCCGACGCTGTGGCAGTCGATCAGGCTCGCGATCGTGCCACCGTAAACATAGTGCTCCGGGCCCGCACACTGCTCCGGCCTTGGCGTGTAGCGACAAACGCATTCGTCACCATGCCAATGGCTCTTGATCTGCATCCCTTTGTCATTGTCGGCGCCACAGCCATAGCAGTGATTGTGCGGTAGCAGGTCCTGGATAGCGGTCATGCGTTATTTCGCCCTGTTCCTGTCTTCGAGCGCCGCCTGAATCTGTGCGGCAAGTGCTTTCGCCTCCGCGGCGACACGGTCTGTTTCGATTGTGAGCATCTCGCGTTCCCTCATGAGGACTTTTCCATCGACGACAACGGAGGCGACATCCTGTTCATCACTGACGAACACGAGATGGGAGATGACGTTGTATGTTGGCACGTGATGCACGTCTTCAAACGCAACCTGGATCAGGTCAGCACGCTTACCGACTTCGAGAGAACCGATCGTGTCCCCGAGACCGATAGCCGTGGCACCGCCGCTGGTCGCCATGCCCAGCACGGTCGTAGCCGGAATGACTTCCGGATTCATACGGTCGACCTTCTGCAGGAGTGAAGCGAGGCGCATCTCTTCCCACATATCGAGATCGTTATTACTGGCCGCGCCGTCTGTGCCGAGCCCAACGCGCACTCCGGCGTCCAGCATCTCGGTAATTGGTGAGATGCCGGAGGCGATCTTCATATTGGATGTTGGATTATGAATCACACCGACCTTGCGCTCGGCAAGAATCGGGATTTCTTCCTTCGTCGGCCAGACTACATGTGCCGCGATCGTCGGTCCCTCAAAGAAGCCGATCGATTCGTACAACTCGATGCTCGGCATCCCGTAGGTATCCTGCGAATACTGCAGTTCGAACGGGGACTCCGAGACATGGATGCTGACCGGGACACCGAGTTCCATCGCGGCAGCCCGTGTCGCCGCAAGTTGCTCGGCATTCAGAGTGTAATTCGCGTGCGGTCCGAATATTGGTGAGATACGGCTGTTCCTGCCTTGCCAGCGTTTGACGAAGCCGACTCCCTTCGCAATAGAGTCGTCGGCATTCTCGGCATCGGGGCTGCGTTGGTCGATAACGGTCGCAGAAATCATCGCTCGCATACCGCAGCTGTCGACGACTTCGGCGATGGTATCGGGGAAGTAGTACATATCGACGAACGTCGTCGTGCCACCACGAATCATTTCCCAGCAGGCAAGTTCGGTACCGATGCGAACGAACTCCGAGTCAACGAACTCTACCTCGGCCGGGAAGATGTAGTTCTGCAGCCAATCCATAAGATTGAGATCATCGGCGACGCCGCGAAGCAAGGTCATGGCCGCATGGGAGTGTCCGTTGACAAGACCGGGCATGACGACCCTGTTGTTGCCGTCGAGTGTTTCTACGGCCGTGTATTCGGCTTCGATGTCGGCCACGCTGCCGATCGCGATGATCAGGCCTTCGTCGATCGCGACTGCGCCGTTCTGGAGAATCGTCGCAGCCGGGTCCATGGTGACGATGTGATCGCCTCTCACAATCAGGTCGATACGCTCGTCGTCCGCCGAATCCGTGGCATCGGACGCTTGTTCACGAGGACCGCATGCGACGACGGATGATAATAGAAAAAAGCTTATTAAACAGTATCTTATTGTTGTCATAGTTCCCTCTCAGTCGCGTATTGTAGCACCGCGATTCAGGGCCAGCGCCCAATGCCGCTCTCGCGTATCCATGTACAAAAAAGAGCCGGCACATGGCCGGCTCTTGTGTCACTCGCTGATGAGAAAGATCAGAAGCTCTTGACCAGTCGCAGTCCGAACTCGCTCGCATCGTTGCTCAGAATCTGCAGGATGTAGTCCCCGGTATTCAGGCGAGCATTGTCATAGCGCTCATCCGTAACGTTGCGACCGTAGAGACCCGCTGTGAACGAGCCATCGCTGGAATGATAGGCGATGTCGACGTTCATTAGTGCGCGGTTATCGATTTGCGTCAGGCGACCAGGATCCGAACTCGGCTCGCCGTACATGTTGTCGCGATACGAGTAGTCCAGGCGCATCCTGACTTCGGCGCCGCTGGACAGCGGAATTGCCCACATCGGGCTTATCGACCAGGTGAGTTCCGGTGTCAGTGGTGCGACCGGTTTCACGCCCTGCTGTTCGTCAACATCGACGTCGATATAGCCGAGGGTTGCCTGGAACGAGAAGTTGTCGGTGAAGAAATACGTGTTCTCCCACTCGAAGCCCGTCGATGTCTGATCGACGATCAGGTTCAAGGTGCTGAAGCCGCCACCTGACGTAGTGCTAACCTGGTAAGGAAGGTCTGAGTACTCCGTCGTGAATATCGCCGCACTCATCGAGAAATGATCGGTGATCTGGCCTTTGATGCCGACCTCGAGGTTCGTGGCCGTGATGTTGTCGCTGGCCTTGAAGCAATCGTCATCGTCATCCGGGTCGGTATCGCCGAACAGGCAGAACGGACGTGCCGGGTACTGGCCGGACTGGTAACCGGTTTGTACGGTCGCGTAGCCTGTCAGACCATTATCGAACGAGTAGTTGGCCGCCAGTTCCCAGGTAATCTCATCGAAGTCGCGACTATCGTCATAAGGTCCACTGCCAACGTTGGTGAAAGCCGTCTTCTCGTCTTCCGTATAGCGCAGGCCGCCGGAAAGGCGAAACTTGTCCGTGAAGTCATAACCGAGATTGCCATAGATGGCCACGCTCGTAACATCCTGTGACAGGAAGAACGTCCCGGGGAATGTCAGGAACACGGTCGGGTCCTGGTTGTTGAAGCCGTCTTCCTCGAAGTAGTAGAGGCCGGATACGAAGTCGAATGCACCCATGTCACCACTGAACTGGAATTCAAGTGATGTCTGGTCGGCCTCGCCGGTCTCCGGGAATGATAGGAAGTCGTCTACAAAGCTGTCATCATCAAGCCCTGCCTTGTACTCGGACGTACGGGTGCTGGCGATGATCTTCGAACTGTAGGTGTCATTCCAGTTCCAGTCCGCCGTCAACGAGAAGCCCTCTGCCTTGTTGGTCACGATTGTCTGGCTGGCTTGCCCGGTGTTGTTATCGTAAGGATCCGAAGAGACATCGGAATTGCGGTAGCCCGCGCCATACACGGCGCCGTTTGGCAGTTCGTCGATCAAGGTCGTGTAGGGACGAAGACCGCCTTCGCCGTCATTGGCGTCATAAGCCAGGACCAGCGAGAAATCGTCGCTCGGAGCGTAGCGCAGGGCGGCACGTCCATAGACTTCCTTGGTTTCGCCAACCTCGATGCCAGCATTGGGCAAATTCAGGAAATCGCCGAGGCCATCACGGCTCCTGTACCCGCCCGTGAATGCCAGGGCGACCGTATCCGAAAGGTTCATGTCAGCATAGAAATCACCATTGAGGCGTCCGCGGCTGCCAACATCGAGGCCAACCCTGGCACCTTCATTAGCGCCAGGCGTCTTGGTGATGATATTGATCGCGCCACCGATGGAGTTACGGCCGTACAGGGTGCCCTGGGGACCGCGCAACACTTCGATACGCTCTATGTTGGTCAGGTTCCAGTTCTGGCCGACCTGTCGGCCCAGGTAGACGCCGTCCACGTAGACGCTCACACCGGGGTCCGTGGTGATCAGGTGATCCTGCAGGCCAATGCCACGAATGAACGGGTTGGCCGAGGAGATATGGCCGGCGGAAAACTGGGTGATATTCAGGTTCGGCACGAACTTGCCAATATCCACGATTTCGATAATGCCTTGCTCGGCGAGCTTGTCACCCTCAAAGGCGCTGATCGCGATAGGCACCTCATAGATGCTGGCCTCGCGCTTGGTCGCCGTGACCATGATTTCTTCAATAAGGGCGTCGTCACCGTTCTGTGCGATCGCGGTTGGCGAAATGGCCAGCGCGGATGCAAAAGCAACGAACAGGAGACCCTTAACCTTGTGATTGTTCATATTTTTCCCCCGAAGGAAAGGTTATGGTGCAGTGAACGGATAGTGGTTTGCCTGATATCCGGATGCAGCCGATTATAGCTCAATGTCCAGCTTGTTTGGCCCGTTTGCCTGCTCTAAGGTAATGCTCTGTGACCCATCAAAAAGACATTCCAAAGACCATTCCGACTTTCGATGCGCCGCACGATGGCCGCCTTTCAGCCGACATGGTTGCGGCCTATCGCGATGCCGGCGTCATTGTCCTGAAGGGATTCGCGTCGAAAGAAGACTGTGCGCGTTTGCGACAACGTGCTCTGGAACTTGTCGACGCGTTTGATCCGTCCACAGTACGCAGCGTCTTCTCGTCAGCGATGCAGACGCAACACAATGACAGATACTTTATTGACTCCGGCGACAAGATCCGTTTCTTCCTGGAAGAGGATGCGTTCGATGAAAGTGGCGAACTGCGCCAGGATAAGGAGCACAGTCTGAATAAGTTGGGCCACGCCATGCACGACTGTGACGCGGTGTTCGATCGCTTCTCACGGACACCTGAGCTGGCGGCAGCCGTTCGAGCTCTCGGCATAGACGATCCGGCAATCGTGCAGTCGATGTACATATTCAAGCCACCCAATATTGGCGGCGAGGTCGTTTGTCACCAGGACTCCACGTACATCTACACCGAACCCGAGTCTTGTGTTGGGTTCTGGTTCGCGCTCGAAGACGCGACACTGGAGAATGGCTGTATGCAGTTCATTCCAGGCGCTCACAAGCTACCGCTCAAGAAACGTAACTATCGCAAGGCTGATGGCGAACTCGTTATGGACGTACTCGATGACACACCGTGGCCCGAGGAGAACAAGGTGGCCGCCGAAGCGGAAACGGGAACGCTGGTTATCTTCGATGGTCGCGCTCCGCACCTGAGTGCCGCAAATCGCTCGTCCAGGTCCCGACATGCGTATACGCTGCATGTGATTGATCAGAAATGCCATTACCCGGCAGAAAACTGGTTGCAGCGCGGTGACGACTTGCCGCTTCGTGGCTTCGACTAAGGAACACCATGTTATTCAAAGACATTATTCGCAAGAAGCGCGACGGCGGGGAGCTGACCGACGACGAGATCCAGATTTTCGTCGACGGTCTCGCCACCGAAAGCCTGCCTGCGGAGCAAGTCTCGTCATTGGCCATGGCCATTTGCCTGAACTCGATGACTTTTGACGAAGCGGCCATGCTGACATCGAAAATGGCGCGGTCCGGCACCGTCCTTGACTGGGACGCAGAAGCGCTGGACGGGCCTGTCGTCGATAAACACTCGACAGGCGGGGTCGGTGACAAAGTGAGTTTCCTGCTCGCACCGATCGCTGCGGCCTGTGGCTGTTACGTGCCGATGATTTCGGGGCGCGGCCTTGGGCATACGGGCGGCACGACCGACAAAATAGAGTCGATCCCGGGTTACAACGCAATGCCGGACTTCGAGACTTTTCGCAGGGTCGTCAAGGAGGTAGGCTGCGCGGTCATAGGCCAGACGCCAGAGTTGGCCCCGGCGGACCGGCGCCTCTATGCAATACGGGACGTGACCGGCACCGTTGAGTCAGTTCCCTTGATTACTGCCTCAATCCTGTCGAAGAAGATCGCAGCCGGGCTTGGTGGCCTGGTCATGGACGTCAAGGTCGGTAGTGGGGCGTTCATGACAACAATCGAGCGAGCCCGCGAGTTATCGACCAGCATAATCAACACCGCTGCTAACCTTGGGGTGAAAACCCATACTCTGATTACCGATATGAACGAGGTGTTGGGGACGACGGCTGGTAACGCGCTGGAAATAGAAGAGTCCGTTCTATTCCTGCGCAATCAGCAGCGAGAGCCTCGCCTTAACGAAGTGGTTATCGGTCTGTGTGCGGAGATGCTCCTTGTCGGGGGCTTGGAGGAGGATCGAGAGTCGGCCGTACGCAAGTGTGACGACGCCGTGACCAGTGGTCATGCCGCCGAGGTCTTCGATCGCATGGTCAATGCACTCGGTGGTCCGGCTGATTTCGTTGCCGACTATTCGCAATACCTCGCACGCGCCCCGGTGGTTCGGCAGGTCCATGCGTCCGGCACTGTTACTGCCATGAATACGCGCGCCGTGGGCGGCGCGATTATCGAATTGGGCGGCGGGCGGCATGTGGTTGGTGAAAAACTCGACCTGTCGGTCGGGTTCAGCAACATTGCGCCGATTGGTACCGAACTTGACGGAGAAACGCCATTGGCAGTCATACATGCCGCGTCGGAGGACGACGCAGCGGCGGCGGAGAAAAAGCTGCTCGACGCTGTCAGTCTGGGAGATAGGGCACCGCCAGCCGACCCGGTAATTCACGAGATTTTGACCGGCTAGACGCCCCCGATGCGGTAAACTAGCCGGATCAAAGAATAAGAATAGTCCGGGGGCTCCATGACCAATTTCATCGGTATTGCCGGGATCGCCGCAATCCTTGCGATTGCATTTGCGTTCTCCAGTAATCGCAAAGCGATCAACTTTCGCATCGTAGGCGCAGCATTCGCTTTGCAGGTCGTGATAGCGACAATCGTGCTGTACTGGGACAGGGGCCGCGGGGCTATAGAGGTCATGAGTGACGGCGTGATGGCCGTAATCGGCTTCTCTCGGGAGGGTATCGACATGGTGTTCGGGCCACTCGCGGATACCGAAACAATCGGGTTCAGCTTCGCGATCAACGTCTTGCCGATCATCATTTTCTTTTCGGCGCTCATGTCGGTCCTGTATCACCTGCGCGTCATGGAGTGGATCGTAAAACTCGTTGGCGGATTCCTGCACAAGGTCATCGGTACGGGCGCAGTTGAGTCAATGAACGCAGCGGCAAATGTTTTCGTCGGCCAGACTGAGGCGCCGCTCGCCGTACGGCCCTACCTCAAGAACCTGACCGAGCCACAGATGTTTGCGGTGATGGTCTCGGGACTGGCTTCAATCGCGGGGACCGTTCTCGCGGGCTACGCGATGATGGGTGCCGAACTCAAATACCTGCTTGCGGCTGCCTTTATGGCGGCGCCAGGCGGCTTGCTCATGGCGAAGATCATCATGCCCGACGACAAGGTTGTTCGTTCGGGTGAGCATGAAGAGCTGGTCATGGAGCGCAGCGAACACAAGAACGTGATCCTGGCGGCGGCATCGGGTACGACCGATGGCCTGCGACTGGCGGCAAACATCGGTGCGATGCTGATCGCTTTCGTGGCGCTAATCGCACTGTTTAACGGGATTGTCGGCTGGGTCACAGGCTGGTTTGGATACGAACTGACACTGCAGATGATCCTGGGCAGGATATTCCAGCCGCTGATGTTCCTGCTCAGTGTTCCCTGGGAAGAGGCACAGGCCGCAGGCGCGTTGTTTGGCGAGAAGCTGATACTCAATGAGTTCGTCGCGTTCTCAAACCTGAATGAATACCTGGCTGGCTATAGTCCGCGCACAGTAGCGATCGTCACCTTCTCGCTCTGTGGTTTTGCCAACCTCTCGTCTATTGCCATTCTGCTCGGTGGCCTCGGCGTATTGGTGCCAGAGAAGAGGGACTTGATCGGGCAACTGGGACTCAAGGCCGTACTCGCGGGCTCGCTTTCGAACCTGATGAGTGCCGCGCTGGCCGGTTTGCTACTGACGTTCTAGTACCGTGGCACCGCGTCCAATAATTATCGACTGCGATCCGGGTCAGGACGATGCTGTCGCGCTGTTCCTGGCGATGGCGTCACCGGATGAGCTCGATATACTCGGAATAACGACGGTCGCAGGCAATGTGCCGCTCGAACTGACGCAGCGCAACGCGCGCATGATGTGCGATATCGCGCAGCAACAGGCGCTACCCGTCTTTGCCGGCTGCGACAAACCCATGGTGCTGGACGCGATTACGGCCGAGTACATTCACGGCAACACGGGTATCGACGGCGTGGACGTATTTGAACCTGAAACTCCATTACAGGAGCAACATGCTGTCGACTTTCTCATCGAGACATTGCTGGCGGCGGAAGAAGGGAGTGTGACCCTGGTCCCGACAGGCCCGATGACCAATCTCGGAATGGCCATCGAGCGCGAGCCGGCGATTCTCAATGGCGTCCGCGAGATAGTATCGATGGGTGGGGCGATGCGTGAAGGCGGCAATCGTTCACCGTCCGCAGAATTTAATATCCTGGTCGATCCACATGCCGCGGACATCGTTTACAACTGCGGCAGGCCGGTGACAGCAATGGGCCTCGACGTCACTCACAAAGTCCTGTCGACGCGCGAGCGCGTTGCGCGCATTCGAGACCTGGGCAATGGCGTCGCCGAAGCCACGGCAGACATGCTGAGTTTCTTTCACCGTTACGACACCAAGAAGTACGGTTCCGAAGGCGCACCGCTGCACGATCCTTGTACGGTGGCGTGGCTGCTACAGCCCGGGCTTTTTGAGACAAGACGCTGCAACCTGTCGGTCGAAAAACAATCCGAGCTGACGCTCGGCCACACCGCGGTGGATTTCTGGCACGTGACCGACAGGCCACACAACGTTGAGTGGGCCAGCGACATCGATGCCGCGGGCTTTTACGAGCTGCTCATCGAGCGCCTTGCTTACTTCGGAGGCAGCTAGTGCCAACGATTACTGTCATCGGTTCGGTCAATCTCGACATCGTCGCCAAGGCGGCGCGCCTGCCTGCGCCCGGTGAGACCGTGACCGGCGCCGAACTGTTTCGTTACCCGGGAGGGAAGGGCGCCAACCAGGCGTTGGCGGCGAGTCGGCTGGGTGCTGATGTCACTCTTGTCGCGCGTGTTGGAGAGGATAGCGCTGCCGATGAGGCGCTCGCGCTGCTACGCGACGGCGGTGTTGAGCTAACGCAATGCGTGGCGCTTGAGGGCATACCTACAGGTACGGCACTGATTGCTGTGGCACCATCCGGCGAGAACCAGATCGTCGTCGCGCCCGGAGCGAACCGGCACCTGGCGCCGGATGATGTAGACGTTCCGGTGACAGACGCACTGATTTGCCAGCTTGAAGTGCCGGTCGATACCGTGGCGAAAGTGGCGTCGGAGTTCACGGGATTCCTGTCTGTGAACCTGGCGCCGGCCGCCAGAATTGATGTGTCCGTACTCCAGCGAGCGGACCTGGTCATCGTCAACGAGACCGAGTCGGCGTGGTATGGCGAGTCACTTGGTGCTTGCGACGGGATGGTCGCGACTACGCGCGGCGCGGGACGGGCTACGCTGGAGAAGAATGGAACGCTTATCGCCGAGGCGCAGCCACCGGCCGTCGAGTCGATCGATGCAACCGGTGCGGGTGACACATTCACCGCTGCGCTCACGGTGGCGCTTGTCGAGGGGCGGGAACCTCAGGATGCTCTCGAGTTTGCCTGTGCCGCTGGCGCAGTCGCGACAACGAGAATGGGCGCACAACCATCGCTGCCCATGCGAGAGGAGGTGATGTCGAATGGCTAACGATCAGGACTTCGTCGATTTCGTCATCGACCAGGTACAGGTCGAGGCACCCCCGTATCCAGGGGCAAAGAATTCGTTCCTCATTGAGGACGAGATTGAGGACGCAGAGTGGTTTACTGAACTCTTCGTTCTGACTGAGAGAGAACTTCCGGCACCGAAGCCGAAGAAGAAACGCACTAAAAAGGGAGCGTCATGAAATTAATCAAAGCCATCGCAATGCTGAGCCTCGCGATTTTCGCGACCGCATTCGCGCAAGAAGATGAGAAGCCCGAGCCCGGGTTCAATGAGGGGACGTTCAAGGGCCTCGAGATGCGCAGCATCGGGCCGGCGTTCATGTCGGGACGAATTGCCGACATCGTTATTGATCCGACGGACCCGAGTACCTGGTATGTCGCTGTTGGCAGCGGTGGTGTCTGGAAGACAGACAATGCCGGCACGACGTGGACCCCGGTGTTCGACGATCAGGGCTCTTATTCAATTGGCAGCCTGGCCCTTGACCCGAGCAACCCGAACACGGTCTGGGTGGGTACCGGTGAGAACGTCAGCGGTCGTCACGTAGGCTACGGCGATGGTATTTATCGCAGCCGTGACGGTGGCATGAGCTGGGAGAACATGGGTCTGGAAGATTCAGAACGCATCGGCATGATTCGCATTGACCCACGCGACTCAAATACGATTTTCGTGGCTGCACAGGGCCCCCTCTGGTCGGGCGGCGGCGAGCGCGGTCTCTACAAGTCCACCGATGGTGGTGAGAACTGGCGGAAAGTGCTGGGCGACGGCTTCGGGAACACGGACGAAGACGATCAGTACACCGGCGTCAATGAAGTGCACATGGATCCACGTAATCCGGACGTCATGTACGCGGTCACGTGGCAGCGCATGCGTAACGTGGCTGTCCTCATTGACGGTGGGCCGGGAACCGGCATCCACAAATCCGTCGACGGTGGTGAGACCTGGCGCGAACTGACGAACGGTTTGCCTGAAGAAATGATGGGCAAGACCGGTCTCGCGATAAGCCCGCAAGACCCCGACACGATCTACGCGACGATTGAACTCGACAACCGTACGGGTGGTTTCTGGCGATCGGACGATGGCGGCGAAAGCTGGGAAAAGAAGAACGACTACCTCTCAAGCGCGACCGGCCCGCATTACTACCAGGAGATCTTTGCCAGTCCGCATTTCGAAGGGCACGTCTACCAAATGGACGCCCTGATGCGCATGACAAAAGATGGCGGCGACACGTTTCTTCCACAGCGAGCCGAAAACAAGCACGGCGATCATCACGCGCTTGCGTTTCGTGAGGACGATGAAAACTACCTGCTGATTGGCACCGATGGCGGCGTGTACGAGAGTTTTGATCTCGGGGCGACCTGGCGTTTCGTCAAGAACCTGCCGATTACGCAGTACTACAAAGTCGCAGTCGATTACGACGAGCCGTTCTACAACATTTACGGTGGCACGCAGGACAACAATAGCCAGGGCGGTCCATCGCGCACCATGAATATGGTCGGTATTCGCACGAGCGACTGGTTCGTGACGATGTTTGGTGACGGTCACCAGTCCGCGGTCGATCCGAACAATCCCGATATTGTTTACGCCCAGTGGCAGCAGGGTAACCTGACGCGTTTCGATCGCCGCACCGGCGAGCAGGTTTACATCAAGCCCCAGGCCCGTGAAGGCGAGCCGCCTGACCGCTTCAACTGGGACTCGCCGATTCTCATCAGCCCGCACGACTCAAAAACCCTGTACTTCGGTACGCAACGTGTGTGGAGGAGCGATAATTACGGCGATAGCTGGACTCCGATCAGCGGCGACCTGACGCGCGACGAGAACCGCGTTCGTCAGCCGATCATGGGGCGCACCTGGAGCTACGACGCACCTCGCGACCTCTGGGCCATGTCGCAATACAATACGGTCACGTCCCTTTCCGAGTCATCGCTGGTCGAAGGTCTTATCTACGCGGGAACCGATGACGGCCTGATCCAGATCAGTGAAGACGGCGGCGCCAACTGGCGAGAGATAGATTCGCTGCCGGGCGTACCCGACCGTTTCTTCGTCAATGACATCAAAGCCGATCTGCACGACGCCGATACCGTTTATGTCGTAGTGGACGATCACAAGAGTGGCGATTTTGCGCCGTACATTCTGAAAAGTGAGAATCGCGGCAAACGCTGGAAGAGCATTTCCAGCAACCTGCCTGAACGCCATGTTGTGTGGCGCGTCGTACAGGATCACGTCAAACCCGGCCTGATGTTCGCGGGCACAGAATTCGGCGTATTCTTCACTGTGAATGGCGGTGGTACCTGGACGAAACTCAAAGGAGGCGCACCGAATATTTCGTTCCGCGACCTGGTTATTCAGACAAGGGAAAATGATCTTGTCGGAGCCACGTTTGGTCGCAGCTTTTACGTGCTCGACGACTATACGCCGCTGCGCGACGTGAACGACGACATGCTGAAATCGGGCAGTGTGCTGTTCCCGGTTCGCAAGGCGGACTGGTATGTGCCAAGGCGCCCTATGGGTTGTGATGAACCAACCTGCAAGGCCAGCCAGGGTGACTCGTTTTATACGGCTCCAAACCCGGCCTATGGCGCAACGTTCACTTACTATCTCGCCGAAGAAATCATGAGCAGCAAGGATGCGCGCCGCAAGGTAGAAAAAGAGAAGGAAAAGGAGAACGAGGACGTCGTTGCTGCCGATTGGGATACGGTCATTGCCGAGTCGCGCGAGGACGCGCCGGCCATCGTTTTCCTGGTTGAGAACCTGGACGGCACGATCATCGATCAGGTTGTCGCCCCGGCGACGGCAGGCTTCAATCGTGTCGCGTGGGATTTGCGCTACCCGTCAGTCGAACCCTGGGCGCCGGTGCCCGAGGGAGAAGAGGCCCACGAGGGAACAGGCATCCTGGCTATTCCGGGAAGCTACGCGGTTTCGATGCACAAACGCGTCGATGGCGAGATGATCGATCTCGGTCAGAAACAGACCTTTAACGTAGTTTCGATTCGTCCAGACCCGGCTATCGAAGGCAGCTCACAGCAGCAGCGCGTGATATTCGAGGCGCAGGTCAACGAACTGCTCCGCGCCGCAGCGGGCAGCTCCGAAGCAGTGGATGCTGTCGTCGGTGAGCTCGATGCCGTCAAGGCGACGCTGCATCGCTCGATGACAGACGGCTCGCTATACGAACTGGCGAACTCCATCCAGCAACGCCTCAAGGAATCGGGTGAGAAGCTGACGGGGAACGAGTTGCGGGACTTCTATAACGACCTGGCGATTATGTCTGTGCAGGCGCGCCTGTGGCATGCACGCTTCGACCCGTCGAGTAGTGCTCACGGCCCGACAGCGGCGCAGAAGGAATCCCTGCGTATCGCTCGCAAGCTCTACGACGAAACCGTTGCCGAGCTAACCCAGTTGGTCGATGGCGATTACGCGGCGCTCAAAGAGGCGATGGATATCGCCAAAGTGCCGTGGACGCCGGGGAGAGGAATCCAGCCGTAGGAGCGGCGACTTGCCGCGATCGCGGCCGATGGCCGCTCATACAGTCGCGATTACGGCAAGTGGAATGAGGCTGGCAGGAGATCGTTTATCGAGTATTCCTGCCAGTCTCCGCTGTCGTCGATGGCGAGAATCACGGTGTCCGCATCCGCAAATTCGTTGATGCGCTGGCGGCAACCGCCGCAGGGCGTGCAGGGGCCAATTTCAATGCTGCCGCCGACTACCGCGATCTTCACGATGCGCTTGCCGCCCTGTTGCACCATGGCGCCAATAGCGCTGGCCTCGGCGCAGCTACCGAGTGGGTACGCCGCGTTTTCGACGTTGCAACCAACGTGCAGGTGTCCCCGGTCATCGACGATGGCGGCACCAACACTGTAATTCGAATAGCGGTTGTAGGCATTGCGGCGCGCGTCGGTGGCAGCGTTGATCAGGTCTTCGTTCGCTATGCTCATTCGCTTTCCGTGTTGCGCATCGGGTTGTTGGGGTGATCCGTCCAGGCCAGCGGCGCGTCATTGTCGTCGCTGACCTGCTTCATCGTAATGCAGCTGTCTACCGGGCACACGCTAACGCACAGGTTACAGCCGACACATTCGTCATCGATAACTTCGAAGCGTCGCTCGCCATCAACCGTGTGCGTAATTGCCTGGTGCGACGTGTCTTCGCAGACAACGTGGCAGCGGCCGCACTTGATACAAAGGTCCTGGTCGATGACCGCCTTTTCGACGTAATTCAGGTTCAGGTGCTGCCAGTCGGTGACGCTCGGTACCGCTTTGCCGATCAGGTCGTCGAGCGCCATGCCCTTGTCGTCAAGAAAGGTCGAGAGACCATCGGCGAGATCATCGATGATTTTGAAGCCGTAGACCATTGCGGCCGTACATACCTGCACATTCGATGCGCCGAGCGCGAGGAAGTCCACAGCATCACGCCAGTCGGTAATGCCGCCGATACCGGAAATCGGCAGCGCGCCGGTTTCCCGCGTGCGTGCGATTTCGGCAACCATGTTCAATGCGATCGGTTTTACAGCCTCGCCACAGTAACCACCATGGGTTCCCATGCCGCCGGTCGTGGGGTACATGGTCAGCGTGTCGTAGTTGACGCGCATGATGGAATTGACGGTATTAATAAGGGACACGGCGTCAGCACCGCCAGCCTGCGCGGCCTTGGCGGGCGGCAGAATACTCGCGACATTCGGGGTCAGTTTCACAATCACCGGGATCTTCGCTGCGCTCTTCGCCCACTCGGTCGCCATCTGGATGTACTCGGGCACCTGGCCAACCGCAGCGCCCATGCCGCGTTCAGACATGCCGTGCGGGCAGCCGAAGTTAAGTTCGAGCCCGTCAGCTCCCGTGTCCTCGATCATTGGAAGATGCTTTGCCCAGGCTTCTTCGTTCATCGGAAGCATCACCGAAACCACCACCGCACGATCCGGCCAGTCACGTTTGATCTGCCGGATCTCGTCGAGATTGGTCTGCAGCGGGCGATCTGTAATCAACTCGATGTTATTAAAGCCGATGACGCGACGTTCATTGCTGTGCAGCGCGCCGTAACGCGGCCCGCTGACGTTGACGATCGGCGGCCCTTCTTCGCCCAGCGTCTTCCAGACGACGCCACCCCATCCTGCCTCGAAAGCGCGGTTGACGTTGTAGGCCTTGTCCGTCGGCGGCGCGGACGCAAGCCAGAACGGGTTCGGAGATTCTATCCCTAAGAATGTCGACTTGAGGTCAGCCATCTTTATTGCTCCCCCAGGTGGCGGTCAATATCAATTGCCGCGAGCTTGCCGTGCTGCACGGCAGTCACGGTTAAGTCATCGCCATCGATGACACAATCGCCGCCAGCCCATACTCTATCGAGCGATGTCCGGTGCCAGCCGTCGATGACGATGCGACCATTTTCAGTAGCGGGTCCTTCGATGCCGTTGAGATGCTGTCCAATCGCCTTGAAGACGATATCCGCGTAAAGGACGAATTTGCCACCATCGGCTTCAAACTCCACGCCCGTAACGTGCTCGTCGCCAAGAATTTGTTTTGGGGGCGCGCGGTGGTGAATCGTGACGCCCGATGTCTGCGCCAGTGCCTGCTCAAATGCGCTGGCACTCATGTTCTCCGGTCCACGGCGATAAACCATGTGAACCTGCTCGGCACCCAGGTGACGGCTCTGTACGGCGATGTCGATCGCGGTCATGCCACCACCGATCACCACCACGGTCCTGCCCACCGGTAATTCACTGAGATCTCCGGCCTGCCGCAGCTCGGCGATATAGTCGGTGGCGTTAACGACACCGTCCTTGTCCTCGCCGTCGATTCCGAGATCATTCGAGCGACCCAATCCGATACCCAGGAACACGGCGTCGTATTCGTTTCGGAGGTCGGTAAGGCTGACGTCAGCACCGAGTGCACAATTGTTGCGAACCTCGATTCCGCCGATCGCGAGGATGTAGTCAGCCTCGGTCTGGGCGAAATCATTAACGGTCTTGTACGCGGCGATGCCGTACTCATTCAATCCGCCGACTTTTTCGTCGCGGTTGAAGATGACGACATCATGACCCAGCGTGGCGAGGCGATGAGCGCAGGATAATCCTGCTGGCCCACCGCCGACCACGGCGACCCGTTTACCGGTAGGCGCTGCACGCGCGAATAGCTGCTGTCCCGTTTCGATCTGCGGGTCGGTTGCGTAGCGTTGCAACAAGCCGATCTCGACGGGCTTCTCCTCATGCGTGTTACGCACGCAGGCTTCCTCGCAGAGAACCTCGGTCGGACAGACGCGAGAACACATGCCGCCCATGATGTTCTCGCTCAGGATGGTTCGCGCCGAGCCTTTAACATTATCGCTGCGAATCTTCTGGATGAAAGCCGGAATGTCGATACCCGTCGGGCAGGCGTCCGTGCAGGGGGCATCGAAGCAAAAATAGCAGCGGTCCGCCTCGATCAGCGCCTCTGATCGGGAGAGCGCCGGATGCAGGTCGCTGAAATTGGCGGCAATCTCATCCTGTGCGAGCCGGCTGTTGCGAATGTCAGGTTGTCCCGCCATCAGCGCTTCACCGGTTCCGGCCGCGAACGTTCCGCCTTGATCTTCATTGCGCTGTAAAAGTCCGCATAAGGCGGTCGATCAACGTAGCGACCAGCACCCCGTTCGACGTCGAGTTTGCCGCCTGCCCACACGACCTTGCCATGGCTTATCGTATGTGACGCACCGCCCTTGACTTCCATGCCTTCGAAAATGTTGTAGTCGACCTTCTGGTGATGCGTCTTCGCGGAAATGGTCTTGGTAGCTTCGGGATCCCAGACGACGATGTCCGCATCCGCGCCGACAGACACGCTGCCCTTGCGCGGGTATATGTTGAAGATCTGCGCGGCATTTGTGGACGTGACAGCGACGAACTCGTTCATCGTCAGTCGACCTGTGCCAACGCCGTGGTGCCACAACACCTCCATGCGGTTCTCGACGCCGCCGGTGCCGTTGGGGATCAGGCGGAAATCATCCTTACCCATGGCCTTCTGGTCCGCACAGAAGCAGCAATGGTCGGTCGCCGTGGTTTGCAGGTTACCGGATTGCAGGCCGTGCCAAAGCGCTCCCTGGTGCTCCTGGCTGCGAAATGGCGGGCTCATAACATGGGCCGCGGCGGTATCAAAGTCCGGATGCCGGTAGACCGAGTCGTCGACCAGCAAGTGTCCCGCGAGGACCTCGCCGAACACGCGTTGACCCTCATTGCGCGCGCGCGTGATTGCCTCGAGTGACTGCTTGCAGGAATTGTGCACGATGTAGAGCGGTACCTTGAGCACCTCTGCGATCCGAATGGCCCGGTTCGCCGCTTCACCTTCGCACTCGGGCGGACGGGAGAGCGGGTGTGCCTCTGGCCCCGTCATGCCGCTTTCAAAAAGCTCTTTCTGCAGGCGAAACACAAGCTCGCCGTTTTCGGCATGCACCGTCGGAATTGCACCCAGTTCGAGTGCACGCGAAAAGCTGTTAACGAGAATCTCGTCGTCGGCCATGATCGCGCCCTTGTAGGCCATGAAATGCTTGAAGCTATTGACGCCATGGTCACGTACGAGCGTGCCCATGTCTTCGTACACACTTTCGTCCCACCAGGTTACGGCGACGTGGAAGCTGTAGTCCGCGACTGATTTCTCCGCCCATTCGCGCCACTGCATGTAGGTCTCAATGAGATTTTGCTGTGGGTTGGGTATCGCGAAATCGATAATCATGGTGGTGCCGCCCGCGAGGCCAGCCGCCGTCCCCGAGTAGAAGTCCTCGGTCGTAACCGTGCCCATGAATGGCAATTGCATGTGCGTGTGCGGGTCGATGCCACCTGGCATAACGTATTGACCACCTGCGTCAACAATCGTGGCTCCGGACGGAGCGTCGAGATTGTCTCCGATGTCGATGATCTTGCCGTCGCTGCACAGGACGTCAGCGTTAAACGTGCGATCAGCATTGACGACCGCGCCACCTTTGATCAGAACCGTCATGATGAAACTCCCCGTTCGTTTTTCGCAACGAAGTAATAAATCAGGCCACCCAGGATAGAACCCGTAAACCAGCCGAAATCATAGAACCATGAGAGTGCGCCGGTCGTTACAGCAATGAGTGTCAGTGCGACCGGTACCAGGAAAGCGATGAAGCCGGCCTTGTTCCAGGCTGGGTAGCCGGCGCCATCCTGGTAAAGCGCCAGCAAATCGTACTCCTGATTCTTGATCAGGAAGTAGTCGACCACCATGATGCCCGCGATCGGCCCGAGTAGGCTCGAATACCCCAGCAACCAGTTGGAATACAGGCTTTCGACGCTGACATCGGTTTCCAGCCAGCCGAGCTTCTTCAACAGCTCCCAGCTCATGAGGGCCAGGCCAATAAGGCCGGTGATGATCACGCCGCGTTTTTCATTGATGATCCTGGGCGCGACATTCTGGAAGACATTGGTTGGCGATACTATGTTTGCAGCCGTGTTTGTCGAGATCGTCGCGAGAATAATCATGATCATGGCAATGACAACGCCGATATCGCTATCGATGCGGCCAATCAGGTTGATTGGATCGGAGATGCTCTCGCCAGTGAGTTCCACCGAGGCAGCCGTCAGAACAACGCCGAGTCCTGCGAACAGCAGCATCGTAAGCGGCAGACCCATAATCTGCCCAATGACCTGGCTGCGCTGCCTGCGGGCATATCGGCTGAAATCCGGAATATTCAAAGACAAGGTTGCCCAGAAGCCGACCATCGCGGTGAGCCCGGACAGGAAGTACCTTGTGACGGGTTCTCCTTCGGGACGCGTTGCCGGAGTTGCAAGGACCTCGCTTAGCGAAATCTTTGGGAGGGCCCAGACAAGGAGGCCGAATGCGACAATGAGCAGCAATGGGGCGGCAAGGGCTTCGAGAAATTTGATCGACTCAGAGCCACGAATAACGACAGTCAGGTTGGCGACCCAGAAGATGAAAAAACCCAGTACTTCGCCGGTGCCACCCAGTGCCGCCCAGCCATCGAAGATCGCGGACAGCAACAGGTGTATGGCGATGCCGCCGAATAGCGTCTGTACGCCAAACCAGCCACACGCCACGAGGGCGCGAATCAGCGAGGGGACATTCGAGCCGATGATGCCAAACGAGGCGCGCAATACGACGGGGCAGGGTATGCCGTAGCGTGTGCCGGGGAACGCGTTGAGCGTCAGCGGGATCAGGACAATGATGTTGGCTATCAGGATCGTCCACAATGCCTCCGACACGGACAAGCCAAAATAGGCTGTCAGGACACCGCCCAGTGTGTAGGTGGGTACGCAGATCGCCATGCCGACCCAGAGCGACGCCACATTCCAGCGCGACCAGGTGCGCTGCGATGCTCTCGTTGGCGCGATGTCGTCGTTGTAGCGCGGGCTTTCGAGGAGGTCGGTGCCGAGGTCGAGCTCGATGTGTTCACCGACTGTCCGTAGCGTGCTGACCGTCCGTAGTTCAGTCATCAGTTAATGGCCCGTAGGTCTCCGGGCGTCGATCGCGGAAGAACTGCCAGGTGTCGCGCACCTCGCGCACCATGTCGAGGTCGATCTCATGCACCAACAGCTCATCATCGCCGTAACTGGCTTGCGCTTCGATTGCACCGCGAGGATTGACGATATAGCTGGATCCGTAGAACTCACCCATATTGTGCGTCGAGGCCCAGGGTTCTTCGCTACCGATGCGATTGATTGCGCCGATGAATACGCCGTTCGCTGCAGCCGATGCCGGCTGTTCGAGTTCCCACAGGTACTTCGATAGTCCCGCAACGGTCGCGGATGGATTGACGATGTACTCGGCACCATTCAGTGCCAGCGCGCGCCAACCCTCGGGGAAGTGCCGGTCGTAGCAAATGTAGACGCCGAGATTCAGGTAGGCGGTTTCGAAGACGGGATAGCCCAAATCGCCGGGCTTGAAGAAGAACTTCTCGTAGAAGCCAGGATCGACCTGGGGAATGTGCGTCTTGCGATACTTGCCGAGGTATTTGCCATCGGCGTCGATGACCGCGGCCGTGTTGTAGTACACACCCGTCATGTGTTCCTCGTAGATCGGAACGACAATGACCATGTTGTACTTCTTCGCGTACTCCTGCATGAGTTGCGTCGTGGGCCCGTCCGGGATCTTCTCGGCGGCGGCGTACCACTTGCGGTCCTGGCCGGGGCAGAAATAGGGCTGGGTAAAGACTTCCTGGAAGCACAGGACCTGGACTCCCTGCTTGCCGGCATCTTCGATGAACGGAATATGCGCCTCGATCATGCGTTCCCGGATCTCATCGGGTTGCATCGAGCCGTCGCCCTTTAGCGCCATCTGGATCAGGCCACACTTAACCTTGGACATGGGTTCCCCTTCGGATGTTCTTGTTTTCTATACGCCTATCATACCAGCGAAAGGCAGGGATTTAGCGCACGGAGGTCCAGGATCCGTGGGTGGGGCCGGGCAGGATATACCAGCCATTGCCCCAGTAATCCGCGTATTCTTCAAGCGCTGCTTCTCGGCTGACACGCGTCCCCGACTCGGTACACGGGGCGACAACTTTCTTGCGGGTACAGGGCACGAAATCTGCGAAGTCATCGCCAATCAACATGATGATGCGGTAGTCCCTGCCGATCAGCTGGCGGCGAACCAGTTTCTCGCGGGTCCAGTCTGGCCGCTCGTTGGACAGCGAGACAAGTTCGGGCGCGACATCGATACCCAGTTCGCTGAGGTCGTCGATGACCGTTTTCTTCTGCGGGCAGACGTCTTCCTCGTCTGCGTACCTCTCACAAGGCCGATTGGTGACAAAGAAGACCGTGACCCCGGCGTCGCGAGCCGCTTCCACGAACTCGACCACGCCCGGTACAGGCTGCGCTTCGTGCTCGCGGTCCCACATGTCGAGCTTGCGGTTCGTGAACGGCCGCTCAAAAGAGATCTGAAAGTCGATGTTGCTGACGACCGTTTCATCGACATCGAGAATGACGGCAGCCGGTAAGTCACCGGCGTCGGTTTGGCCAGGCAACGCGGTCCATGACTTGTCTTCGATCAGCCGCGGCAGTGCTTCCTCCGCATTGCGGTAGATCTGTCTTGTGACGGCTTTGTAGTCCACTGAGTTCTTGACCCATAGCAGGCCCATATCCTGTTCGGGCACATGGGTCGGAACTTCTGTGGCGCAGGCCGAAAGCACGAACAGGGTAGCCGCAAGCATTGTCATACGTGTTGTAGTCATGATTTCAGGTTAGCATGCTCGCATGAACAAAATCACACCGCTAATCGTCGCTGTCGGGCTGCTGTTTTCGGCCTGCGCAGCGACGTCGAACCAGCAGTCCCAGGAGCAGATCCCAGCGCAGAACAAGACGCCGTCCAGCGGGCTGACATTCATCCACCTCAACGACATCTACCGGGTTGGCGCCGTCGAGGATGGCAAGCGTGGGGGCCTCAGTCGCGTAGTCACACTCGTACGTGAACTACAGGCGCAGGGCCGCGACGTTCATGTATTACATGGTGGCGATTTCCTGTATCCCTCGCTGGAGAGCAACCTCTGGGACGGCCTGCAGATGGTCGATGCCATGAATTTCCTCGACGCGGTCGCGCCGCTGCACGTAACAGCCGGCAATCACGAGTTCGATCGCCGCGGGCCACGCCAGCTTGTCGACGCAATCAAGGCCTCCGACTTTACATGGCTCGGAGATAACTACGTATTCAATACTGGGGACGAGATTGCGGACAGTGCCCTGCAGTCCGCTTTCACGTTCGAGCATGATGGCAAGACAATCGGTTTCTTTGCCCTGACGCTGCACGCCTACGACGGTGGCAACGACCGCGAATACCTGGGAATCGATCGCAACTACAAGGCGGCTGCAGAACGGACAATTGTCGAACTCGAGAATCGCGGCGTCGACATGATCATCGGTGTTACCCACCTGCTCATGTGGAAGGACGTCGAGATCGCGAGCCTCAAGGCGGAGCATCCCAAACTGGCGTTTATTGTTGGTGGCCACGACCACGAGCCGCAGTACAGTGCGGCCAGCGAGACCTCGGCCCTTGTGCTCAAAGGCGCGTCGAATGCACGGGTTATCTGGCAGATCGACGTCGAATTCGATGCGACAGGCGGCTTCATCGTCAATGAAAAGCGCATCGACGTGGACCAGTCGATACCGCTCGATCCCGGGTACCAGGTCCTGGCTGACAAATGGAGTGATCGCTTGCTCAGGAAGTTTCCTTTCCTCGACGCGCGCGTGGGTACCGCGGCGTTCGCGATGGATGTCCGAGAGGAGACCGTCAGAAGCAGCGAGACCAGTTGGGGCAACTTCATTACCGACCAGATGCGTACTGCATTTGGCGAGCCTGCAGCCGACTTCGCGTTTATCAATTCCGGCACGCTGCGACTCGACGACTACATCGAGGAGGACATTCTCTTCGATGATATTGGCAGGACATTCGGCTTCAGTTCGTTTCTGCGCTACACGACGCTGACCGGCGCAGAATTCAAGCGTGTCATGGAGGCCGGCTACCGCGGCGGCCCTGAAGCCCAGGGATATTTCCCCCAGATATCCGGGTTCCGTGTTTGCGTCGATCGCAGCCGCAATGAGTTCGATCGCATCGTCAGTTTGCAGGTGCCGACGGAAAATGGCTGGCAGGAAGTCGAGGCAGAGCGTGAGTACGCGGTTATCATCCCCGACTTTCTCTACGGCGGCGGCGATGGCTACGAGATCCCGAAAGACCGATTTGCGTCACGCCCGGGTTCGGAGCTCAAGTACCTTGTCCTCGCAGCTATTCTGCATGCACAGGGCCAAGGGGAGACGATCGGCATTCCCATAACGCCCGAGAATCGTCGTTACCACTCGCTGCGCGAAGGCAAGGAACGCTGCTTCATCAATTAGGGGACAGTGACCTTATCTCGGGTATTAAGGTCACTGTCCCCGAAAAAAAAGGGCGGCCCTGGGGCCGCCCTTCTTGCTCAGATCGAGCTGTTTCTTAGAAGTTGTACTGGAAGCCGAAGCGCATCTTCCAGAGTGAAGCTCGTGTCGAGCGGCTCTGGCTCTGCGGAATGTACTCCTCGAATACATACTGATCATTGACCAGACTTGCCTGGACTACCGGTGCGGCGCGCGGGAAGCTGCGCTCGTACAACACGCCCCATTCGTCATTCAGCAAGTTGCCCAGGTTCTCAATCGTAAAGTAGATGCTGGCTTTATGATCGCGAAACCCGGGAATTTCCTGACTGATACGCAGGTCGAACTTGGTCCACCAGTCGCTTTGCAGTGAATTGCGAGCAACAACGCCGCCACCGTACTTGGTCAGGCCCTTGCCTTCTGCCCATGCGAAGAATGCGTCCTGATCGAAGCCCGGATCGAAGACGACGTTCGGGTCGTTTGCACCGTCAGGCATGTACAGCAAGCTGCGATCGTCATCGGCACAGTCGCCCGGCAGGTCCCATTCATCCCCGCAGACAAACATTTCCTGTTCCGAGAACGTTGCGCTGTAAGGGCGGCCCTTGTTGGCAGAGCCAAACAGGGTGAAGCGCGTCACGTTATTGCCAAACCACTCAGCCTGGTAGCCGAGCTTCGCGATGAACCGATGCTCCATCTCGTAGTTTGCCCTGGCTACTCCCGGATCGTTCGGATCGCCAACGGAAATGTTGAAGTAGTTGGAGAATGCGACCGAACTCGTCATCGGGCTGACTTCGGTGGAATCCGTGTACGCGTAACCAAGGGTCCAGTCCAGACCGAAGTCATGGATCTTGCTCAACGTCGTTGAGAAACTCAGCTGTTCGCCATCGCTACCCTGGACGTTGTCCAGGATGTAGTCGCCATTGAAAAGGCGATCGCATAGATCCAAATTACCTGCGTCAATTCCTGTGCCGATCGGATCAGTATCACAGCCCGGGATGCTCTTGTCGGCCACGTAGTAGATGGGTCGGCCGTCTGGCGCGGTGTCTACCTGCACATACGTGTCGTCGCGGATGATCGCCGAATTCTCGGACCTCGAGAAGATCAGGTCGCCATTGAGCTCGTATCCATCTCCGAAAATCCAGGACGCACCCAGTGAGAGCTTCCAATTGGACGGAATTTCGAAGCCGGGATCAATCGCGTTCACACCGGAGTTCGCTGTCCCATTGGCAACGTAGTCGATCATTGATTGCGGCGCGTCGAAAACCGGCTGGCCATTGCCATCTATGCCAAGAGGAACCGGCTCCGCACCCGTAGAACCGAGGAAACGATCAGGATTAACATTCAGGTCAGAGACGCCACCATTGAATTCGCGCGCCTGTACCTGCGTGATACCGTCGTTCTGGTAGTTGTTACCCAGCCACACATTCGGGTTGCCACCGCTGTAAAGACCGAAGCCACCGCGCAGGATCAGATCATCGTTAATACCCCAGCTGAAGCCCAGTCGAGGTTGCAGCAAGTCCAGACCGTCAAAATTCTTGCGGTTGGTGAAGCCCGTGCGCGCAATAAAATTATCGTTCTCTGTCGGCAGGTCGCTGCTCGTGTACCAGTCGTATCGCAAGCCGGCGACCAGGATGAAGTCGCTATTCGGGAACGTGATCTCGTCCTGGACGTAAACAGTGTTAACCGCATAGGCGAACTCGGCGGCCGCATCGTTCGGGTCCAGGGACGGTGCCGCATTGCCGTAATAAATATCGTCCGGGCTGAGGGCATCGAACTGATCAATACAACCGTCCGGATTTCCGCCGAAGTTACAACCTACCGTGAATTCGTCGCCGCTGTCAGGTATGCCATCGGGGTCTACGGTATTCTCCTCATCGAAGCGATACTCACCGATCGTGTGCTGCAGGAACAGGTTAAAGATATCGACCTCTTCCATCTCATAACCGAACGACCACAGGTGGTCCCCGGCGGACCAGTTGCCCGCGAGCTTGAGATTCAATGTGTTGTAATCAAGATCGTTTGACTGACGGGAGTCATCGCCACCCAGATAGACGTTTGCCCGGGAGAAGCTGCCGTCACCATCGACGTCGGCGTAGGTTTCTATCTGTACTTCGCCAAAACCCACGTTGTTGATCGTTTCCTGCCGGTTGTCGAGTTCCGAGTAGCCGACCTTGAATTCCGTCGTGAACCTGTCGGTCCAGTCAGAAAATACCATCAGGTTGTACGCACTCAACTCAGCGCCACGCTCGTAAAAGTGATTCGAAAATTCATACTCGTCGGAATCACTGTCAGATTGCGACGTATTGAAGCCGTCGTTGAAGTTGTACGTGAACGCCGCATTGTGATTGTCATTAATGGTCCAATCCAAACGCAGAAAGTACTTCTCGTCTTCATTCGGCCTGCTCAGGATAGTCGCGCCTGGGTCATAGCCGTAATCGTCCAGAGCAATCTGGGCGATCCTGTCGAGCTGTGCCTGTGTGACACCCTCTACCGGCCGGCCGCAGGACTGATCACCGGCGCAGCGATCAAAAATGTCCGCGGAATCTCTTTTCTCATACGTAAAATGGAAGAAGAATTTGTCTTTGACAATCGGGCCGCCGGCCGAGAATCCCCAGCGCGTGTCATCGAAACTGCCCTGGTCGATTGTGTCGCCTTCGAGCGAATCCCCTATGAAGCCGTCGTCTCCATAGCTCGCCCAGACTCTGCCAGTCCAGGAATTCGTGCCCGAGCGTGTTACGGCGTTGACGTTACAGGCCGTGAAACCACCGTATTGCACATCGAACGGTGATAGCTCTACCGACACCTGTTCAATCGCATCGAACGGGAACGGCATGCGTTGCGTCGGGTAGCCATTGCTGTTCAAGCCGAAGTTGTCGTTCTTTTTGACGCCATCGACCGTCAGGCTGTTGAATCGAGGATTCGCACCGACACACTGCACGGAATCGACGAAGGCCCTGTCAATATAGACTCGGGGGTCGACGCGCACGATGTCATTGATGTCACGATTAATCGACGGCATGTTCTGCAGGTCGTCGAAACTGAAGCTTGTTGCCGGCCCCAGGGCCACCTGTGTGACTTGCACAACAGCGGCCGTCACAACGATTTCCTCGATACTCTCCGGACTCAGGCTGATCGCGGAATTAAATGTCTCACCGAGGTTGATAAAAACGTCAGTAACCGTGTGACTGGCATGATCGGCCATAGTAATAACGACCGTGTACGGGCCGCCAACAGAGAGGTCACCCACCTGGTACTGCCCCGAGGCGGACGAGGTCGTTCTACTTACACGCCCCGTTCGGTTATCGGTAATTTCAATAGTTGCGCCCGCAGCCGCACTACCGTCCGAAGCCGTAATGCTGCCGCGTATTGCGGACGTGGTTTCCTGTGCGTTTGACGCAACAGGGAGAGCGACCATAAAGACTGCGGTCAGGGCCACCAACGATAACTGCTTCATCGTTGCCAGCACCGACCTGGAAAATCGAGATTTGTCGTTCATTATTAATCCCCGGTTTTGAAGAATGCGAAAGTCTAGTGCCCGACTATGACACCTGTGTTTCGCCTGGTTATTTTTTGCCCCAATTTCGAGCCGAAGGCACGAAATTGGACATTATCTTTAGGTGTTGCGGCTAATCTAGCGCAGGGAAAATGCTTGTGCAATAAGGGTTTGTGCGGGTTTCTGCGTGACGATCGAGAGGTTAGCTGGTGGGCTGCCGGCGGCCGGCAGAAACGGAGTCATGAACCGTTCACAAGCTATTGTTTTTCTGTTACTTCGATCGTTGCCACGATCGGCCAGTGGTCAGAGACACCGGTCTTTTCGGCGCTCCGATAGCGTTGTGGTACGCCGTCTTCTGACACTTGCGCCGGGTTGTCGTTTGCAACTGCCACCGAATCAGCGCGAATTCTTGCTGTTGCGTTTTCGCCACGGGCCGGCGAGAACAGGATCATGTCGAGGAACGACCACGTATCGTCCCGGCCATAATAGTAAGTGCCTTCACAATCGCCGCAGCCGAGATCATGCGCCACCACCCAATCCGGCCGAGCATAATCGGTGAGCATGTTCTCACGGTTATCCTCGGTGCTCGTCGTATTGAAGTCGCCAGCTGCGAATACGTGGTGATCGTCGGGCAGGGCGTTGCGCAGCGCAGCAAGATGCTCATAGGCAGCGACGCGCATCGGCGTTGGATGAAACGGGGCGGGAAAATGCACGCTGAATCCGGTCAGGACGGATCCATCGGGCATTTCGAAGTCGGCCTGCAGCACACCGCGTGTGTCGCCCTGGCGGTCGGGAAACTCCGGGATTTGTAGCGGGTGCAGTTGTGGCTCGTCCACGAGTGGCAGTTTCGACAGAAACGCGACATCGATGCCCCGCGTATCCGTTCCTTCGACGAGGATTGCCGGAAGGTAACCCAGTCCGTCGAGGTGTTCATTGCGCAGTCGCTCGAGGACCGCGACGTTCTCGACTTCCTGCATCGCGATGATGTCGGCGCCCTGCCCATCGTTGACCTGGCGAATGGTCGTCGCGAGCACACCGAGTTTGTGATCCAGCGCCGCATCGCTCCAGTCGAGATACAGGCACTCGTTACGCCAGCTCTCGACTTCGATGGCGTTGCAGGCGTCGATGTGCTCGGCATTCTGCTTTGCCGCAAGTGGCAGGTAGGCTTTGTCGTCCTTGCCAGGATCGTCGAGGTTGTCGAACAGGTTTTGCACGTTGAACGACATGATCGTCACGCCGTCCTCGACTCGCGCTGTTACCGGGATGTCGAGATCGATGCGCAACAACAGCGAATGTTTGTTCTCTCCGGTCACCATGACCGTGCGCCGGTTGTCGGCGAACGCGACGGCCTCGGCATTCCTGAAATTGCCCAGCCCGATTCGAATCGGTTTGTTGTTGAGTGCCTCGAACCAGGTCTGGTTTGGGCGCCGCAGGTAATAGTAGACAGCCCGGTACGTCAGGATGACGGCGGCGCGGTTGTCCTGCGATATGTCCATGCCGACGGGTTGCCAGTGCCAGTCTTTCGTCTTCAAGGCGAACTCGACATCCCGGCGACTGGGTCTTGGCAGGCTGTCGATCGTGCCGAGCCATTCGGCGCTTATCTTGTCGTCATCGGGAGTTCGCAGGGGCACCGCGTAAAGCGACGGAGGTATGTCGCGCTTCGACAGGACCAGCGCGCGCTCATTTTCGACATCGACGGCTACTGCTTCGGCGTCGCGTCTTCCGTTCGGATACTTGAACCGGACTTCCCAGTCGACCTTGGTCTTGCCCTCGCCAGCCTTCGGCTCCTTGAGGACATAGAGAGTGCGGGTCTTGTGCTTAAGGTCGTTGTCGCCGATGTCGGCGACGACCAGGTAGGGTTCACCGTCAAGCGTAAACGATGCGAGGTCTTCCCAGTCCTTGTTGTTCGACTTCCTGAGTTCGGTCCTGCCGAGACTGGCGCCGGTCAGGTCAATCGCGTACAGGATTTCCTTGGCGCCACTGTCGTTAATAACCCAAAGGACGCCGGGTTCGCGCTGAGACCGCGCGAGTCCGCTGGCTTCACGGATCTTGGCGTCTTCGAGGCGCCCCGCGACTTCAAATGCCAACGTTGCCGGCTGCTCCGCATTGGAGCAGCCGGCAAGCAGCAAGAGTAGAACTATGCGGCGAATCAGTCGCCGAACTCTAAGCTGACTTCAAGGCCCCAGATGCTGGGTTCATTGACGAAGCCCGTGTTGTTGCTGAAATCGATAAAGCCGAGCACATTGTCCTCGTCCGTAATGTTACGGCCGAACAGTGCGACCTCGAGACCGCTTTGGTGATTCATGTAGCCAATTCGCAGTCCGCCCTCGAACTGATTCGAGGTCTGGAACTCTACGGCCTCATACAGAGGCATGTTGATATCGCCGTACCAGACCCAGTCGGTCAGGAAGTAGAGCTCCGAGTCGGCGCCGATCGGCCTGCCGTACCGAATCTCCAGGTTAGCGGTGGTCTCCGGCGCTCTCGGGAACGGGTTACCGTCGACCGAAACCTGTGATGTGTTGTCCGGGTTGACCGGGTCGAGCACTGTGCACAGGCCTGATCCGCAAGGTGCCGTGAACAGGTTCGGGTCATTGATTTCGGTATCGTTGAATGCGATACCGCCCGAGACCAGCAGGTTGTCGGTGATCAGGAACTGCGCGTCGACTTCGAAACCGACGGCCTCGCCTTTGTCCGCGTTGACGACCTGGTTGGTATTGGATGCGCCGCCGATAATCGACAGCTGCATATCGTCGACTGTGTACGAGAACACGCCAATGTTCAGGCGCACGCGATTGTTGGCGAGATCGGCTTTGTAGCCGGCCTCGTACGAGGTGATCGTCTCCGGGTCGGCAACCGATGGGCTCTCGCCGAAGGCGACATCACGACCCTGGATCGTTTGTGCACGGAAGCCATTGGCGACACGTCCGTACAGGCTCGAGTTGTCAGTCAGGGCATAGTTCGCGCTGAGTTCCCAGCTCGATTGGCTGTCGTCAACCAGAATGTCTTCGGGAACCGGAATACCCAGGTTTTGCCACAAGTAAGCCTGCTGTAGCACGGTGAAACCTTTTTCATCATCCGTGTAACGCACGCCGGCCGCCAGGGTCAGGCGATCGGTCACGTCGTAGCTGCCCTGGCCAAATACAGCCCACGCCGTGTTGTCGTACTGAACAATATTGTTCTGTACTAAATTAAAATTGTCATCAAACGACGCAAAGTTCTCCGTTTCGACTTTGAGCATGGAATCGAAGTAGAAGAGGCCAATCTGCCAGTTGAATGGGCCATCGTTCGCGCTCGCAAGACGAAATTCCTGCGTGAACTGGTCGGTCTCGGCGCCATCCTCAGTCACGGATGGGATGAGGATCTCACCAGGCCAGGTCCTTGCCGGGAGGCATGGGAAAGGGCACAGGACGTTAGTATCCGCCCACGTGAGACCATCGGGCGGTGTCGGCGTGGAAAAGATGTTGACGACGCCACCGTCGATATCACCGCGGCTCGAGCCGTCGGCATCCTGGAACGAGGTGATAGAACTCAAACTGGTATCGTCGAAGTCCCAGGTCAGGTTCAGTGTTACGCCGGTCGAATCATAGCCCTGTGGGTTATTGTCACCGCCGTCGTACCAGACCGTGTCACGTGTGTAGTTCTGGTTCAGGTCGTTGCTTCCCGTCGTGAATACGTTCGCGCGGAAGATTGACGAGGTGCCTTCGAGGCTGCGCGTCTGGACACTGAGCAATGCGCTAAAGCGATCGGTTGGCTCCCAGAGCCCCTGGAGGCGAACGGCTACGTCCTCATAGTCGCCGAGAGATTCCAGTCCGGTCTGGCCGTTGGTGATCCAGTTGTCGCGAGTGCGGTACAGGACAGAAGCGCGTCCCGCAAACGTACTGCCGAGACTGCCGCCGACCGCACCGTCAACATTGATGGTGTTGTTCTCGGCCCAGGATACCCTGGCGTACCCTGAAGTTTCGTCCGCCGGGCGGCGCGTATTGACCTTAATGATGCCTGCCGTCGTGTTCCGACCGAACAGCGTGCCCTGGGGACCGCGAATGACTTCGATGTTCTGTACGTCGAAAATCGGGAAACTCTTCAGGACAGTGTTTTCCAGCACGACGTCGTCCATGATGAACGACACGGGCTGGGACGCCCCGAGATCAAAGTCGATGTTGCCTAGCCCGCGAAGGTAGAACCTCGGCGCGGCGCGGCCATTCGATGACTCGGCATATAAACCGGGGACGCGTCCTGACAGGGCGAGAACGTCCTCGCTGCCAGAGAACAGCGCGTGCAGATTTTCGCCCTGGATCGTGGCAACGGAAATTGGAACGTCCTGCAACGCTTGTTCGCGTTTCTGCGCAGTGACTACGATTTCTTCCAGAACCCCTTCCATCTGCGCCATTGTGGGCGCTGCAAGCAAGCCCGCGAGGGTGATCGCGGCGGCGCCTTTCAAGGCCAGGTTAAGGGAGGAGCGTTTGTTGTTTGTTGTGTCTGAACCACACATTGGATATCTCCTGATGAGTCGTTCGCGCAGTATACCGCCGTTACTCCAGAGAGGTGTAGCATTCCTGCAAAAATCTTGGTGCACAAACACAAACGAAAATGAGGTCATTCGCGCCGGAATTTTCAATGCTCTGTGCCACGTCCCGGGGAATGATCACGGTGTCGCCCGGGCCAACGGGAAACGGAGCCGTGTCGCCGACGGTCATTCGGCCGGTACCCGACTCGATGACATAGACTTCGTGGACGGACAGGGCGTGCAACTGCGTAGTGACGCCCGGTTCCACACGGGTACGCGCGAGCGAGAACTCCGGCCAGGCCTCGTCGTTGACGAGCTCGGTAATGAAGCACCGCTCACCCGTCCAGACCTCGGGTTTCGATTTCTTCGCCATCAGTGGACAATACCCCTAATCAACCCCCGGAGCACCGCATGAACAACTTGAGGAACAGGTCCGTGCAGGAGTTGCTCGACCTTGCGGGCGAGACCGTGCTCGTGACCGGTGCCAGCGGCAATATTGGGCAGGGCATCGCCGAGCGCCTCGCACAAGCCGGCGCGGCCATCGTTGTGCACTACCATCGCAATGAGCCGGCCGCAGCAGAACTTGCAGGCCGCCTTGGCGGAGCGACCGTGGTCCAGGCGAACCTGGCCATTGAAGCGGAGGTCGATGCCATGTACGCGAAGTCCTGTCCAAGCATGGTCGTCAACAATGCTGCCGCGCAGCCGCTAAAAGGCCTCGAAGATATGGGCTACGACGAGTGGCGGGCGATGCTGGCCGCCAATCTCGATGGCGCTTTCCTGGTCACTCAACGTGCCGCGCGGGCCTGGGCGGGAAAAGGCGGCGCGATTGTGAACATCGCCTCGATCGAGGCGCTGGATCCGGCGGTAGGGCATGGACACTACGCGACGAGCAAAGCGGGCCTGGTCATGTTGTCGCGTGCCGCGGCGCTCGAGCTGGGTGCTGCCGGTATCCGAATTAATTGCGTGTCGCCCGGCCTGATCGACAAAGAAGGACTGAGCGACGAGTGGCCGGACGGTGTCGCTCGCTGGCAGGATCGAGCGCCACTCGGTCGGCTCGGGACTCCCAATGACGTCGCCGACGCGGTATTGTTCCTGCTCAGCCCCGCCGCCCGCTGGATCAGCGGCACCAACCTGGTCGTCGACGGGGGAATGTCGGCCCAAAGCAAATGGTAAATGGTGAATAAGACGAATGGCGACTGCTCATATTAATGCGGCACCCGGTGATTTTGCCGACACCGTGCTGATGCCAGGTGACCCGCTACGCGCCCAGTACATTGCGGAGACATTTCTCGACGATGCACGACGCGTGTCCGACGTCCGGAATATGTGGGGCTTCACGGGTACTTATAAGGAGCACCCCGTGTCGGTGATGGCCCACGGTATGGGAATTCCGTCAGCATCGATCTACACCCACGAACTCATTACGCACTACGAGGTGCGCCGCGTTATCCGCGTTGGCAGCTGCGGGACGACCCACCCGGATGTGCAACTTCGCGACATCGTCATCGCAATGGGCGCCTCGACGGATTCGGGTGTCAACCGGATGCGTTTTGGCGGCTACGACCTGGCGGCTCTCGCGAGCTTTGATCTCGTCGAAAAAGCGGTCGCCGCAGCGAGAGCGGCCGGCGTACGGCACCACGTCGGGAACATCTTCTCGGCCGACCTTTTCTATACACCCGACACCGACATGTTCGAGACCATGGCTACCTATAATGTGTACGGCATCGAAATGGAGGCCGCCGGTATCTTCCCGATCGCCGCGGAGAACAATGCCGAGGCGCTGGCCATTTGCACGGTCAGCGACGACATTCCGAACAGCAAGCACCTGAGCGCCGAAGACCGGGCGACGACCTTTGACGAGATGATCTCCGTAGCGCTCGAAGCTGTCACCGCTGGCTGACTGGCCAGCAACCCCCCCCCTCCCAGCCC
>Ga0316192_10000360_pt1 | contig 32970 bp, 26 predicted proteins | sample MerIslwburrow_MG_FD_204931 | JGI IMG/M metagenome (GOLD analysis project Ga0316192, IMG submission 204931) | Coastal sediment microbial communities from Maine, United States - Merrow Island worm burrow | ecosystem: Environmental > Aquatic > Marine > Coastal > Sediment | place: USA: Maine...
CATCGAGCACCAGCAGTGTCTTCTGCTGCTGGATCAGCCCGGCAAGGCGAACGCCTTTGTCCCAGGCTGAGCCTTTTTCCGGTGCTTCATCACCAAACCAGATCAGCGCCTCATTAAGAAACCGGTCGGCAGAGGTGACCTGCTCACTGGTGCCCTGGCTATAGAATGACCAACCGAAAACCCGCTTTGCCCCTTTGTAGTTATCCTGGCCCATCTGTTCGAGCCATTTATTAATCAGTGTTGATTTGCCCACGCCACCCCAGGCGACAAAGGTGAGGATGGTGGCTTCTGATTCCCAGGCTTTATCAAGTATCTTCAGCTCTTTGGTGCGGCCAAAGAGTTCGGAGCCTGTGACGGGGAGGGAGTCGATATTGATCTTTTCAGGGGCGGGGTAGTTAGGTGTTGGTGTGGGTGCTTTGTAATTCGGTGTCTTTACGATTTTCAGAATTTGCTGTGGAAGCTGTTTAAAAATGCCGTCATGTTTTTCTGGGTAGTCTTCACTGACTGACTCGCCATCTCTTGGCAGCATCTGTTTTTTGTTGATCCACGGAAAGGCTTCCCAAAGGCAGGGTCGCAAATGGACATGAAAAATAATGAGTCCATCATTTTCAGACCGTTTCAACAGATAAGGCACTTCTTCTTTGACACAAAAATCGGAGGAGAGAAAATCAGGTGAAAGTAGGCAGATTGCAAAGGCGGCATTTTCCATCGCCTCTTTAATCTCAGGATACCACTCGTCACCGATATCGATTTTGCGGTCATCCCAAGTATCGATGCCCAAATTCAGATGTTTAAGCTGATTTAGATGAGGCAGAAGTTTGTCTTTCCACTCTTCATCTTTGTGGCTGTAGCTTATGAAAACGGTAGGTTTGTCCATGAGCTTCCTTGTTATCGTTTTTTGAGTTGAGCGCTACTCCGATTTTGGCATTGTTGTAGGTAGAGGGCAATTGTTCACCCTGGTGCATTCTTAGCCAGAGCGTTTTGGTTGAGTTTGGCTGAAAAGCTAGTGAGTAAGCAGTGGCTCAAGCCCTTTTCAAATATTTGATAACAAAACAGGCTGCGCTGCTGCTGTGGGGTGTAGTCGGTTGGGCAGGCAATGTTTGCTGCTCTTTTCCAAACCTTGCATTAGAGAAGAGACTAGTGGGGGGTCTGTTTGTGCCAGCTGGAGCTGGGCGAGGGGCAACTGAAGGTGGAGTAAGTAATGAGCGGTTTCTATATTTATGGCTAACCGCTTTATCTGAGCTATCAATAAAAAAAGGGGAGGATTGCTCCTCCCCTTTCTGTTTATAGGATGGGATGTAGGTTGTTAGTCATCGTCTCCATCTTTATCCTTACCTTCATCTCCATCATCCCTATCTTCATCCCTATCCTCATTTTCATCATCTCCATCCTCATCCTTATTATCATTCTCATGATCCCTACTTTTATCCGTGTCTTCATTCTTATCATCTTCATCTTCACCATCGTCATTGCTCGGCTTACCACTGGTACAGAGTACGGATGTCTCTCCAGTTAGGGTGTCATTGGATGGGTTGCTGTTTTGATCCGCACTAATGGTTGCGCTCCACCCAAGTGTGTAAGTCCCTGCTTCCAAGCATGTGATTTTGGTTCTGAACTCAAACTGCTCTGGATTCTCACCTGGTTCGACCATCTCAGTAACAGAGACTCTTCTAGCAACTACGTTTAACCCTGTGGTTGGGGTGGTGACGCGTAAATTGACCGTGGCTCCCTGGCGGATAGATGTACCACCACCCAGTGCAACAATCTCTTTAGACTTGCGTTTGCCTGTTTTCAGCTTAATGGATTCAGGCACCCATAGCTGGGTCAGGAATACATCTGCACCTGATCTAATTTCTGTGATGGTAGCAGTGGTTGCATTTGAGTCCATGGCACCGTCGCTATCCATTACCGTTAAGGTGATGTTGTAGGTTCCTGCTGTAGCGTAGGTGTGAGTTGGGTTTGGCCCAGTACCTGTAGTGCCATCCCCAAAGTCCCAGTTATAGGCAGTGATAGTGCCGTCAGGATCTGATGAACCGTTGCTGTATAGTTGAACAGGGGTACCTGCTGTGCCGTTATACGGGCCATTAGCATTGGCTATTGGAGCCTGATTACCCATGCCGATGGTTGCAGTGGTGGCGCTGGAGTCTATAGTGCCAGCATCGTCTGTTACCATCAGGCTTACATTGTAGGTTCCAGGTATAGCATAGGTGTGGGTTGGATTTGCCCCAGTATCTGTAGTGCCATCTCCAAAGCTCCACTCATAAGCAACCAGGGTTCCATCTGGATCATCAGAGCCGGTGCTGTCAAAGGTGACAGGTAGGCTTACTGTTCCAGCATAAGGACCGTTGGCGTTAGCTACAGGAGGCTGGTTGGTTGCTGTACCAATAGCTGCAGTCGTCATGGCAGTATTCGTGAGGCCACCATCATCAGTGACTGTCAGCGCTACGTTGTATATGCTTTCTGCGACATAGGCATGGGTAGGTGTAGAGCCTGTGCCGGTACTACCGTCACCAAAGTCCCATGCATAGCTGCTGATGGTTCCGTCCAGATCAGTAGAGCCGGTACCGTCAAATGACATTGTGGTATTGACCATCCCAGAATAGGGACCACTGGGGTTTGCGGTAGGAGGTTGGTTGGCTGCATCAATAGCGGCAGTGGTGTTGGCGGAGCCTATAGCGCCACTGTCGTCGGTAACAGTCAGCGTTATATTGTAGGTTCCCGGTATATAGTAAGCGTAATTTGGTGCTATACCCGTGCCAATAGCTCCGTCGCCAAAATTCCAATCATAAGCAACAATGGTTCCGTCAGGATCTATAGATCCGCTACCGTCGAGTGCTAGTGGTGTTCCTGTTGTTCCGGTATATGGCCCATTGGGATCAGCTATTGGAGGCTGGTTGCCCATGGCTATAGTGGCTGTGGTAGTAGCTGTATTGGTATCGCCAGCGTCATCGGTTACTGTCAGGGTTATATTGAACAGACCGGTGCTGATGTAGGTGTGTGATGGTGTGGCACCAAAGTCAATATTTCCATCACCAAGATCCCACTCATAGGCCACAATGGTTCCATCTAAATCTGTAGAGCCAGAGCCATCAAGTGTCACTGGAATTCCTTCTGTTCCATTGTATGGGCCACCAGAGTTGGCTGCTGGCGGTTGATTGGCCATCAATGGATCAAGGCTGCCGACAATGCCTGATGGGGGCAGAGCTGTGCTTGCGGTATTTCCACCATCAATTAGGTTATTGGCACCAGGTGTCCAGCCGGGTTGGGTGTTGGAAATAATCTCTTCCAGGTTAGAAGCACCTGTTGGATCACCATCAGAATTCAAAAACTCTGCAGCTGCAAAATCACGTCCATTTTGTTTGAGTTCCCAACCATAGCCATTCCATTGACCGTAATTGTTAGGGACATGACAGAGCGTACAGGCAGATCCAGAGGCGGCGGCATTCTCATCAGCCATAGAGGCAGGATAAGTTGCTTGCCAGTCGTTGAGGGTGCCATTGAAAGCTTTGGCAGGCGTCGCTGATATGATTATCGCCAGCGGTGCAAATACACCAAACAGTGCTGCATGCATTGGCCGGAATCGTAAAGTCTTCAGTTTCATCAATCTCTCCATAATAAAACGGGTTAGATATGTTCTTGGGAGCAGCAGAGCCCTAACGACGGTATAACTGTGGCTTGTTCTTTTTCAGGGAAGCTTGAGGGCAAAATGTTTTTCCTTTTAAACTGGTTTTTATCATTGAGGCAGGAAGTTGGTGATGCACTACAGGCCCGATCTATCAGTGCTAGGAAGAGCAGATATTGTGCCAACCTTGGATAACGTCGATAATTCAATGAGTTACAAATTGTTGCTGGTCAGCCCGCAGTGTTAAGTGTTGCTGCGCAGCGACAGGATAGGTGTAGTGAGGCTGTAAGCTATTGAAATATATGGGTATTTAGTGTCGCTATATAGCGACAGATGGCGTTGATAAATAGAGATTAGCGTTATCACTTGCCCATGCTTGACCGTCTGTTAGCGGGTGTGTACTGTGCTGCGATTCAGGAGCTAAACGGCTATTTTGAACACCGTGTACAGGCCTAAATCGATTCTAGGACTCATCCTTGCTGGATTTGCATTGGTTGCCACCCCATTGGTGATGGCGCTAATCAACGGCGTCTCCTATGTGGAGGATATGGCTGATCACAGTCAGCAGGCTGTGCGCCAGGTCGTTCGGATGACACAAACCAGCCGCATGCTGGTCGAGCAGTTGAGGGCTATGGAGCGCAACGCCCGCCAGTACCAAGTGGTGGAAAATCAGGCGCTCTATGATGTCTATGTGAGCACCCATCGCCAGTTTCAACAGACTCAGGCGCTATTGCACGAATTACAGCCCGATCCAGCCCAGCAGCGCCGCTTGGAAACCCTTGCAGAACGAGAACAACTTTTATTCCAACAAATTGAAACCCATCAACCAGGTTCCGATCAAGGGCGGCAAGCGGTTCTTGAATTTGTCTCTTTATCCAATTTGGCGCAGGAGATCTTGGCAGCCAGTAACGACCTGGTTGGTCGTGAAGAGGTACTGATGGAAGCCAAGGCTGAGAAGGCCAGGCAGGATCTTCTTCTGAATGTAATGGGACTGGGCCCGGCAGCCCTGTTTTTGGCCGTAATATTCACGATATTGATCGCCAAACCGATCCGCCAGCTCGCTCAGGCCATACGCCAGTTGGGGGATGGACAATTTACTCAGCCCATTGCAGTTTCCGGCCCAAAGGATCTGGCATCTCTGGGGGAGCGGTTGGATTGGTTGCGACTGCGCCTGGTTGCACTGGAGCAGGAGAAGAGCAAGTTTCTTCAGCAGGTATCCCATGATTTGAAGACGCCACTAACAGCAATCCGAGAAGGATCTGAGCTTCTTGTTGGTGAGGTCGTCGGCCCCTTGACTCCAGATCAGGAGGAGGTGGCGGTAATCATGCGCAACAATGGAATTCGATTGCAGCGACTCATTGATGATCTTCTCAACTTTAGCTTGGCAAGCAGCCGCCAAGGGCTTTATCTGGTTCAACAGGTCGAAATGGATCAGTTAGTGAAAACGGTGCTGACTGATCATGGGCCCGCCATAAAATCAAAGCGCATTAATTTGGAGATTGATTTGGCGCAGGTTTTTTTTGCAGGAGATAAACAGAAGCTGGCAACCGTGGTTGATAATCTTATTCTAAATGCTGTCAACTATTGTCCTCCACAAGGGTGTATACGTGTGGAGTTGCAGCAGCTCGCAGATAAAGTTGTGCTCAATGTCATCGATAGCGGGCAAGGGTTCAACGAAAGCGACAAAGCGCGTGTGTTTGAAGCCTTCTACCAAGGGCGGGAATCCCCTCATGGTCATGTGAAAGGAACCGGGCTTGGGTTATCCATTGCGCAGGAGTATGTCTTTACCCATAAGGGAACCATAGAGGTGATAGAAGATGAAGCGACGGGAGGGTATGTTCGCGTTACACTGCCAGCGGGCACAATTGAGTACAATGTCAAAGCTAGTTAACAAACCTTACCTGATGCTGCTACTGCTGGTGGTCAGCTTGAGTGGCTGCACGCATTTTAAGCATCATGGCAATGGGTCAGAATCTACAGCAACAGATCACTGGTTCCACGGTGAAGCAGAGCAAAACAAAGAAGCAATGAAGCTGCTGAACCGGTTTAAGGTTCTGGATAGTCTGTCAAAGAAACAACTTAAGGCCGCACATCGGTCTGCAGAGCGTACCTATAGTAAGCAGCCAACCGTGACTGCACAGCTTCAACTGGCTTGGCTGCTGGCTATGAAAGAGACCGGCTTTCAGGATATCCCACGTGCAATTAAACTTCTGAATATTAAACGGAAAAAACGCGCTCAAAAGAAACAACCTGAAGCGCTCAAGGATCTGGTGTATTTTATACGGCGCATGATGAAGGAACAGAAACATCAGCAGGATCGGTACAGGCGAGTGGTTAACGCGCTCAATAAAGAGCAACAAACCAGCAGAGAATTAGCAACAAAGATCAAGGATCTAACCCAAATCGAAGAGAGCATGATCCAACGCAAACCACACCCTGAGACTGAATTAAAATAATGTCGCAATCTGTAAAAATATTGCTGGTAGATGATGACCCGGATCTGTTGCGGCTCCTCTCCATTCGTCTGAAGGCCGCAGGGTATGATGTCACGGCAGTGGAAAGTGCAGAGCAGGCATTGACACACATTGCAGTTTCCCGCCCTCACCTGGTAATCACTGACCTCTGCATGGGCGGCATGGATGGCATGGCACTGCAAGAGGCGATTCAAGCCCGTTACTCGGGCATTCCGGTCATTATTCTTACGGCGCACGGAACCATTCCAGAGGCGGTAAGGGCAACCAAACAGGGTGTCTTTAGTTTTCTCACCAAGCCCTTTGATGCTAAGCATTTGTTGGAGCTTATCACTGAAGCCCTGGAGCTTCACGGCAATACCATCGACAATTTGATTGACCCACTGAGAAGCAGCTGGCGGGATGCCATCGTTACACGCAGCCCATTAATGGAGGAGCTGCTTAGCCGACTTCAACTGGTGGCCGATAGTGATGTCAGTGTCTTCATCAGCGGTGAAAGCGGAACAGGAAAGGAGCTGCTGGCCCGTGCCGTTCACCAGGCCAGCCCAAGAGCCCACAACCCCTTTCTCGCCGTTAACTGTGGTGCGATTCCTGAGCCGCTATTGGAATCAGAGCTATTTGGGCATAGCAAGGGGTCGTTTACCGGTGCCACATCAAATCACCGGGGCCTGTTTGAAGCCGCCCATGGAGGGACTCTGTTTCTGGATGAAATTGGCGATATGCCTTTCAGCCTGCAAGCCAAGCTGTTGAGGGTGTTGCAGGAGCGCGAAGTGCGACCTGTTGGCTCTACCAAAACCATCCCCGTGGATATCAGAATTGTCTCTGCCACCCACCGTGATCTGGAACAGACAATGGCTGCAGGGAATTTCCGCGAGGATCTCTACTATCGACTAAATGTAGTTGCTCTGGAGATACCTCCACTGCAAGAGCGGCGTGAAGATATTCCACTACTGGCCAGACATTTCCTATCTCAGATTGGGGAACGGACAGGAAAAATGGCCAAGAGATTTGCACCTGAGGCCATGGAGCTGATGGTCAGTGCTGCTTGGCCTGGAAACATACGCCAGCTCTGCAACCTTGTAGAGCAGACGGCCGTGTTGGCTACTACCCCAATTATTCCTGCTGTACTGGTGGAGAAGGCCCTACGTGACAAGCAGGGTGAGATTGTCTCCTTCGCTGAGGCTAGGGGGCACTTTGAACGTGACTATCTCGCTCAGTTGCTAAAAATTACCGGCGGCAATGTGGCTGAGGCAGCACGCATGGCCAAACGCAACCGCACAGAATTCTACCGGCTGTTGCAGCGGCATCAACTGGAGCCTGCTCTGTTCAAGTCAGCGCTGGTTGAATAGCTCACCTCTTCAGTATGCAGGTTTGAGCAGCGGCTCAAGCCTTTTCCAGATATTCGATAGCAAAATGGGTTGTGCCTCTGCCGTGGGATGCAGTCGGTCGGGCAGGAAATGTTTGTTGTTGTCTTCCAGCCCCTGCATCAAAAAAGGAACCAGTGGGATCTCATTCTTTTGTGATAGCTTTTGATAGATGCGGTGAAACTGGCTGGTGTAAGCCAGGCCATAGTTTGCGGGCAACTGCATGCCTACTAACAGCACTTTGCCTTGCTGCTGCCACGTCTGCTGAATGATCTTTTGGATGCTCTGCTGCATGATCCTGAGTGACTGGCCACGCAACCCATCGTTGGCGCCCAATTCAATAATGACGATGGTGGGCTGATGGCGTTCCAGTAATGGCTTGAATCGGGCAAGCCCGCCTGCTGTGGTCTCACCGCTGATGCTGGCGTTAACGACTTTATAGTTGTAGCCATTTTTACTTAATCGCTGCCGCAATAGGCTGACCCACCCCTGCTCTTTCTCTATGCCGAAGGCAGCACTGAGGCTGTCTCCCAGCACCAGAATGGTTTCACCAGCAGTTGCAAACAGAGGTGCTGCAGTGAGTGTGAAAATAATGAGTGATCGATAGAACCATTTCATGATGCAGTAATCCTAACTCTGATTGGTGGAGTATATGCCTGAAGTTGGTATGCTCTGTTCATAAATTTTACTCAGGTACCCCTGTATGACATCAGAAATCGTAGTAAATACGCAGAATCTGCATAAGCGTGTTGTAAGTCCTGAAGGGGAGCTGACGCTTCTGCAAGGTATTGATCTGAGTATAGCTGCGGGTGAGACTGTTGCGATTGTGGGGGCATCCGGAGCGGGAAAATCAACCCTGCTGGGGCTGCTGGCAGGATTGGATGAACCAACTGGAGGGCAGGTGTCCATTGGTGGTCAGGATCTGTTTGCACTGGATGAGGATGGCCGCGCTCGCTTACGGGGTGAGAAGGTGGGGTTTGTATTTCAGGCTTTCCAGCTATTGCCCAATCTGACCGCGCTGGAGAATGTGATGTTGCCGCTGGAGCTGGCGGGACGACACGATGCCCAGCAGGTGGCGGAAGGGGTTTTGCAGCGAGTGGGTTTGGCAGCGCGTGCCAGTCACTATCCGAAGCAGCTCTCCGGCGGTGAACAGCAACGGGTGGCGATTGCCCGCGCCTTTGCGCCACATCCGCAGGTGCTGTTTGCAGATGAACCAACCGGAAACCTTGATCGTAGCACGGGTGAACGCATCATTGATTTGCTGTTTCAGCTCAATGCTGAGCAGGGCACCACCCTGGTGCTGGTGACGCATGACCAGCGTCTGGCGGCCCGCTGCCAGCGCCAGCTGGAGCTGGATGAAGGCCGGTTAAAGTTGGAACTGCAATGAGCGGCTTCCGACTTGCCTTGCGCCATCTCCACCGTGAGTGGCGCGCCGGGGAACTGAAGGTGTTGGCGCTGGCGCTGGTTATCGCCGTTGCGAGTGTCACTTCGGTTAATTTCTTTACCAGCCGTATCCACCAGGCATTGACCGGTCAGGCCAATGATCTGCTGGGTGGTGATCTGGTCTACCTCTCTGATAACGGTGTTGCAGAAGTGCGGGATAAACGCGCGGCTGAGCTGGGGCTACAGAGTGCCAGGACGGTGGAGTTTCCCACCATGGTGCTGGCAGGGGAGAAGAATCAACTGGTAGCACTAAAGGCGGCTAGTGATGGTTATCCACTGCGCGGCCACAATCGCACTGCTCCCAAGTTGTTTGCCGCTGATTCACAGGTTGAGGGTGGCCCCGTGCCGGGCACGGTCTGGGCTGGCAGCCGCCTGCTGACGATTCTCGGTGTGGATGTGGGGGATGAGGTCACAGTCGGCAGTATCAATCTGAAGGTGGCGGCGGTACTCACCAGTGAGCCGGATCAGTCGGAAGGGGTGCTGTTCAATATTGCCCCACGGCTGTTGATGCATGCTGATGATATGCCTGCAAGCGGGCTGGTGCAGCCTGCAAGCCGAGTGGTCTATCGCCTACTGCTGGCGGGTGATGCAGCGGCTATTGAACAGATTCGCCAGGAATGGGAGCCAAAGCTGGTGCAGGGAGAGTCGCTGCATGATGTGCAGGATGCCCGACCCGAGGTGCGCTCGGCACTGAATCGGGGTGAGAGTTTTTTGGCCTTGGCCGCGTTGGTCAGTGTGCTGCTGGCAGGAGCGGCAGTGGCGATGGCAACTCGCCGTTTCATCAGTCGGCATCTGGATAACTGCGCCATTATGCGCTGTCTGGGTGCGGAGCAGGCGGTGATCAGCCGACTCTATTTGACCCAAATGGTGGTGCTGGGCCTGTTGGCCAGTGTGGTGGGCATTGCTGTGGGCTATCTGGCTCAGTGGGGGTTGATGATTTTTCTGGCACCACTGGCAGGGATCGAGCTGCCAGCTCCCAGCCTCTGGCCGATTGTGCTGGGACTGGTCACGGGCATGGTGACGCTGTTGGGCTTTGTGGTGCCACCTATTCTGCAACTGAAGAATGTCCCCACCCTGCGGGTGCTGCGCAGGGATCTGGGAGGGCTACAGATCAGTGCACTGTCGGCCTACGGTATTGGCATGTTGGCTTTTGTAGTGCTGGTGTTGTTCCAAGCGCAGGATCTAAAACTGGCTGCTGCGATTATTGCTGGACTGCTATTGGTGGTGCTACTGCTAGGTCTGGTTGCAGGTGGTTTGCTGTTGCTGTTGAAACCTTTGCGGAAAAAAGGTGGGCCTGCCTGGCGTTTTGGGGTGACCAATATCTCCCGTCGCTCGGGCCATAGTTTGATTCAGATGATCGGTTTTGGTGTGGGTTTGATGGCGCTGCTGTTATTGGCGGTGGTGCGAACTGATCTGCTCAGTGAATGGGAGAATCGTCTGCCAGCGGATGCCCCCAACCGTTTTCTGATCAATATCCAACCCGGCCAATTAGATGGAGTGCGGCAGTTCCTGCGCTCGGAAGGGGTGGAGCCGCCGTTGCTCTATCCGATGGTGCGCGCCCGTCTGGTAGGGGTCAACGGCAAAACTGTTACAGCGGATGATTTTATAACGGATCGGGCCAAGCGCCTGGTAAAACGTGAATTTAATCTCTCCTGGGCTGAGCAGGTGCAGGCGGGCAATGCCGTAACCAGTGGTCGTTGGTGGCAGCCAGAAGACCGGGGTAAAGCCTTCTTCTCGGTAGAGCAGGGGCTGGCCAAGGAGCTGGGGTTGGGCGTGGGGGATAGTCTCACCTATGACGTTGCCGGGCAGCATTTTAGTGCAGAAATAACCAATCTGCGCCAGGTTAATTGGGAGAGCTTCAAGGCCAACTTCTTTGTGATGGCACCGCCGGGCCTGCTGGATGATTATCCAGTTAACTACATCACGGGTTTTTATCTGCCCACGGCGCAGCATGGTGTGCTGAATCGAATGGTGCAGCAGTTTCCTAATATTACTGTTCTGGATGTGGCGACTATTTTGGATCAGGTGCGTGCCATTATTGAGCAGGTGATTCTGGCGGTGGAGTACGTTTTTATCTTTACCGTGCTGGCGGGGTTGATGGTGATGTATGCCGCCATCCACGCCACATTGGATGACCGAATCCATGAGGCGGCAGTGCTGCGCACCCTGGGTGCTCGTCGTAGTCAACTGATGAGCAGCATTGTGCTGGAGTATGCGGGATTGGGTCTGCTGTCTGGATTGGTGGGTGCCATTACCGCAGGTGCCATCGGGATGGTGGTTGCCAAACAGGTCTTTGATTTGATCTATGTGCCGGGGCCAATGCTTTGGCTGAGCGGCATGCTGATTGGTGCTATTGGCGTGGGCGTTGCGGGAACATTAGGCACCCGCTTTGTGTTGAACCAACCACCGTTAAAAACCTTAAGAGGGATGTGAGCGAACAGATGGAATGCCAGTTGGAGGCTGTCAGGCGTTATCACCAGCGCACCAAACATCGCTTGGATGGATTTGCTGCTGGGCCGGGGCGGTTGGATTGGGCCACTCAGCCGGAGCCTTTCCGTTGGTTTGAGGGCGCTCCCAGGGTTGAGCTGCCATTGGTGGCTGATGGGTTGGAGCCTTCGTATCTGGATCTTTATCAGCAAAGCAGCATCACGCCACAGCCATTTTCGCTGGAGAGTATCGCTGCGCTGTTTGAGCTTTCATTGGGTCTTTCGGCTTGGAAACAATCAGGTGATACGCGTTGGGCACTGCGCTGCAATCCTTCCAGTGGCAATCTCCATCCGACCGAAGGTTACGCTATCGTGCCGAATATTGGGCCGTTGAGTGCTGGGGTCTATCACTACCTCAGTCGTGATCATCTATTGGAACAGCGTTGCGCCTTCAATAGTGCGCCGCTTCCCTCTGATACGCTGCTGGTTGGTCTCTCTTCTATCCACTGGCGGGAGGCCTGGAAGTATGGTGAGCGGGCCTTTCGTTATTGCCAGCTGGACTGTGGCCATGCCGTGGCGGCCATTCGTTATGCTGCTGCGGTGCTGGGGTGGTCAGTGCGGTTGCTGGAGCAGTGGGATGATGAAAGTATCAGCCAGCAGCTGGGGCTGGATCGAGAGCAGGATTTTGCTGAGGCTGAGCGGGAATGCCCTGATGTGATGTTACTTGTGGAGACTGTACCAGGCAGCTCGGCTACGCCGCCCTCTGATCTGCTATTGAAAAGTGCTGCAGATGGCGTCTGGCAGGGGCAGGCCAATCAGCTATCGCCCTACCACAGCAGTGAATGGCCGGAGATTGATCTGGTGGCCAAGGCCTGTGCCAAACCGCAAACCACAGTGTCCCGCTGGATACCACCACTGCAACCGGAACCTCAACAGAGTAGTTGTCGATTGGCTGCTGCAACGCTTATTCGCCAGCGCCGCAGTGCCCAGGCTTTTGATGGTGAGACGACTATTACCGCCAGCCAATTCTATCGCATGCTGGATATGACGCTGCCCCGATCAGGTATGCCGCCTTGGGATCTACTACCGGGTACTTCACAACTGCACCTGCTGCTGTTTGTTCATCGGGTGGAAGGAGTGCAGCCGGGGCTATATCTTTTTTTACGCAGAGATGAGGCTGAAGCGCAGCTCCGGTCAACGCTGGGAAATGATGCCTTTGAGTGGGAGCGTGTGGAGGGTTGCCCTAATCATCTCAACTTGTATCGACTGCTGCAGGCTGATGTTCGAGAGACGGCAGAGATGCTCTCCTGTCGACAGGCGATTGCAGCTGATAGCGTCTTTAGCCTGAGCATGCTGGCTGAATTTGATGAAGGTTTGAAGCCAGGCCCTTGGGGTTATCGTCAGCTCTATTGGGAGGCGGGCATCCTGGGGCAGCTGCTCTATCTGGAGGCTGAAGCCGCCGGGGTCAGTGGCACGGGGATTGGCTGCTATTTTGATGATCTTCTGCATCAACTGCTGGGCATTGAGGATACTAAATTACAGAGTCTCTACCACTTTACTGTGGGAGGAGCCTTGGTTGATCAGCGGTTGGAGACTTTGCCGCCTTATGCACATCGTAGTGATAAACTCTGATCCCTTTTGCAAAGTGGTTAAAAGGCGTGAATAGATATGTTGTCAGTTTGGAATAAAACGAAGTATCAAAGAGTGGATGGCCTTGTCAGCTTCCTGTTGCTGGGTAGTATCGCAGGGTCTATGGCTGCCTGGTACTATGATGCGGTTCCCAATCAAGTGCTGCTGATCACCATAATACCGATTGGTTTGGCGCATTGGTCTAAACGCAAGTTGGAAAAACTGTTGAAGGTATTTGGTGGTGCTCATGTTGTTGTCGATGATAAAGGGCTTACCCTATCAAAGCCGAATCTGGATTATGAAATTATAATAAAATTTCATGAAATCACTGCGGTGAAAACATCCCACTGGTTGTTTCTGGATAAAGCGGTGCTGACGCTAAAACGCAATAGAGAGATTGAACTGGTTAATTTGTGTGATCAGAAATTGATCCTCGATAAGATAAACGCCAATCGAAAAAAACCTAAAAAATCCAAATAATATGCTGCCCTACCAAAATCATCCTGTAATAGATCAATCCATTCCTGAGCATCTGGGAATCCTACTGGTTAACCTGGGCACTCCAGATGCCCCCACAACCGAGGATGTACGCCGCTATCTGGCGGAGTTTCTGAATGACACACGCGTGGTCGAAACACCTCGGCTGCTGTGGTGGTTTATCCTCAACGGTATCATTTTGCGCACTCGACCCAAGCGATCTGCGGCGGCTTATGCTTCGGTCTGGAGTGATGAAGGATCACCGTTGATGCGGGTGTCAAAGCATCAGGCTGAGGCGCTACAGCAGCAGCTGGATAGCTGTATGAATCAACCGGTCAAGGTAGCACTGGCAATGCGTTATGGTAATCCGTCCATTGCTGCTGGGCTGAATCAGTTGCGACAAGCCAATGCTAATCGAGTGATTGTTTTGCCGCTCTACCCACAGTACTCCGCTGCAACAACGGCCTCAATCTTTGATGCGGTAACTGCTGAGTTACAAAACTGGCGGCGCATCCCTGAGCTAAGATTTATCAACCGCTATCAGGATAATCCAACTTATATTCGCGCCCTGGCAGAGTCAGTGCGTGCAGTTTGGGAGCGAGAGGGGCAGCCAGAGCGTCTGCTGATGTCATTCCATGGCATCCCCCAGGCGTACGCGGATGGTGGTGACCCCTATCCTGAGGAGTGTCATATGACGGCATCGCTGTTGGCTGCTGAGTTGGGTCTGGCAGATGAGCAATGGGCGATCAGCTTCCAATCCCGCATGGGGCGTAAGCCATGGATTCAACCTTATACCGATAAGACGTTAAAGGCATGGGGAAAGGAAGGGGTGAAAAGTGTACAGGTTATCTGCCCTGGCTTTGCTGCAGATTGTCTGGAGACTCTGGAAGAGATTGCGGTTGAAAATCGTGACTATTTTCTTAAAGCAGGGGGGCAGTCATTCCACTATATTCCTGCGCTTAATGAGTCCCCCAGCCATATCGATGTTATGGCAGAGCTGGTGCAGCAACACGCCTGGAAGCTGTTAGCAGAGTAAGCTTAGGCTGTACGCGCATTCGAGTACTGAGGACAGGCATTATGCTGCTGAAGCTCAGCGTATGACATGAAGTTGTTTTTACCTCTTTTTTTAACGCAGTACATGGCGTAGTCGGCCTTTGCTACTAGCGTGTCATGATCTCCGCCATCGGTTGGAAAAAAGCTGATGCCGGCGCTGGTGCTGATGGCGTGAGTTACACTTCCTGTGACTATCGGCCTTGCTATAGCGGCAACAATCTTCTGTGCAATGATTGCAACATCAGCTTGTTGTTCGACCTTAGGCAAGAGCAGTATAAATTCATCACCCCCCATACGCGCAACGGTGTCGGTCTTCCGAATAATGCGCTGAATCCGACGAGCAGTTTCTTGCAGGATTTCGTCTCCAATGTCATGCCCAAATCTGTCGTTTACCTTTTTAAATCCATCAAGATCAAGAAACATGATAGCCAAATTGCTTTGCTCTCTTTTTGCATGAGCCAGTTCCATGTTGAGGCGATCAGTAAACAGTCGGCGATTGGGTAGATTGGTCAGGTAATCGTGATAGGCGAAGTGCTGTATCTGCTCCTCGTGTTTTTTGCGTGTTGAAATATCGCGAAATGTAATGATGAATTGAGTCTCTTCTTCATGTTCATGGAACGTGTTTGTTGTGTAGGTGACGTGTAGTGGTTCGCCATTTTTTCGTATAAAGATGGTGTCATCCACCTGTTTTGGCATTTTTCCCTGAATAATTGGAGAGCTGTCGTTACTGTGCTCGGTATTGATGCCATCAATAGTTTCACTAAGTTTTTTATTGAGCAGCTCGTTTTTGTTCCAGCCCAGGCTTTTTGCAGCAGCAGGATTAACAAACTGGATTACCCCTTCAGAATTAGTCGCGATTAAGCCCTCACCAAGGGATGAGGCAATGCCTAAGAATTTATTCATGCTGCTAATCAACGCAGCAGCTTCTTTGCCGAGTTGGAGTACGATGGGTCTGAAAATAAAAAGTGCTTCAAGTAAAAGCACTAACAGTGTAACGCCTAAAACTATCCGCTCTAAGGTCAATATCTGGGTTATTTTCTGTTTACTTTCAAATTCGTATTGCGCTACAGCAGCGTCCAAAGATTTCAATATGCCAGAGGCAGATCTTGAAAGTGCCTGGTAATGAGGGTTGTCAGGGTTTTGATTTATGGCTGTTTCATTATTGAAAGCTGCTGCATGCATTAAGAAGTTGTTGATCCGCTTATCAATCTCATGTGGAGCAGAGAAGTAGATAGCTTTCATCTCGGAAGAAAGGCTTGATGTTGCACCTGCTTTTTCATGGTCATGAATGAGCAAGCTATGTTCTTCACCCATTAATTGAACAGCATTTTGTAATTTTGTTTTTTGCTCAGCATGCGCATTTGTGTATTTGGTGGCGATAAGTTTGCTGGAAATGAGCACGATGTGCTGTGAGAGCATGCGCTGGCGCCCACTGAGATTGATTATGGTTGAGCTGTTCTCTTCTTCTTTAATGGCAAAACTGAGACTGAAATAAGATAGGCAGGAGAGGATAGCGATGAGCCCCAATGCAATCCTATAGCGTGATGTAATACTTGAGGTAAACGTTTTGGATTCTATGGCTGACTTCATTATTAGCGTTATTTTTATTGCAAAAACAGCTATTTTGCATTATCCGCTTGGCGTGTTCCAGTTTTTTATAAGCGTTAAAAAATTATGGTTACTGGTGGGGTATTGCGCAGGCTATTGATTTGAATGTTGTTTTATAGGCATTTTGTGGGAAGAGTGTGATGTATGGTTTATGCAGAAAGGTGAGTGTTTTACGTGTTATACCTGCAACCAATCGTTGTTTCTGGGTATCACGCTATACTTATCGATTAAGAGAGGCTGGCATGATGATTTACGCTGTGCACGTGCAAGTGATTCAGTATCATTGAATAAGATTGCCACTAAAATAATATAAGTAACGCTATTATGGCTTACGCTTTATTTTTTAATAGAAAAACCATTTTGTGATTAATAATATGAAGAAAACAGATGATTTTCAGGCACGGTTGAAAGAGCTACGTGATCGTTATACAGAGAGTCTGCCTGGGAAGATGGCTGATATTAAAGAACAACAAAAAGTTCTTGATGAAAAATGGTGCTGGGGTGCAGCTGGTATGTTGCATCAGATGGTGCATAGTTTAGCAGGCTCTGGTGGTAGCTTTGGGCATGCACAGTTAGGTATGCAGGCAAGAGATATTGAGATTGGGCTAAAGAAAATCATTAGCACTAAGTCTGTGCCGGAGACTGACATCTGGTCTGAGCTTGTAACAAAACTTAATGATTTACAGGATTTTATTCATTCCCCTATATCTGAAGATAGTGAACTGTCCATTCAGGCAAACAATCAATTTAACGAGGCACAAAAGTCTATTTATCTATTGGAAGATGACTGTGCGATGGTTAAAGAGTTAAAGCTTAAGCTTGACCGTTTTGGATATGAAGTAAGCACATTTAGTACCCCTGAGGCATTGGAAGAAGCAATTCTTAAAACAAAGCCGTTAGCGTTGATTGCAGACATTATTTTGCATAATGACATGCTGGCAGGTATCAAAGCAGTACGTAATATTCGTGCCTTATATGGAGATGCTTTTCCTATCCTGTTTCTTTCGCCGCGTAGTGATTTTGAGATTAGGCTAGAAGTGGTTCGGGCAGGCGGTGATGCCTATTTTGTAAAGCCTGTTGATATTACCTCCTTTGTAGATCACCTCGATAGATTGACGCAATTGCGGTCAAGTGAACCGTACCGTATTTTGATAATTGATGATGATAAACATCTTGCAGCGCATTATGCGCTGATTCTTAATCAGGCTGGAATGAATGCTACAGCGATCAATGATCCCAAAAAGCTATTCGATGCCATGGCAAATTGCAAGCCGGAACTGATATTGATGGATCTCTATATGCCTATCTGTTCAGGGTTGGAGTTGGCAAAAATAATTCGTCAACAGGAGGCCTATTTAGGTATACCCATTGTATTTCTTTCATCGGAGAGAGATGAGGTAAAACAGTTTGCGGCGATGCGTGTGGGAGGGGATAGTTTTCTGACTAAACCCATTGATAGCAAATGCCTGGCTGACACAATTTATCTGCATGCCAGACGTGCCAGAGTTTTAAATAGCATGATGGCGCAGGATGGTCTTACCCGATTGCTTAATCATACAAAGATAAAAGAGAGATTGGATATTGAGGTTTCACGCGCTGATCGTGATGAAACTGAAATGGCTTATGCCATGATCGATATTGATAAGTTTAAGGCAGTTAATGACACCTATGGGCACCTTATGGGGGACTATGTGATTAAAGGGCTTGCCCGGTTGTTAAAACATCGTCTCCGTAAGAGTGATATTGTGGGGCGATATGGTGGAGAGGAGTTTGCAGTTATTCTGCCTGACTGTAGCCTTGATGCAGCTGTGAAAATTATTGACCAAATTAGAGTAGATTTTGAAAAGCTCAGCTTCACTCATGATGATGAGACTTTTTTTGCAACCTTTAGTGCAGGGGTTACTGCTTTTCCTGATTCACGTGATGCTCAACAGCTTGCACAGAATGCAGATGACGCGCTTTATCAGGCAAAAACCAGTGGGCGTAACTGCACGGTCAAAACCAATGTTAAAAAAGAGCTGGAGCCTAGTAGTTAATGAGTGATTTAAAACGAATATTGTATGTTGATGATGAGCCATCGGTTAGTCAGGTAGCAATTTTAGTACTACAGAATATAGGTGGCTTTGATGTGTTGGCCTGCACTTCTGGCCAGGAAGCATTGGATGCGGTTGAGGGCTTTCAACCAGAGTTGTTGCTTTTGGATGTTATGATGCCTGAGATGGATGGCCCGGCTACGCTAGAAAAACTGCGGGCCTTGCCAGTAACCGCCAATGTGCCGGTTGTATTTATGACAGGGAGATCGCGCCCTGAGGATATAGCATCACTCAAGGCGCTAGGAGCAGTTGATGTGATCACCAAGCCCTTTGACCCAGCTAGCCTGCCAGATCAGGTGCGTTTGGCTTGGCAGGAGGCGGTAAGTAGCAGTTAATCAGCAAAGCGCATTGAAAGATCAACGGCCCGCAGATCCTTGGTTAATGCACCGACAGAGATGTCATCGATGCCAGTTTCAGCAATACGGCGTATGGTTTCCAGGGTGACGCCGCCAGATGCTTCCAGCCGCGCCCGTCCCAGATTAAACGTAACGGCTTCACGCAGCTGGTCTAGACTGAAATTGTCCAATAAGACGCGTTGTGCACCCGCTATCAGAGCCTGTGCTAACTCGCCCATATCCTCCACCTCTACCTCAATCTCCAGATCGGGTGCATTAGCACGAGCTGTTTCAATTGCGGCTTGAATGGAGCCCGCTGCCATGATGTGGTTCTCTTTGATGAGAATGGCATCATAGAGTCCAAAACGGTGGTTGTGGCAGCCGCCGCAGGTTACAGCATATTTTTGTTGAAGCCGCATGCCGGGCAGCGTCTTTCGTGTATCCAGGATGCGCACCCCGGTGCCTGCTACTGCGTCTGCGTAACGTTGTGCTTGCGTTGCGGTGCCAGAGAGTGTCTGTAGATAGTTGAGTGCAGCTCGTTCACCGGTGAGTAGGGCGCGGGTGTTGCCAGTGAGGGTGCAAAGAAGCTGATTGGGTTGAAGGGTGTCTCCATCTTTTGCTTGCCATTCAACTTTTATACTGGCGTCCAGTTGGCGAAACACTTCGTTGAACCAGGCTATGCCTGATAATACAGCATGCTCCCTGGAGATAACCTGGGCGGTGGTGGCGGCATCTGGAGGGATTAGGGCCGCAGTTTGGTCTCCAGAGCCAATGTCTTCTGCCAGGGTGCTGGCTATCTGCTCTTGAATGATCGATGCAGGTGGTAGCATCGGCTGCTCCTCGTTAGTTCTGTTGGGTGTGGGTGAGGAGCGTATTTTTACATAAGATGAGCGATTTTACGCCTGTTTCTTATTCTGTGTTTTCAGTTGATCCATCATTGATAGCAGTGCCCGATCTATCAGTGGGGCTTCCAGGTTGCTTAGCACGCGTGCTGTTCCATCCTGAATTTGTTGATTTAGCTGGGTTGCTGATGTTTCCAGTATCTTGATGCCCAGGCGATTTACCAGCGTGAGTGAGCCATCAATGATGCCTCGCCAAGCCAGTTTTGCCCGGCTTATATTGCCATCGTTATCGGTGATCTCAAACCAGGTTCCAATGTTAAATGGAATGTACTCTGTTTGGTTGTCACCAAGGACTGTTTTGTCAAGCTGAGGGTCTGTCATCACAATCTCTTCAATGACATCGGGTGTGGCGGGGGAGGGCGCTGCAGTTGAATGCTCTGCTGTTTGATCTACTTCACCGTGAGTTTCAGAGGCTGGGATGAGACTCTCCATCTGGCAGGTGCGAAGCTCTTCTAATAGCTGCTCCATCCTGCATTGATCGAATGAAATGCAGAGCATCCCCTCTTTGAGTTGCCTGTGGATGGAGGGCATCTGTTTAAGCAGTTTTTGCTGCTCATTCAGGTTGCGTTTTGGCGTTATGCTCCATAGCAATTTATCCATTAAAACTAATGACTTTTTCCAAGCCTTGCTCCGTTGTCCTTGTCGTAAGTTTATGAGCAGTAACAAGTCCTTCCAGGCCTCCAGTAGTAGGGTTGTTATGATGGGTGGACAGGTCTGTTCTTCAATACGGCTGTTGATCTCGTGCATAACCTGATTGCGGGCTATCTGTAGTTTTTCTTTGCCAATTGAAATTTGCTGCATGCGTTGCTCAAGCGCTTTTGCGGTGTGTTGCTCTTGTGCAAAAAAAGTAGCGAATTCCTGGCTTATTTCATCAAACAGGCTGATGTTGCGTTCAAACTCGGTAAGGATGCGTTGAATGGCTGCATCAATGCGAAGATAGAGTTTATCCTGGGTTTTTTCTTTTGCTTCACTCCAGGTGAAGGCGGCTTGTGTCAGTTGGTTGAGCAAACATCGGGCGGGGTGTTTTTTCCGGCTAAAGAATGATTTGTCGAGTATGGCCACTTTTAATATTGGAATTTGTAATCGCCCAAGAAGTGCCTTCATGGCGTCGGGCAGGTTTTTATCATCCAGAATTATTTCGAAGAGGAAGCTGATGATATCAATGGTGTCATCTGTGACCTCGCCCAGTACTCTATCCTCCGGGCATTTCAGTTGGCTGTGTAGTGATGTTTTCAATGCAGCACCTTCTATGGCTGCTGCGGATTTTTCTATGGTGACAGGTTGTTGTTGAATATTGGTTAGTGCATTGAGCAGTTCTGTAGCCTCTATAGTTGAAGACTCTTCTGTCGAGGTATCAGTGGCATCGCTATCTCCCCTATCTTGATTCAATAGTTGCTGAAGCGTGCTAAAAAGCTTGGATGCGTTGTTGGGATTTTTATCCTTGTGGGTGGATGGAAGCGTAGTCTCTTTGTGCTCATCAGTCTGTGTGTCGGTGGATGTTGATGTGCCGTGTTGATGTTTTTTGGGTGCCAGTTTAGGCAGTATGCCAGCTTGACTCAGTGTGTCGTTGATTGCTTGATAAAAGTGACCAAGCTGTTGCTCCGCAACTTGAGCAAATAGCTTGTAGATTGCCAGCTTTGCAGGAACCTCAATGAAAAGATTGCATAAGGCATCCTGAAAACTGTGACAAATTGCTAAAGGTGCAATGGGGTTGTTTTGCAGGTTAATCTCATCATCCTTGAGCATGTAGGCAAAACGCTTTTCAATGGTGTATAGCAGATCCTGATGCTGAGTTTCAACCTTGCTGATGATGTTGCTTACAGCCAGTGACTCCTCCAGGTCATCCTCTTGTATCAGGCTGAATTGAGATGCAGATTGTAGGTCTGCCTGTTTTGTTGTGGCATCAGTATCGGGGCCATAGCGCCAGAACTGATCGTATTTTTTTAATAGGCTTTGAAAAAAGTTGTTTTGAATCTGTGCCTGTTGGATGCGGATTTCACGCATGGCATCAAAGTAGATAACCTGTCTTGAGTGGGTTTCACATTTGTTGGATAGATCAAAAAGCGTGTCATCCAGCTGTGCCAGTAGCTTTTCTGAAAATTGTGGCAACAGATTGACCAGGATGTTGCGGCAGTTGTTGGCAAGATTTCTGGTCTTATTGTCCAGAATAAGTTGATTATCAATTGAGGCACGGTCAAAAGCGATGATGTTGTGGGGTGCGGGCATGGCGACCTTTTGGTGGATTCTGCTGCTGTTATAAAATGTTTTTCTTATTCTTGGTCAAGAATGACTATAGCAAGTGCAGAAACAGCGGGTCGTGATCCTTATCACAACTATAATGAACGCGCATAAAAAACGGCACTTTTTAGTGCCGTTTTTAGAGGATTAGTGAAGTGTGTATCAGTAACGCCCGTGTTGTTTTGTGATGTAGTTGTTCATCTCAACATACTGTTGGTTCATTTTGGTGAGAAGTTTGTGAACTACACGAATAATGGTCTGCATCAGCTTATAAACCAGGTGTGGATGAGTGTCGATGAGTGATTCAAGGCTATCTCGTGAAAGACTGACCACTCTGGCTTTACCCATTGAACGGAGTGATGCAGAGTGAACAGAGCCATCAATAAAGCCCATCTCACCGGCAAAATCACCATCTTTAAGGATTGCTAGGGTGACCCAGTCACCACCCGGGGTGCCTCGGGTGACCTCAATTCTGCCTTTATCTATCATAAAGAGGCGATTGTCTGTGTGACCTTCAGATATCAAGATCTCCCCATCAGCCAGGTTATGAATTTCAATAATATCGGCTAAAACCTGGCATTGTTCCTCGGTCAAGCCCGCTGAGATGTCAGAATGTTGAATTGCTTCGAGGTTGCTACTGTCATTCATTTCTATATCACCTTAAATAGAGATCAAGTAATCAAAAGGACTGTTGAATATTGTGGTTTATGCTGCTGTTGTAAAAATAGTAGTTAATCCCTAAATTCTAGCTTGGATAGCGCTATATCTCCATGGCAAAAGCTTTTTTATTTATGGTTTTTTACCTTGCTCAGGCGGTGCTGACTGATAAGATAAGCACCTGACTCTAAGGGCGGAATTTGGCTGTGTGCGTATTGTGAAAAAGTTGTTGTTACATCTTGCTTCATCGTTGATGGATAGCGTCAAAGATCTGATACCAATCATTGTTGTTATCGGTTTTTTTCAGCTTGTCGTGTTGCAGCAGCCTATACCTAATCTGGCTGATTTGTTGATTGGAACCACTTTGGTAGTGATTGGGTTAACCCTGTTCATATATGGACTGAAGACAGGCTTGTTCCCAATTGGTGAAACCATGGCGCATGGTTTTGCCCGTAAAGGTAGCCTCTTCTGGTTGCTGGTGTTTGCATTTGCATTGGGTTTTGGAACGACGGTTGCAGAACCGGCGTTGATTGCGGTTGCTGCGGAAGCGGGCAAGGTTGCTGCTGCAGGCCATATGATTGAAAACACAGAGATGGCGATAGCAGATTATGCCAATGGGCTGCGGCTGACTGTCGCGCTCTCTGTTGGTCTGGCTATCCTGGTGGGCGTGATGCGTATTATCAAAGGCTGGCCACTGCACTTCCTTATCATTGGCGGTTATGCCGGAGTGGTTATTATGACCGGCTTTGCGCCGCCTGAAATTATCGGCATTGCCTATGACTCGGGTGGTGTGACCACATCAACCATAACAGTGCCACTGGTTACGGCACTGGGTGTGGGACTTTCCAGTAGTGTCCATGGCCGTAATCCACTGACGGATGGTTTTGGTCTGGTTGCTTTCGCATCGCTGACCCCTATGATCTTTGTGATGGGATATGGGATGTTGCTGTGATTGCCGGAATATTAAGCTTTTTTGATGCATTGATTGCCACTGTCCGTGACGTGCTGCCGATAGCGGCTATTCTTTTTGGTTTTCAGCTGTTTGTGCTGCGGCGACGTATCCCTAATCTGCCACAGTTATTGATTGGATTTGCCTTTGTGATTGTTGGACTCGCCTTTTTCCTTCAGGGACTGGAACAGGCGCTGTTTCCACTTGGAAAAATGATGGCGGAGCAACTGACGGCCCCCGCATTTTTAGGTATTGATAGCAACGCAGATACCTATACCCCTGATTGGCATTACTACGTGTGGGTCTACCTGTTTGCCGCAGCCATTGGGTTTTCAACAACGATTGCAGAGCCATCACTCATTGCAGTGGCCATTATGGCCAATCAGGTTTCTGGTGGTGCGGTGGGTATTCGTGGACTACGGGTTGCAGTTGCCATTGGTGTCTCTATTGGCATTGCATTGGGCACCTACCGCATTGTAAGTGGCACACCACTGCACTATTACATCATTACCGGTTATGTTGTAGTGATGATGCAGACACTGGTGACACCCAAATCTATTGTTGCACTGGCCTATGATTCTGGCGGTGTAACTACATCCACCGTTACTGTGCCGCTGGTTACCGCCTTGGGGCTGGGTTTGGCATCCAATATCCCGGGCCGAAATCCCTTGTTGGATGGGTTTGGTTTGATCGCCTTTGCCAGCCTGTTTCCTATTATGAGTGTTATGGCTTATGCGCAGTTGAGTGAGTGGTACACCAAGCGTATTAAAAGACAACGATTACGTTCCCAGGAGGAGTAGCTATGCATTTCAAGCTTATTATTGCTCTAGTTGAAGATAGTAAAACCACGCAAGTTTTGGATGCGGCCCGTGAAGCGGGGGCTACAGGTTCAACGGTGATCAACCAGGCGCGCGGTGAAGGTATTCAAAAGTCTAAAGCCTTTTTTGGCTTAAGCCTTGAGAGTCAGCGTGATATGGCGTTATTGCTGGTTGAGGAACACCTCAGTCGCAGCATACTGGAAACCATTGCAAAGGTTGGGCAGTTTGATGAGAAGCCGGGGACGGGTATTGCCTTTCAAATAGATGTGGAAGATGCCGTGGGTGTGAGTCACCAGATTCGTGCGCTTTCCCGTAAAGTGGAGGATGAATTATGAGTAAAAAAATCGTGCGTGTTCGTGATGTCATGAAAACCAACTTTAGAATGGCGGAGGGCATGAGTACAGTGGCTGAAGCCCTGAAAACCATGCTTGAGGTAGAGACCATGGCGCTGGTAGTGCAGAAGCGTCACGCTGATGATGAGTTTGGCATGGTGATGTTGTCAGATATTGCTCGCCTGGTGCTGGCTGAGGATAGGGCTCCAGAGCGAATCAATATCTATGAAATCATGTCGAAACCGGTGATTGAGATAAAACCTGAGATGGATATTCGCTACTGTGCACGGCTCTTTGCCCGCTTCAAAATTAGCCGGGCATTGGTGACAGAAAAGGGTGAAGCCATCGGTGTAGTCAGCTATACGGATATGGTCATAAAAGGGATGTGCAGTAACTAACTCTTTTGTAATGGGAAAGAAGATAACAGCTCAAGATGTTGTGGAGGAGGCTCGCCAGTGCCCTTCACCTAATCATGATGAGCGGCCCCAGGGGGTAAATATTGATCTGCTGGTGATTCATAATATCAGCCTGCCGCCAGGTCAGTTTGGTGGCCCCTGGATTGAAGATCTGTTTCTCAATCGACTTGACCCTGATGTCGATCCCTATTTTCAGGATATCTGCACACTGCAGGTCGCAGCTCATCTGTTGATACGACGTGATGGTGAACTGGTTCAGTATGTCCCGTTATCCAAGCGAGCATGGCATGCTGGACAGTCAGAGTTTCAAGGCCGTAGCAGTTGCAATGACTTCTCTATTGGCATTGAGCTGGAAGGAGCTGATGATGTGCCTTATACCGAGGCTCAATATCAGGCATTAGCACAGGTGACAAACCAAATCGTCCAACACTATCCCATGATCACTCCTGAGCAAATTGTTGGTCACAGTGGTATTGCCCCCGGACGCAAAACTGATCCTGGCCCGGCTTTTGACTGGCGCTACTTCAAAAGCCTGCTGGTATCAGGTGAATCTAAAAAGAGCAGCTAAATACGGTATGTTTTTCAGGTTATTTAGCTTTCTGTTTGGATATTGCTGATAGTCCCTTATTTGCCTGGTTGCAGAACTGTTTAAAGCTTGTCATGCAATCTTCGGTAATTTCGCGTTTACTAGGCATGCGATCAGCATAGATGACGCCGATTGATTTGTTATCAATAACAAGCGGGGAAAGAAGAAAATCACCTTTGCCTAAGCTTGCTCGGATATCAGATGTGATGAGCTTGGCCAGAGGGTGTTGCTTATCTGATTTGGCCCAGAGACACTCTTTTTTCGCCATGGTGTAGAGGAAAATATTGGGGCTAACCTTGCTCAGGGTGAAGTGAAAATTGTCTGTGAGAGATTGCCGGTTTGGCCCTAATGCATATTTTGCTACAAGTGTTTTATGATCAGGTGTCATCAGGGCAAACAGGGTGCGATCCATGCCGGTTCCCCGATAGATGCCTTCAAGTGCCATCTCCAGTAGGCCACTGAAGGTTGGGTTTTCTTTGATTAGGGCCTTGATGTCATTGAGTATGTTAACTTGAAGCTCAGGATCTGCTTCTGGAAAATCAGGCTCTTCTGGTTCGCTCTCTGCAATTATTTGTACTTTGTTCTTGAGTTCAGGAGGAAGAGGGATGACTTTGGCTGCATCTGTTGCGCCATAGGTGCAGGCAATCATGGCTGCATCTTTGGCGCTTTCATGCAGGATATCAGTGATTGTTTCGATAGGTTGACCAACCAGGGATGCAATCTTTTCGGTAAGCACCAATACTTCATTGCTCTCCCAATCTTGTTCTGCTGCCTTGGCCAGATCGCTGCCAAGGATGACATTCTGAACCCTGACGCCAGCACTGACCTGGTGGTCCAGCGCATCTTGCAGCATCTGTCCTAACCCCCACTCCTTGGTGAGTGATTTTGTCAGATCCTGTAGTGCAAATCCGAGTACCTCTCTTTCTGTTTTCTCGGGGTCATCGGCTGTCTTAAGGGCTTTGTCCAGTTTATCGGTTGTTTCATTATCACAACACCAAAAAGCCATATTGCCGATTCGCATGAGCAATGTAGCGACAAAGACCTCTTCTGGTTCTTTGTCGCCGCGTTCCCTTGCAATATTTCGTGCTTGTACCGCAGCGTGAATGGATAACCCCATCTCTTTGGTCAACCGGGCCTGGTTACGTTTTTTGACCAGGGTGTCGATCAGTTTGATGGTGAGGCAGATGTTACAAACTGCCTCCAGCCCCAGCAAGATGATGGCTCGGCTGACGGTGCTGATTGCTTTTCCCCGAGGGTTATAAAAGACCGCATTGACCAGCGTTAATATGCGGGCCGTCATTGAGGGATCCTGAAGAATAACCTGTGTCAGGTCAGATATTGTCGAGTTGCTATCTTTCGACATATTGATCACTGTTCGAGTCGTATACCCGAATACAGGCATATCCTCTGATGTGATCTCATTGACCCACTGTTGGAGTGCAGCTTTCTCTTCAGTCACTATTGGGTAGGCTCCCTGTTTTATTTTGTATTTGGCGCTGTGCCTGTTTCATGATGCCGGGAAAGCGTATCCTGGCTGCTGTTTCAGAATTTTACAGGATTTCTGGTCTAATTCTGTCACAATCTACTAGATTAATTATAGAGGTGGTATTGAATAAATGAATAAAAGTTTACCTTCTGCAACGCAAGAATATCTGAATCAACTACGGGAAGATATTGTATTTTCTGAAAAATTATGTGGCCATAATTTTAAATTCCACACTACTTGGGGGCTTTTTTCCCCAAAAAGTGTAGATGAAGGAAGCTTGTTGCTGCTGGATATGCTGGATATCAATGAAGATGATGACACCATCGATTTGGGTTGTGGCTATGGGCCGCTGGGATTGACCATGGCCAAGCTGGCACCTAAAGGAAAACATCTGCTGGTAGATAAGGACTTTGTAGCCATCGAATACAGCCAAATGAATGCTCAGATAAACAAGCTGGATAATACAGAAGTATTTTTGAGCAACGGATTTAACCAAGTGGGCGAGAGGCGTTTTGATCTGATTGTTTCAAACCTGCCCGCCAAGACGGGCAAAGAGCTGTACTACCTCTATTTTTATGATGCGTTGGCCCGCCTCAATCCGGGTGGACGTATCTATGTGGTGACTATTTCAGGGTTGCGCAAATTTGTGAGCCGGGCATTTAAAGAGGTGTTTGGTAATTATAAAAAGGTAAAGCAAGGCAAGGTATATACAGTGGCTATGGCGGTTAAAACCTAGGTCTCTGCTGTTTTACCCAGCTGGCATGCGCTGATTTAGATAGCAATGCTTTATGGTTTATCTGGCATGGCCAAATGGACAAGCTCGATCATTGACCTGACCTGCATTTTTTCTAATATATGGCCCCGGTGAACATTCACTGTTTTTGGGCTGATGTTGAGATCTGCTGCAATGGCCTTGCCACACTTGCCATCAATATACATTTTCATGATCTCCTGCTCCCTGGGTGAAAGCATGCTGGCGCGCTCTAGAAACTTGGTTAGTTTCTGCTGTGCTTGCAGAATCTCGACACTTTTTGTGAGTGCTTTGGAGACACTGTCGAGCAAGTCCTGATCATGAAATGGTTTTTCAATAACGTCCATGGCACCGGCCTTCATGGCGCGGACAGCCAGTGCCACATCGGCATGGCCGGTGAGAATGATTACCGGGATCTGAATCTTTCTTTGCTTGAGTTCCTGCTGGAGTTCCAGGCCGCTCATCTCCGGCATGCGGATGTCCAGTAACAGACAGCCTGGTTTAGTTGCATCAAAGATATCGAGAAATGCCTGTGCGGAGGCATGGCACTGTACGTTGATTCCTACTGAATGCATTAGCAGAGCCAGTGATTGGCAAATGGCCGTGTCGTCATCAACGACATGGACTGTTGAATCTGATTGCACTTGTAATTCCTTCTTATAGTTATAATTTAGTGCCCAGTCAGAAATGCTGTTATTGCGCTACTGTTAGCTACTTCTCTCCGGCAGTTCCTTCTGCTTTATTTTGCTTCTCCTTTGTACCCGTCTACAGGTTAAATTGAGTCTGTAAAATGGCGTTTTATTAGCAGCGTGTAAAAGCGATTCCTATCACGAAAGGCAGCACTCTTTCAGGCGTTGTTGCTCAGCATGGGACAAGGAGAGCTTAGCGCATAGCCTTGCGCGTAGTCTACCCCCAGCTCGGTTAGGCGTTGGATGACAGCATCACTCTCTACCCACTCTGCGATGGTGTGGATGCCCATGCTGTGGCCAACGTGGTTGATTGCTTCCACCATGGCGTGATCGACAGGGTTTTGTAACATGCCGCAAATAAAGCTGCCCTCAATTTTAATGTAGTCCACCGGTATCTTTTTAAGATAGCTGAAAGAGGATATGCCACTGCCAAATCTATCCAGCGTAAAGTGGCAGCCTTCACTCTTCATGGTTTCGGCAAAAAGAGCGGCCTGCTTAAGGTTTTGCAGTACCGCAGCTTCGGTGATCTCAAAGCAGACCTGTTCTTTGGGCAGTGCTGATTCGGCAAATTGCTGGCGTATGAACTCTGGCAGTGAGTCATCGCTGAGTGAGTTGCCTGATAGGTTTATTGCAATTCCGGCAGTGCTGGTTTCTGCAAATAGTGTGTTGTAGTGTTGAAACGCCGTGCGGATGACCCAGCGGTCGATAGCGGCCATCAGACCATGACGTTCTGCAATGGGGATAAAGGCCCCTGGCAATATAATTTGCCCCTCTGTATTCACTAGCCTGACCAAGAGTTCATGGCGGGTTATTGCTTTATGATCAGGTAAGAGTGAGATAATGGGTTGCTTGTAGAGAAGGAGGCGATCCTGCTCCAAGGCGCTGGAGAGGGTAGCGGCATGTAGGGTCTTGCCCTGGTTTTGTGTCAATGCCTCCACGCCCTCCTGATAGACTTGTACCTGGTTGCCGCCCCGATGTTTGGCCATATAGCAGGCGGTGTCAGCCTGATTCAGAAAATCTGATACGTTCTCAGATGTGCCGTCGATGGCAACCAAGCCGATGCTGGCTCCAATCTGGAAGGGGTGATCCTGCCAGACAAATTGGTAATCCTGGATTTCAGCCACCAATTCGGAGGCAATTTCGTAGGCCTTCTGTAGTGGGCAGTTATCCATCAATAGGGCAAATTCATCACCACCCAGCCGAGCCAGTGTATCCCGGAAACGTACCTTGCCCATGAATAGGGTGACAACCTGCCGTAGCAGTTCATCACCGGCGTTATGACCGGCTGTATCATTCACAGGTTTGAAGTTGTCCAGGTCGATGTAACAGAGTATGTGCTGAGTTGAGTGTGCTTTGCTTGCGGTTATAGCGCGCTCCAGGCGATGCTCAAATTCACGTCGATTAACCAGCCCGGTCAGTGGGTCATGTGTGGCGTGATGGGTCAACTCTTTGGTCTTTTGTCGTTGTTCAGTAACATCCTTGAATATAATTACGACGCCTAATGGCTCGTCATGGCTGTTGAGGATGGGGGCTGCTGACTCCTCTATTGCAAACTGTTCGCCGTTTCGGCTGATCAGCAGGGCATCACTTGCCAACCTGATGGGGTTGCATTGCTCGATACAGTCATTCAGTGCAATATTGATGGGCTCACCGCTGTGCTCATTGATGATGTTGAATATCTGGTTAAGTGGCTGGCCATACGCCTCATAGGCTGTCCAGCCTGTTAGTTGTGCTGCAATGGGGTTGAGGTATTCCACAGTGCCGCTGGTGTCGGTGGTGATGATGGCATCGCCAATGGAGTGCAGTGTCTCTTGTGCCTTCTCTTTCCCTAACGGCAGGGCGGCCTGTCGCTCTTTAGCCTCCTGACGGCAACGTAGATCGTAGGCAATGGCACCTCGCACACGATTCATTAATAACTCGTCATTAAATGGTTTTTCGATGAAATCAAGGGCACCAGCCTTGATGGCTTGCACCGACATGGCAATATCACCATGGCCAGTGATAAAGATGATGGGTATGCGCAGTTGTCGGGCTGCGAGAGCTTGCTGCAGCTCCAGCCCGCTCATGCCGGGCATGCGGATATCCAGCAGCAGACAGCCTGGGCAGTTTGCCTTGTAGGTTTGAAGAAAGGCTTCGGCTGAGGCATAGGTTTCCACTACCATCTCTTCAGTTTCAAACAGTAGCGTAAGGGCATCACGTACTGCCTGATCATCATCAATAACAAAGATAGTTGCTTCCATGCTGATCCCCATCTCATTTGGTAGTTAGTGGTAAGGTCAGATAAAAGCGTGACCCACGGCCCAGCTTAGACTCTGCCCATAAGCGTCCGCCGTGATTCTCCATGATGGAACGACAAATGGATAACCCCATGCCCATGCCTGCTGTGCCCTTGGTGGTTGAAAAAGGCTTGAAGAGATGTGACAGCCTCTCCTCGTTCATGCCGCAGCCTGTATCGGTTACGCTAACCTGTACCCACCCTTCGCTGTTCACATCAGCTTGGATAGCCACTGTTTGTGGTTTGCGCTTAGCTGCTGGTGTGGCATCAATAGCGTTACGCAGCAGATTCAGCAGTACCTGTTCAATTTGAATGCTATCAATGGTTACCAGGGGTAGATTTGTATCCAATGTGGTTTCAAATCTGATGCTCTTTGCATGTGCTTCAAATTGGATAAATTCGATTACCTGTTTGATCAGTGCGTTCAGATCGCCCTTTTTTTTCTGTGGTGCACGTTTTTGAATCAGTTGACGTGTATGGCGGATGATCTCGCTTGCGCGCATGGCCTGATCATGTGCGCCTTGTAGTGCCTCGTTCAGCTTATCTGGCCTTTGGATGCCAGCATGTAGCATTCTCATGGCGGCTCCGGTGAAGGTGGTGATTGCCGCCAGTGGCTGGTTTAGTTCATGTGCCAGGCCAGTGGCCATCTCGCCCATGATGTTAATGCGTGCCATGTGGGTGAGCGCAGCCTGGTGTTGCTGGGCCAGGGCCTTGGTTTGCCTGCGCTCGATGGCAATACTGGCAATACGTGCCAGGCCTTCAGCCAATCCAAGCTCTGTAGGTGTTGGTGTCCATGCCTTGTTGCGGTAGGAGATAAAAATGCCCAGCACGGTGCCGCTGGAGGAGAGAATAGGTTCGGCCCAACAGGCGTTCACCCCGGCATCATTTGCTGGCTTGTGGCAAGCCTCGCAAGGTGAATGGTTCTGAATGTCCGCTATGATCAACCGCTCGCCACTCTGTGCAGCTTCGCCACAGGCGACATCGGTAATCTTAAGCTCTCCTTTGTGAATGGTATCCTGACAATAATTTGGTAGGTTGGGAGCGGCCCCAAGGCGCAGGCAGCTATGTTCTTCATCCAGCAGCAGAATCGAGCAGCGCATATTTGGGGTGAGTGATTCTGCTGCCAATGCCAGACTGCTTAATACCTTATCCAGAGAGGCACCTCTTGCTATCAGCTCAAGCACCATGCGCTGTCCTTCCAGTAAAGATGCAGTTTGCTTGCGCTGGGTGATATCTTCACCTGCCCTCAGTGCGCCTGTTATGTTGCCCGCAGAATCGTGGAGACAGCTGTTGTACCAGGCGATTAAGTGCTCTTCTTGGAAGCGGTCAATAACGTAGGTTTCATGATATTTGATACACTCTTGTCTGCCCGCCATGACAGCCTTAAAGGTGTCAAAGTGGCTTTTTTCATCTTCTGAAGGCGCTAAACAGAAGTTAAACCAGTTTTTGCCAGTCAGCTCCTTTTCGCTAGAACCGAACAGTTCACACCCCTTGCGGTTTATCAGCGTGATTTGGCCCTCTCCATCCAGAACTACGATGATGGTTTCAATAGTATCGAGATAGCACTGTGTTAGGGCATGTTCAGTACGCAGTGCCAGATCAGCCTGTTTTTGTCTGGTTATATCGATCAATGCGCTGTGGCAGTATTTGGCAGTACCGTCATTGTCCAGAACCGCAATACTTTCCATGCGCACAATCTTGGATATGCCGTCGATAGGCTTCAACTGGAGTTCATGCACCTTTCTGGTTGTTGTTTGAAACGCTTGTGTCAGGTGTTCAAATAGCGCGTGGCTCTCACTCTGTGCCAGTAATGGCATTAGCGATTTGCCGGTTAGTTGTGAACGCTCATGGCCCAGCATGGCTGCACCGCGCAGGTTGATTTCGCGGATGTTGCCCTTGGCTGTGAGTGTCAGGTAGCCAACTGGGGCGAAGTCATAGAGCTCGGCGTAGCGGTCGTGTGCCTCTTCCAGTTCTATTTGAGATTCGCACAATGCCCGGTTTTGGATCTCCAGTTTAATCTGATGCACATGCAACTCATGCAGCAGCTGCTGTAGCTCAGTTGCTTGGGGGGTGGCTGGTGGTTTAGCCAACAGGGTGCTGAGGCACTGATCCAGCGCAGCCTTGCTGAGTCGCCTATAGTTGACGCATTTATCTGCGGCAGATGGTTGTGCCTTATCATTCACCTCTGATCACCATATTGTAAGATCCTCAAGGGTTGATTAATTGCTCCGTGTTTTTTTGGATGATGGTTTAGGCATGTATTGGATATCTATGAATATGAGAACAGTAAGCCTACTCTTTAATGAAAAAGCTGCAAGGCTATTGAGCGCCTTTGGTGGGGTGGCTTTAG
>Ga0316192_10000361_pt1 | contig 32898 bp, 27 predicted proteins | sample MerIslwburrow_MG_FD_204931 | JGI IMG/M metagenome (GOLD analysis project Ga0316192, IMG submission 204931) | Coastal sediment microbial communities from Maine, United States - Merrow Island worm burrow | ecosystem: Environmental > Aquatic > Marine > Coastal > Sediment | place: USA: Maine...
CCCGCCGTTCGACATGAACTACATTACCTACACGCACATGCTGGAAGCCATTCATCCTACAACGCTGGTGGTCAATGATCCGGCCGAGGTGCGCAACGCACCGGAAAAACTCTATGTGCTGCAGTACAATGAATTCATCCCGCCGACCCTGATTTCGCGGGACCCGCAGCGTTTGTCGGAGTTCCGCGAGGAATTCGGCGACATCATTCTGAAGCCGCTGTACGGCAATGGCGGTGCCGGGGTGTTTCGCCTGGCGCACGGCGATGAAAACTTTGCCTCGCTGATGGAAATGTTCACCCAGTCATTCCGCGAACCGTTCATTGCCCAGCAATACCTGTCCGATGTGAAAAAGGGCGATAAGCGCATCATCCTGGTCGACGGCGAACCGGTGGGCGCCATCAACCGGGTACCGGCAGCCGGTGAAACCCGTTCCAACATGCATGTCGGCGGCAGGCCGGAAGCCACTGAACTGACCGACCGCGAGCGCGAAATCTGTGCCCGCATCGGACCCGACCTGAAGCGGCGCGGCCTGATCTTCGTCGGTATCGATGTCATCGGCGATTACATGACCGAAATCAACGTCACCTCGCCCACCGGCATTCGCGAAGTTAAAAAATTCGGCGGCGCCGATATTGCGGCCCTTGTGCTGGACGCCATCGAAGCGCGCCGTGGGTAGAGTATCATCTGATCACGAAAAATGTCTGATTCCAGAGTGTTAGTATAGTTTTTGGCTTGCGGGCGGTTGGGCGTTGCTCTGGATCGGAACTCCGATAACAGGGTTCATCGGATAATCAGCTTGGTGCCGAACCGGGTCCCCAGCTTGAACGCCAGGGTTTTACAGCTCCGCGATAGCCCAGTCGCGGAAGGACGAGGCAATAGGGGGCATTTCGTCATTGAATGGCCATATCAGGTGATAGCCATTTTGTGTACTGACCACACTGGTAACGGGTTGCACCAGGATTTCCTGTTCAAGGTCACTGGCAATCAGATGGCGCCATGCAAGTGCAACGCCACTGCCATTGCGCGCCGCATCAATGACCAGCGGATAGTTGTTTATCTTCATTTTTCGCTGTGCCACAGGCAGTGGAAGGCCAACTTCGGTAAGCCAGATGGCCCAGTTCATCCAATGCCATTGTTCGTATTCAAGATCGAGCAAATCGGCAGAAGGCAAGTCTTCCAATTCGAAGCCATCTGGAAATCGTTCGAGATATCGGGGTGAACAGACGGGGAAGACTTCCTCTTTGAAGAGCAGCCGGGAATCGTACCCAACCCAATTGCCCTGGCCATGTACAATGCCGATCTGAAACTCACTATTCAGCAAGTCGGCCTCCACATCGGTAGTGCTCAGTCGGATCAAGCACTGGGGGTTTTGTGCCTGGAATCGGTGTAATCTCGGCATCAGCCACATTGCAGCAATCGACGTATCGGTAACGACATCAAGGATGTCCGCATCATCCTCTATGCGAACTTCATCTACGGCATTCGCCAGATGGGTAAGGGCAACGGAAACACTGTTGTGAAACAGCCGCCCCCGATCAGTCAGTTGCACCGCGCGATGACTGCGATGGAACAGACTAACCCCCAGGTTTGATTCCAGGTTTCGAATTTGCTGACTGACTGCAGGCCCCGTTACATTGAGCTCCCGGGCTGCCAGCGCAAAACTTGCATGCCTTGCAGCAGCTTCAAATGCGATGAGCGGATCTAGAGTTGCAAGTTTCTTTCTGATTGCAAGCATAAGTCTTACTTATTCAAAAGCCAAAGAAATGATCGTTTGTCAGGGGATATGAAATAGACAAGCTTATGCATATTAACTTGTCAACTCATTTTCAAAGGGTATCGGGATGGATGCTGCAGTTATTGAAAAACGTAAGAACGATGCTCCATTTTGCGCTGACCCAGCAACGTCTTTCACGATGCCGGCCCGGTTTTACACGAGCAGTGAAAGCTACGACCTTGAAAAGGAAGCGATCTTCTACAAGACGTGGCACTATGCAGGACATGTGTCCCAGGTGATCGAATTCGGCAGTTACTTCACAACCTCCATCCACGAGCAGAACATATTCGTTGCACGCGGGCGCGATGGCGAATTGCGCGCATTTTATAATGTATGCGCCCATCGCGGGCACGAGCTGCTTGAAGGTGCGGGAAAGCGCAATGTCATAACCTGCCCCTATCACGCCTGGGCATTTGATTTTGATGGCAGTCTTGTTGCCGCGCGCAATTCGGAGAATGTAGCAGGTTTCAACAAGTGCGATTTCTCCCTGAAACCGGTCCGGCTGGAAGTTTTCTGCGGCATGATCATGATCAACCTTGATCCGGATGCGGTGACTTTCGCGCAGCAGTTTGATGGTCTTGAAGATCAGATACGCCAGTATATGCCCTCGGTGGACCAGCTGTCGTTCGCGCAGCGAGACACTTTTGATGTGGCGTCAAACTGGAAAATTCTGGTCGACAATTTTCTGGAGTGTTATCACTGCGCCCCGGCGCACAAGGACTTTGTCGACCTCGTCGACATGAACTCCTATCGCACTATCACCCACAAGCGCTACTCGTCCCAATGTGCTGGTGCGCCGCGTACCACCAACAGCAAGGCCTACAGCTTTGAACCGGGTGAAGTGGATTTTGGTTATGCGGGCTTCTTCGTATGGCCGAATTTCACAATCTGGATTTACCCCGGTGAACCCAATCTCTCGGTGCTTCAGATGAACCCGAAAGAGCCGGCCAGAACCATTGAGTATCAGGACTGGTTTACACCGGGCGGTGTTCTGACCCCGCAGCTGAAGGAGGCGGCGGAGTATCAAAAGGATGTACTTCAGCCTGAAGACATAGGACTGTGTGAAAGTGTCCAGCGCGGGTTGCATTCAAAGGGATACAATCAGGGCAGGTTCATCGTTGACCACGGCAAGACGGAACTGAGTGAGCACGCTGTACATCATTTTCAGTCCATGGTGATGGACGCTCTGGGCGCTGCCCTGGAATGATCACCTGTGCCAACAGGTAAAAGAGAAGTCCCGCTCTTGCTCTTTGATGCCGTTGTGCTCACCCTTTGGATCCACATAGCTTTCGTTCGCCAGGACCATCCCAACTTCCAGATGCCCGACTCATGGATATTTCCCCCGGTGGGCTGGATTGATTTTTGGTACTCGTCACACATTCCAGGCCGTGCCTTCAAGAATTGTGGGGTACATGGGATGAGCCAGGGCCTGTTGCCGGTGTGATTTTGTTTTTGCGATTTGCCTTGTAAGACTGGCCGCCGCAAACTGTGTGTCACACTCAGGTCAGGCGCAAAGGCGAGTTTCCATATGACCCAGCCGATCAATCCGAACATGCTGCCGAGCGGCAATCGCGGCGCGTTTTCCGTGGACCCGATGACATCGCCGACGCTGCCGTCACGCTACTATACTGACGAAGCCATCTATCGGGACGAGATGGCCATGATCCATCGCAGGTCCTGGTGCTATGTGGGCCATGTCGCAGACGTCGCGGAACCCGGCAGGTATTTTACCGATACGGTGGGCGAACAACCGGTTCTGGTGGTCCGAGGCCACGATAATGAGATCAGGGCCTTCTTCAATGTCTGCCAGCATCGCGGCCACGAACTGTTGACAGGCAGAGGCCGGCTCAAGAGCAAGGGCATCAGCTGTCCCTACCATGCATGGTTGTACAAGCTCGACGGCAGGCTTGCCGCAGCACCCATGACCGACCAGGTGCGCGACTTCGACAAATCGCAGTATTCGCTAAACCCGATCAAACTGGCAGTTTCAGCCGGTCTGATCTTCATCAACCTGGACGCCGATGCTGCCCCGTTCGAAACCGAAATGAACGGTTTCGGCGCCAGCATCGAAGATCACCTGCCGCAGGTTGCGCACTGGGTTGTCGCTGAACGGCTGCACTACGACATCAAGGCCAACTGGAAAGTGGTCTACGATAATTTCTCCGAGGCCTATCATATCCCCGTTGCCCACCCGAAACTTGCCCTGGTGCTGGAACAGGAAATGGTCGAGTTCCGGGAAGAGAAAAGATGGACCTTCAACCGCTTCAAGAGCAAGCAGGGTTTTCCCGGTCTCGAGCTGGAATACGGCTCGCCCTACTATGCCTGGCAGGCCTGGCCGCACCTGTGCATGCTGTCCCTGCCGGGGTCTGAAAACCTGATCGTGTTGCGCATGGCACCCGATGGCGTAGGCGCGTGTGCCGAGCGCGTTGACATCTATACGCCTGCAGGTGAATCCGAGCGGCACCCCAAGCTGCAGGCCGTGCGCGACCTGTTCATGGACATGTTCAATATCGAGGACATCTCCATTGCCGAAAGTGTCCAGCGTGGCCTGTCATCGATGGGCTATGATCAGGGTCGCTATGTGTGCGACCCCTCGACGTCATGGTTCTCGGAAATCCAGCTGCACTGGTTCCACATGCAGGTACTGGCCGCCTTGCAGACCGACCAGAGGTAAACAGGAAACATCAGCCGTGCTCTACCGGCTGGCGGATTTTACGAGACGCCGGAGCTTGGCAATCGCCGTGTCAGAGCTCTCTCCATAGGCAATGGTTCCCTTGAAGTGGCCGTCTGCGTCCACGAGGAAGATCGAGGCCGTGTGGTCCATGGTGTAGCCGCCATCATCCAGAGGCACCTTCTTGAAGTAGACAAACCATGCCTTGGCCAGTCGCGAGACTTCCGCCGGATCACCGGTAACGCCAACGATCCTGGTGCTGAAGTTCTCGATGTATGACCGCATGATTTCAGGGGTGTCGCGTACCGGGTCAACCGAGACGAAGAAGGCGTTTATGTCGGTTCCCTCATCCCCGATCTCGTCCAGCCAGCCCGACAGTTCCACAAGTGTCGTCGGGCAGATTTCCGGACAATGAGTGAAACCGAAAAACACCGCCGCAGGCTTGCCTGCAAGGGCGCGGTCGGTGATCGGTTTGCCCGTGTGATCGACCAGCTTGAACGGCGCGCCCATTTTCATGCCGGCCATGAGGGAACGCTCGGTTCCGCCGAACCAGGACTGGTATCCAAACACACCGGCGAGGATCAGGAGGAGGGCGGCAAGCGCCGCCCAACTCACAGTTCTTATGGTTCTGGCCGTGCTCAATTGGAACTCCCGCTCATGGAATGATCCATGGTCTTGGAGTGATCCATGCTGCCATGTTTCATCTTGCTGCCGGGCTTGATATCCTCAACGTTGAATTCAATGTCGATCGTGCCGGCCTTCTCGAACTGAAGCGTGGCCTTGCGCTTTTCGCCGGCTTGCAACTGCCCGCCCAGTTTCATGAACATCACGTGGTAGCCACCCGGCTTGAGGACCACTTCTCCGCCCGCGGGGATTTCAAGCCCACCGCTGATCTGGCGCATCTTCATGACGTCTCCCTCCATCTTCATTTCATGGATTTCAACCTTGCCGGCAAACGTGGCTGTTCCGCCGACAAGGCGATCAGGCGTTGAACCGGTATTCCTGATGGTCATGTAACCGGCCGACACCGGCGCTTTGGGCGGGGTGGCACGTGCCTGGGGATGGTCGATGGCAAGGTCGCCCAGTTTGTAGTCTTTCGCGATTGCCGGCCCTGCCATCAGGCAGGTTGCGGCAACAATGGCAGTCAGGGTCGTTTTCAGCATTTCAGTCTCCGTGGATTTCAGGCAGCGCATGCGTGGATGCGGCCTGTAACTGGTTGGTTTTCCGATGGAAAATGCATCGGATTTGCATGGGGTATTGATCAGGTTCCCGACAGAAAAATCGGGTCGCTTTGTAGCCAAAGCGATTGCGCGCAACACACTTGGAGGCCGTTCGCTCTAGGAACGTTCCGGCTCAGCGGTTGCATGGTCCGGCAGTGGACATCATGGGCGCATCTCGACCGGGCGAAGTACCTCGAAAGGTGTGCAGGCGTCAGGCCTGGGAGGATGGCGGTCCGTGCGGCGGAGCATGTGGAGACCAGGCTTGCCGGGTAACACCGCTGTCTTCGGGAACGAAGAACACGATTGGCGATGACAGCGTGACATGCAGGGTGATCTTCGATGCTTCGGGCAATGTGACCGTGGCAGCAAGGCGGCAGAACTCGCACCACACCGGAGCGAGGTTGCCATCTTCAGTGCTGCCGGAAGACAGGCACAGCACCGGAAGCGATCCGTCCGGCATGGCGTAGGCTGACAGGTCGACACCTGTTGGATGAGGGCTGACAACGGGGCGATGGCCAAACGCAGACATGGCCAGCGCAACAGTGCACAACACCACAATGAGTGTACTGCATCTGCGCAGGCGCAACAGCCGCTTCAATCTGTTCATCAGAACCACCATGGCTGCAGACTATGACGACAGTGCCGCGCATTCCATGCGACACTTTATGCGGCAAATCTGGCTACCTGATTGTGCGCCGGATTCCGATCCACCTGCATTTGATGGTCTCGAAAAAACTGCGTTTACCGAGCCAAACACGACTGCAATCGAAATACCGGGAAACAGGCTTGCCGGCGTTTGCACTGTTCCATGCTGCGGCGTTAGGGTTTTTGGAACAGATTGCAGCCTAGACTAGCCAGATGTCCTGCCGGATTGTTCACGGTACCTTCGGAAACCGGCACACGGGTAACAACCCTGGAGTTTAAGCGATGACCACGCCTGACAACAAGAAATCCTGGGCAGACAGCCTGCCGTTTCCAAAGCACTGGCTTGGGTACATTGCCATCAAGCTGCTCGTCATTGCTCTCGGCGTCTATCTGGCCCTGCGCTGGAAGGGAATTCTCTGACAAGCGGTCCTGGACCCGCTGCTTGCCGGTTCGCTGGCTGCGGTCCTGCCATGTCTGGTGACTGCGCTGCAAACTGGCTGTCCACGGTTCAGTGTCCTATCTCGATCCATGGAGCATTGCGGGCCGTGTGGCGCAGTCTGTCGAGTGCCTGTTCGCGCAGTTCCGGCGACGCCTTCTCGGTCCACACCGCATAGGCGGGAAACGGGAACGATGGACTGTCCTTGACGACATGTAACTGCCCGCGCGCAACATAGTCATCCGCTATGCGATAGGGCAGGAAAGTCGACTTGCCGTGTTCCATCAGGAACTTCGGAGCTGACGCGCCGACCTGCATCATCAGCTGGGGTGGTTTCGCCTCCGGGTACCAGCGGCTGTGTGCCATGGCAAACTCAGGCCCCCAGTTCGTGTACACATAGTCATCGCTCACAACACCTCCCTTGCCGGCTTCACTCGACACCAGGATGAGACGATCATCCATGATGTGTTCGACCCGGAAACCCTGGCGAATTTCCGGATTGTACATCACGGCAATATCCAGCACGCCGCGCAGCAGCATGTTCGACATGCTTTGCGGCGTGCCGATCTGGAAGTTGAATGCCGTGCTGGGAAGCGCAGCGCTCAATTCGCCAAGCCATATGCTGGCCAGTTCGGGCCACAGGGTATCCTCACACGCAAGCGACAGGCTGCCGGTGATGCCGTCGCGCAGTGAAACCTGGTAAACCGCCTCGTCCCACAACTGCAATGCGGATCGGGCATAGGGCTCAAACTTTGCGCCATCGGGCGTCAGCGACACACCGCTTTTTGAGCGCTGGAACAATCGTTGGCCCAGCGTATCTTCCAGTTTCTGAATCCGCACGCTGATGGCCGATTGGGTGACGAACATGCGGTCGGCAGCGCCGACAAAGCTTTCCGACGCGAGAACATTCAGGAATGTCTTGAGCAGTACAATGTCCATGATGAAGTTCTATCCATGACTTATTTTGATACAAACAATAGATTTTATTCGCTTTTGGAATTTATACAATGCTGTACATGGACTGTTCGTGGGCGATTGATGGGCGCGCGCCGGTGACGTTTTGCGGATCCGTGCACATCAACTGACGCCTCACTAAACAACCATGCAGAGGGAAAACCCATGAGCAAGCGCGACGAACTGATCGCCAAATATGCCAGCGATCTGAAAGACAAGTGTGGCATGACGCCGGACATGAACCTGTTGACCAAGGTCACGATCGGTTGCGGTCCTTCGATCTACAATGCTGATGCGTCCACCGTTTCAGGTTCGGACAAGGCGGAACTTGAAACCGTCAAGAAGAACTTCCTGATCAAGAAGCTCGGCCTCGCCGACGGCCCGAAGCTCGATGAAGCCCTGGCAGCCGTGCTGGATACCTATGGCCGGTCAAACCGCAACAAGTACCGCGCGGTTGTGTACTACATGCTCACCACGTATTTCGGAAAAAAAGCTGTTTACGAATAGCAGGAGGGAATTTCCATGTTGAATGAATTCAAGTCTTTTGCCCTCAAGGGCAATGTTCTGGACCTGGCAGTTGGTGTGATAATCGCCGGTGCTTTCGGTCTTATTGTCAGTTCACTTGTCGGCGACATCATCATGCCGATTGTCGGCGCCATCTCCGGTGGCATCGATTTCTCGAACATGTTTGCACCGCTGGCAGACGGCGTAACCGCCACGACACTGGATGCCGCCAAGGAACAGGGCGCCGTGCTGGCCTATGGCAGTTTCATAACCGCCGTGGTGAACTTCCTGATCATCGCCTTCATCCTGTTCCTGATTGTGCGCGCCGCAAACAGCATGAAGAAGAAGCAAGAAGCAACCCCGGCGGCACCAGCGGCCGACATCGTGTTGCTCACCGAAATCCGCGACGCACTGAAGAAAAAGTAAGTCTTTTTTTCAGGTAGGGAATGCAGGACCCGGGTCGGCTTGACCCGGGTTTTTGTTTGGTTGAAGCCGATTTTTCAATTTTCCTGCTGACTGGCGCGCGTCGCAGCTGGGTGGCGACCAAGCGTGTTCCCCTAATGTTCTTGACGACGGTCTCTGTGTCTGTATGCTGATCATGAGTAAACAAGGGGCAGCCCCCATGGTATCGCGTGTCGCAACAGTTGCCTTCAAGGGCATAGAGGCCGTGCCGGTCGATGTGCAGGTGCACATGGCATCCGGCATGGTGGCGTTTTCCATTGTCGGGCTTGGCGACAAGGCGGTTGCCGAAAGCAAGGAGCGGGTGCGCGCTGCCCTGTCGGCCATCGGCCTCGCCATGCCGGCCAAACGCATCACCGTCAACCTGGCCCCGGCAGACCTGCCCAAGGAAGGCAGCCATTTTGATTTACCCATCGCAATCGCTCTCATGGCGGCCATGGGCATACTGCCGGCCGATTTCATCAGCCAGTATGTCGTGCTTGGAGAACTGTCGCTTGACGGCTCGGTAGAACCGGTCTCCGGGGCGCTGCCGGCGGCGATGGCCGCCAATGCCCGCGGCCTCGGGCTGATCTGTCCGCAAGGCTGCGGTCCCGAAGCGGCCTGGGCGTCCGATGACATGGACATACTGGCGGTCAACTCGCTGATCCAGGTGCTCAATCACATGAAGGGCACGCAGGTGCTGGGCAGGCCCCGGCCCGGTATTGCGGAGACCGGCGTTGACCTGGCGGATTTCAGGGACGTAAAAGGCCAGGAAACCGCGAAACGCGCCCTGGAAGTGGCCGCTGCCGGTGGTCATCACATGTTGATGGTAGGGCCGCCCGGTGCCGGCAAGTCAATGCTGGCCTCGCGCCTGCCATCCATCCTGCCGCCGATGGATGCATCCGAAATGCTGGAGGTTTCAACCATCGCTTCCGTTGCCGGGGAACTGCGCTCGCGTGGCGTCTCGACGGTCAGGCCCTACCGCAATCCGCATCATTCAGCTTCGCAGGCAGCCCTGATCGGCGGCGGGCATCGCGCCCGGCCCGGTGAAATGGTGCTGGCTCACAATGGCATTCTGTTCCTGGATGAACTGCCCGAGTTCCAGCCGCGCGCGCTGGAGGCCCTGCGCCAGCCCATGGAGACAGGCGAGGCCGTGGTGGCGCGCGCCAATCATCACATTACCTATCCGGCGCGGTTTCAGCTGATTGCCGCCATGAATCCGTGCAAGTGCGGTATGGCCGGTGAGCCCGGTCACGTCTGCAGACGCGGTGTGAAGTGTGCCACCGATTACCAGGCGCGGATTTCAGGACCGCTGCTGGATCGCATCGACATTCAGATCGAACTGGCCGCCGTGCGTGCCTCCGACCTTACCCTGCCGCCGCCTGCCGAAGGCTCTGCGGACATTGCAGCCCGCGTGGCAGGCGCCCGTGCGATACAGGCTGAACGGTTCATGAATCTTGGCCAGCCGGCACTGCGCACCAATGCGCAACTGGATGGCACATTGCTGGAAGAGCTTGCCCGGCCGGACACCCGGGGATTGTCGTTGCTGCAGGAGGCCGCCACCGCGATGAACCTGTCGGCGCGCGGCTATCACCGGGTGCTGCGGCTGGCCAGAACCCTGGCAGACCTCGATGGCAACACCACCGTCACCCGCCTGAACGTGGCCGAAGCCATCAGCTATCGACAGAAACTGGCCAGCTTTCAACTGGCCGCCTGAAGACAGGCACGACCTATCTTGATCCGGGCAACAGGTTCTCGACCATGCAGACAGCCCGGAAGATGGCGCGGCTCATCGAATAGCCCGGCCCGGCGCCGTGCGGCGCATTTTCCAGCACGCGATGGTCAGCGGCTACGGTTGGACGCAGGAGATTGCTGAAAGCATAGGGGTTCATGGCGTATATCCTTTTAGAAAATCTGTTGCAATAACAGCTTGTGATCCACAATATCTGCCTGATTTTCTGTCCTGACAAGCGAGAAGCTTTCAAGTGACAGATTAGAAAATATAAACTATAGTTTACTGCATGCCATCGCGATTGCCACCCCTGAATGCCCTGCGTGCCTTTGAGGCTGCCGGTCGCCGTGCCAGCATGAGCGCTGCGGCAGAAGAACTGGCGGTCACGCCGGCAGCCATCAGCCACCAGATCAAGACCCTGGAGGATCATTTCCGGTTTCCGCTGTTTCATCGCGGCGTCCGATCAATCCGCCTGACCGACCGGGGCGCGGCGTTGTTGCCATATCTGAGTGAGGGCCTGGAATTGTGGAAGCAGGGCTGCCGCAGTCTCGAAGCGCTCGATGAAGATGCACCCCTGGTGATTTCGTCCGCGCCGGTGTTCGCCGGCAAGTGGCTGGTCAGGCGACTGTCAGACTTCAACGCCCGCCACCCTGACATCAGCGTCCGGCTGGACGGGTCATTGTCCGTTGCAAATTTCGCCGCCGACGGCGTGGATGCGGCCATTCACTTCGGCACCGGTCCCTACCCGGGTCTGCATGCCGAGGCACTGGTGAACGAGGATGTCGTCCCTGTGTGTTCGCCGGTCCTGTTGCAGGGAGCCCATCCGCTGTTGACGCCTGAGGACCTGGCCTATCACACCTTGATTCATGTTGACTGGTTTGCCGCAGCGGGCACCCAGCCCGACTGGGCCATGTGGCTTAAAACCGCCGGGGTGAGCGTGCCGAACAGCACCAGAGGCCCGGTGATGACCAGCGACTCACTTGCCGTGGAAGCTGCCATCAATGCCGGTGGTGTGGCGCTGGTCAGCGAATTCCTGGTCCGTCAGGACCTGGACAGCGGGCGGTTGATAAAGCCCTTCGACCTGGTTCTGGCGTCAGATCACTGGTACTGGTTCGTGTGTCCGGTCGAGTATCTTGACCGCCCCAACGTGCGGGCATTTCACGATTGGCTGATCGCAGCGATTCAGGATGATCCTGCCGGTGCAGGCCACATGCCGGCAACCGGGCAATAGGGGTTTGCTGTGGTATTAACCCAACCGTTAAAATTCTATCGATCCGGCTAGTCCGGTCCTAAGCATTGCCATGCGATAAATCCCTTGCAGACAGATGGGGCCGGGGAAGGCGCATGACAAAACAACAAGCAGATAGCACGACGCAGTGGCGAAGTCCGGGATCAATCGGATCGGGTGCCTTGAGGCGTCGTGTCGATGTGCTGGTGCGGATTGGCGCCCTGCTGACGGTTATCACCGTTATTGTAAACATTATGGCAATCAGCGTGGACGCAAACGCGCTGCAAGTGTTGTCCCGCAGCCTGTTTGCCGGTCTGATCGTGTTCCTGTTATTGGCGTTTCAGCATGTCTGGGCCCTGACAAACCAGCAGTTGACCAAGTTGCGAGACGCCCTCAAGGAGCTACGCAAAGCCCGCACCCATGCCAATGAGGCCAACAAGGCAAAATCCCGGTTTCTGGCAACGGTGTCCCATGAACTCAGGACGCCGATGAACGGTGTTATCGGGATGACCGGACTGTTGCTGGACACCAGGCTGTCCCAGGAGCAGCGCAGCTATGCTGATGCAGTCAATATGTCGGGACGCTCGTTGCTGTCGATTATCGATGAGCTGCTGGATGCGGCAAAGGCCGCGTCCGGTGAGATGACGATTGTACCGGCCCCGTTTGATCTTTGCGAAGTTGTCGAGGGTTCGGTTGAACTGCTGGCAGCGCGTGCACACGCCAAGTCCATCGAGATCGGCTGTTATATTTCGCCGGATCTACCTGATCTGGTTGTCGGTGACGCCCAGCGCCTGCGGCAAGTCCTGTTGAACATCGCGGGCAATGCGATCAAGTTCACCCCGCAGGGAAGTGTTCTGGTCCGGGTCGAACCCGGAGCCCGGGAAAATCATGTATCCTTCACTATTGCTGACACCGGGTACGGCATACCCGATTCCGAAAGTGAAGCGATATTCGAACGATTTGTTCAATCATCCGTCACCGAGTTCCAGCCATCCGGTGGTACCGGTCTGGGCCTTGCAATTTCGCGCGATCTTGTTGAGTTGATGGACGGTAATATCGCTGTTGAAAGTGAGTTGGGCGAGGGCACCACATTCACCGTCAATGTATGGTTGCCGCCGGTAACTGAAGGCATCGTAGAAGAAGATATCAAGGCGGTTTCCCAATGCACGGCGGTCCTCACCAGTCCCGTGGGCGCGACACGTACCGTGTTGCAGGAGTATCTGTCCGACTTCGGGGCAGACTACTGCATTTCTGCTGGGTCCCTCGATGGTCTGACACAGACCGTTACCTCCCTGGCAAGCGCGCCGGATGCCGGGCGAATATTGGTGTTACTGGATCCGGCATCTGCAAAAAACCGTGACCAGGTTTTCAAATTGGCGGAAGAGCTGTCGGAAATCGCCGACGTCTGGGTCTTGCTGAAGCCGGAGGAGCGCCGCGCCTACAGAAAACTGATAGACGATGTCCGCATTGGCTATCTTCTGAAACCAACACGCCGCGCAACGCTTCTGGCGCAGTTTACCGAAATTCCCGATCCGATGCGCAAGCCGGTTTCGTCGTTGAGAAAAACCGCCTCCAAATTGCGCCGTATGAAGGATAATGCCGGGCTCAAGGTGTTGCTGGTGGAAGACAACAAGATCAACATGCTGCTTGCCACAAAGATGCTGAGAGCTGCCGGTCATAGCGTAACCCATCTCGACAATGGCGCCGAAGCCATCAGTGAGATCGAGCACCAGTTGCAGTCGAGAGACTGCATCACGCATGACATCATCCTGATGGACATTTTCATGCCGAAGATCGATGGGGTTGAGACCACCAGGCAAATACGTCAGCTGGAGAGCGATCATGGTGTTCAGTCACCTGTGCCGATTCTTGCACTGACCGCCAATGCACGTGAAGACAGCCAGCATGCCTGCCTGAGCGCCGGCATGGACGGTTACCTCACCAAACCGTTCGACCGCGCCGATCTTGAAGAGGCTGTGGCAGGACTCACGAAACCGGAGGCGGCTGCCTGAGCCAACCGCGCTGTGGATGGCGGCAATTGTGCAAGCGACTAAACCGTCTGTGATGGAGTAGTCTGCGCGCACCATGAACAAATCTCACCAACCAGCAGCAGCCTCCAGCGCAGCCGCGAGCGACCCGACCGGCAAGGTGACGCCGATGATGGCGCAATACACCACCATAAAGCAGGCCCATCCCGAGAGTCTGTTGTTTTACCGCATGGGTGACTTCTACGAGCTGTTCTTCGGGGATGCTGAAATCGCTTCAGCCGCGCTGGGCATTGCGCTGACCAAGCGCGGCAAACATCTCGGCGACGACATTCCCATGTGCGGGGTACCGGTTCACGCAGCCGATGTTTACCTGCAAAAACTGATCCGGCTTGGTCACAAGGTCGCCGTGTGTGAGCAGACCGAAGATCCCGCTGACGCCAAGAAACGCGGTTCGAAATCGGTTGTGCGCCGCGATGTCGTCCGCCTTGTGACGCCGGGCACCATCACAGAAGACAATCTGCTGCAGGCAGGGCGCAGCAATTACCTGGCCTGCCTGGCCCGCATCAAGGCCGAAGATACCATGGCCCTGTCATGGCTCGACATGTCGAGCGGCGAGTTCGCGGTAACCTCGGTCACCGGCCCGTCGCTGATGTCCGAACTGGCGCGGATCGATCCATCTGAGTTGCTGATGTCCGATGCGCTGGCCGGCGACGACGACCTGTCGGCGTTGCTAGACGAAGTTGCCGCCACCATTACGCCGCTGCCGGCATCGAGGTTCGATTCAACCTCGGCCCGCAACCGCCTGCAGGACTATTATCATGTGGCATCGCTGGATGCGTTCGGCAGTTTTGACCGTGCTGCCACAGCTGCTGCCGGTGTTCTGCTCGACTATGTGATGTTGACGCAGGTCGGCAAGATGCCGAGCCTGCGTATACCGACCATGGTGGAGCCGGGCCATATTGTTCTGATTGATGCTGCAACCCGGGCCAATCTTGAACTGGTCAAAACCCTGTCGGGTGAGCGCACTGGCAGCCTGCTGCATACTATTGATCTGACGGTCACGGGTCCCGGCGGCAGGTTGCTGGCTGACCGGCTGGCGGCACCTGTCACCGGTGTCGACGAGATCATCGCCCGCCACGATGCCGTTGAGGCTCTCACATCCGATGCCGCGCCATGTGCTGACATCAGGGACGTGTTGCGGCATGCGCCTGACATGAACCGGGCGCTCGCCAGGTTGAGCCTGAAACGGGGCTCGCCGCGTGATCTGGCTGCTGTCAAGGATGGCATCATGTTGTGCGCCGCGCTTGCCGGGGCGCACCCCGACCGATCCGGCATCGCCCCCTGGCCGGACAAACTGGTTGGCATCTGGACGGCACTTGGCCAGGCAGACACGGAGTTTGCCATTCAGCTTGAGCGCGTATTGTCTGACGAATTGCCAGCCACCACGCGCGACGGCGGGTTCATTCGCGCCGGTGCAAGTGCGGAGCTGGACGAAAACCGCGCGCTTCGCGACGAGAGCCGCAAGGTCATCGCCGGTCTGCAGACCCGGTATGCGGAAGGGACCGGCCTGAAGAACCTCAAGATCAAGCACAACAACATGCTTGGTTATTTCATCGAGTTGAACCAGCAAGGCGGCGAGCAACTGCTCGGGGCTGATCATGCAGGTGAATTCATTCATCGCCAGACCATGGCAAATGCCATGCGTTTTACCACCACCGAACTTACCGGGTTGGAACAGAAAATATCACTGGCGGGCGACAGGGCGCGTGCCATCGAGATCGGCATGTTTGAACATCTGGCGGATGAGGCCTGCAGCCGCGCCGCCATGTTGCACGCAATCTCGGATGCGCTTGCCCAGCTGGATGTCTATTGTGCACTTGCCGAACTGGCGATGCGGCACAATTATGCAAGACCGCACATTGATGCATCGCGCTGCTTCGACATTTGCGCGGGACGCCACCCGGTGGTCGAAGCCTCACAGCGTCGCCAGGCAGGCTCGCCGTTTGTGCCAAATGACTGCATGCTGACGGCTGGCGAGCAGGATGATGACGGCGCACCGACCCGCCATATCACCCTGCTGACGGGCCCCAACATGGCCGGTAAGTCGACCTTTCTCAGGCAGAACGCCATCATCACCCTGTTGGCCCAGATGGGCAGTTTCGTGCCCGCGACATCGGCCCGTATCGGTGTCGTGGATCGCATATTCAGCCGGGTGGGTGCAGCAGATGATCTGGCTCGCGGGCGCTCGACATTCATGGTGGAGATGGTGGAAACGGCAACCATCCTCAACCAGGCAACCGAACGGTCCCTGGTCATCCTGGACGAGATCGGCCGCGGTACGGCAACCTATGACGGCCTGTCAATTGCCTGGGCCTGTGTCGAGCACCTGCACGAGGTGAACCACTGCCGTGCGCTGTTTGCCACGCATTTCCACGAACTCACCGCCTTGTCCGGCAAGCTGGATCGCGTCAAGAATTCAACCGTGAAAGTCCGTGAATGGCACGGCGAGGTGATCTTCCTGCATGAGGTTGCACCAGGAGCAGCAGACCGGTCCTACGGTATCCAGGTCGCCAGGCTGGCGGGCTTGCCGGCCAGCGTCATAGACCGTGCCTCCGAAGTCCTGCACTTGCTGGAAGAAAGCGAGCGCGCGCAGTCGCGCAGTCACATCATCGATGATCTGCCGTTGTTTTCGGTTCCGGTTGCAAAACCTGCAGCTCCATCGGCAGGCGGGCCGACGAAACTGCTGGCAAAGCTGGATGAGATACTGCCGGATGACCTGAGCCCCCGCGAAGCGCTCGAACTGGTCTATCAGTTGAAAAAACTGGCCGTGTCTGGCGACACGGGCTAGATAGTGCGGCAATCACCAGCGCTGTTGCGCCAATGAATGGATCCCGCAATATGTCACTCGCACCATTGCCGGCAAGAAACGATGTTTGCGCGCCGGAATACTGTTCCGATCACATTCTGCAACATCTCACAGACCTGGCCGACCAGCATGGCGTGGACGGGCTTGAGTTTCGCCCGGCAGCCCTGAAGTATCTGAAGCAGCTGATACAGGACTCGCGCCAGGCCGAAGAGGCCCGTCTGATGGAGACCGGAAAGGGCCGCGAGTGCGCCCACCGGCTGTCGGCATTGCAGGACCATCTGATCACCGCGCTGTACCGGTTTGCCTCGTCAATCGTATATGCTGCCAGCAACCCGTCGACATCGGAACACATATCCCTCGTCGCCGTGGGCGGCTATGGCCGTGGCGCGCTGGCGCCGGGCTCGGACATCGATCTATTGTTCCTGTTGCCCTACAAGCAGACCGCCTGGGGCGAGAGTGTCGTCGAGTACGTGCTGTATATGCTGTGGGACCTGGGTTTCAAGGTGGGCCATGCCACGCGATCGGTGGATGACTGCATTCGGCTGGTTCGCACCGACACCACCATCATGACCTCGGTCCTGGAGGCGCGTTTCATCTGCGGTCACCGGCCATTGTTCGATGATCTTCAAAGCCGCTATGGCAAGGACATCCTGGCCCGCGATCAGCGCCAGTTCATTGCCGACAAGCTCGAAGAGCGCGATGAGCGCCATCGCCGCGCTGGCGAGTCGCGCTACCTGGTTGAGCCGGACGTCAAGGACGGCAAGGGCGGCATGCGCGATCTTCATACACTTTTCTGGATCGCCAAATTTGTCTACGGCACGCGCTCCGTGCGCGAACTCTACAAGTCCGGCCTGTTCACCCGCAAGGAACAGAACCGCTTCATCAAGTGCGAGGATTTTTTATGGGCGGTTCGCTGTCACCTGCATTTCATGACCGGTCGGGGCGATGACCGGCTGGGGTTCGACAGGCAGGCCGAGATGGCGGCCAGGCTGGGCTATGAAGGCCACGCCGGCCTGAGATCGGTCGAACGTTTCATGAAGCACTACTTTCTGGTTGCCAAGGATGTCGGCGACCTGACGCGCATCATGTCCGCGGTGCTTGAAGCACAGCACATCAAGCAGGCACCGAGCATGAGCGAACTGTTCGGGCGCTTTCGCCGCCGCTCGATCAAGCTTGATGATGACGGTGTTTTCACAATAGAGGCGGGCCGCATCAAGGCCGTGGATGAAGATCTGTTCGTGCGTGACCCGGTGTCGATCATACGTCTGTTCAGGGTGGCCGAGCACAATAACCTGTCCATCCATCCGACGACCTTGCGACTGGTTCGCCGCAGCCGGCGGGCTATCGACAAGCAGATGCGGGCAGACCCGGCGGCCAATGAGCTGTTTCTCGACATACTGACCAGGTCGCGCGATCCCGAAGCAGTCCTGCGGAAGATGAGCGAAGCCGGGGTACTGGGACGCTTCATACTGGAGTTTGGCCGTATCACTGCGCTGATGCAGTTCAACATGTACCACCACTACACGGTAGACGAGCATTTGCTGCGTGCCGTCGGCATCCTGTCAAAGATTGACCAGGGTGTGTTGAAGCAGGACCATCCGCTGGCCAGCGGGATAATCCAGGGCGTCGTGTCCAGGCGCGTTCTGTACGTTGCGGTGTTGCTGCATGATATTGCCAAGGGCCGCAAGGAAGATCATTCCATAGCCGGTGCCAGGGTTGCCAAGACGCTGTGCCCGCGTCTCGGCCTGAGCAAGTCCGAGACCGAAACTGTCGAATGGCTGGTCCGTCATCACTTGCTGATGAGCGAGACGGCACAGATGCGCGATTTGTCCGACTACAAGACCATCACTGATTTTGCGGGCATTGTGCAAAGCCCGGAGCGGTTGCGGTTGTTGCTGGTCCTGACCGTGGTCGACATTCGCGCGGTCGGGCCTGGTGTATGGAATGGCTGGAAGGGCCAGTTGCTGCGCACGCTGTATTCAGAGACCGAACCGCACCTGTCCGGCGGCCATACCTCGATCTCGCGCATCGACCGGATAGAAGCCGCCAAGTCAGCGCTGGCCAACGCCTTGTCCGACTGGGACGAGACCCAGGTTGCAACCTACCTGGAACGTCATTATGACGCCTACTGGTACACGGTTGATCTCGATCATCAGATCATGGATGCGAAATTGCTGGAACGCGCCGGGACGGCAGCCAACGCGGTGGCATTTGACGTGCGCACCGACAACTTCAAGTCGATTACCGAGATTACGGTTTATGTGCCGGATCATCCGCGGCTGCTTGCCCTGCTGACCGGTGCCTGCGCTGCCGGCGGAGCCAACATCGTTGGCGCTAAGATCTTCACCACCACTGATGGCATGGCGCTGGACACGCTTCTGATCCAGCGCGAATTTGGAGACGCTGACGACGAGCAGCGCAGGATTGACCGCATACTTGGCCTCATGCGCCAGGCTTTTGCCGGTGAGATCCAGTTGCGCAAGGCCGTTGCCATCGCGTCCCAGCCGAAAGGCCGCATCAAGGCCTTCACGGTGGAGCCGCAGGTCATAGTGTCCAATGATACCTCGAACAGGTTCACTGTCGTCGAGGTGGCTGGCCTTGATCGGATGGGCCTGCTGTTCAAACTGACCGACAGCCTGTTCCGGCTGAACCTCAACATAGCCTCCGCACAGGTGACGACGTTCGGGGAACGCGCGGTTGACGTGTTTTACGTGACCGACCTGATGGGTCAGAAGATCACCAGCAAGTCCAGGTTGCGGGCCATCGAGGACAATCTGATGGGCGTACTGGAGTCCGGCAAGACTCAGGATATTGCCCAGGCAGTATAGGCCGGGACCTGTGCGTTTTGCGACCGGCTTGCTGTACCCGAATTGCTTGTCTACAAGGTTGCAGGGTCTGTGTTTTCCATATCGCGGAGATATGGATTCGGACCAGCCCGTCAACCTGATTGAACCGCACACCGGATAGCCATGGCTCTTTTACGATCCGCTTCGACAGTTGCCGCCATGACGATGATCTCTCGCGTGCTGGGCTTTGTTCGCGACGTGCTCATGGCCAGCGTCATTGGAACCGGGTTGATTGCCGATGCATTTGTGGTTGCGTTCAGGTTTCCAAACCTGTTTCGCAGGCTGTTTGCCGAAGGAGCATTCAACGCTGCCTTCATTCCGTTGTTTGCCCGCCGGCTGGAAGGCGAGGGCCAACCGGCGGCAACGCGGTTCGCCGAAGAAGTGCTGGCTGTCCTGCTGACCTTCCTGATCTTGCTGTCGGCGCTGGCCATGCTGGCAATGCCGCTGATCATTTACATCCTGGCGCCCGGCTTCATCGATAATCCGGAAAAGCTCGACCTGACGGTTCAACTGACCCGTGTCGCATTCCCCTATCTCACCTTCATGTCGCTGGTCGCCCTGGTTGGCGGCATCCTGAATTCCCTGCACCGGTTTACCGCTGCCGCTGCCGCCCCGATCATTCTCAACATCGTTCTGATAATGGTGCTTGGCTTCGTGCTGTTGTCGGGATGGGGCAGTGAACCTCGAACCGGTTATGCGCTGGTCTGGGGGGTGAGTGCAGCAGGCCTGCTGCAGTTTTTCATGCTGTGGATCGCCATGACCCGGGCCGGCATTTCCCTGACACTGAGGCGGCCGGCCATCACGCCGGGGATCAGACGTCTGGTCAGCCTCGGCGTACCGGGCCTGATTGCAGGCGGCATCACCCAGATTAATCTGCTGGTCTCCACCATGATCGCATCACTGCAGGATTCCGCGCCCTCATGGCTGTATTATGCCGATCGCATCTACCAGCTTCCTTTGGGCGTCATCGGTATTGCCATTGGCGTGGTGCTGTTGCCGGAACTGGCGCGCCGGCTTCGGGCCGATGACGCAGCAGGGGTTCAGTCAAGTCAGAACCGCGCGCTCGAAATATCGCTGTTGCTCACGGTGCCGTCCGCGGTTGCCCTGATGGCCATGCCGCATCCGATCATCCATGTGCTGTTCGAGCGGGGTGCATTCGGTCCCGATGATGCCCGTGCAACGTCGGTCGCACTTGCCGCATTTGCCGCAGGGCTTCCTGCCTTCGTGATGATCAAGGTATTTTCGCCGGCATTTTTCGCGCGCGAGGACACCCGCACGCCGATGTGGTTCGCGCTGACATCTGTTGTCATCAACATAGCCGGTGCACTGGCGCTGTTTCCGTTCATTGCCTATGTGGGCGTTGCTCTCGCAACTGCCGCAGCCGCCTGGGTCAATGCCCTGATGCTGGGCTATACGCTGTCGAAACGCGGTGAATTTGTGCTGGATGATCGTATGCGCCGCGCGCTACCCAGGATCATCGCTGCAAGTCTTGTCATGGGGTTCGCGCTGCTTGGCCTGATGCAGTTTGTCAACTCGTTGTTCAGCGCTGATACCGTGTTCATTTTGCGCCTGTTGACGCTGGCCGGCATGGTTGGCTTCGGGGCTGCCGTGTATTTCGCAATCGTGTGGTGGACCGGCGCCCTGAATATCTCTGCATTGAAGCAGTCTTTTTCGCGCAAGGGCTGATGGTGCTTGGCAGCGCGCCCGCATTGCGGCATATACCCGGCCCAGTAAACACCTGACTGGTTTGCCAACAACAGATCATCCTGATCCAGTGGAGCTTTGCAAAATGTCCAAACCCAGCGAACGCGTATTCTCCGGCGTACAGCCAACCGGTAATCTGCATCTGGGCAATTATCTGGGTGCCATCAAGCGTTTTGTAGAAATGCAGTCATCGCATGAGTGCATCTATTGCGTGGTCGATCTGCACGCGATTACGCAGGACAGGTCTGTGTGGGGCGGCCCTGCCGAACTGGCCCGCAGCACACGCGAAGTCACGGCTGCCTATCTTGCGTCCGGCATCGATCCGGCCGCGCACATTGTTTTCAACCAGAGCCAGGTGCCGGCTCACTCCGAACTGGCCTGGATATTCAACTGTGTGGCGCGCGTGGGATGGTTGAACCGCATGACGCAGTTCAAGGACAAGGCCGGCAAGAATCGCGAGAATGCATCGGTTGGCCTGTATGCCTATCCCAATCTGATGGCAGCCGACATACTGGCCTATCGGGCAACCCATGTACCGGTTGGAGAGGATCAGAAACAGCACCTTGAACTGACCCGTGACATTGCCCAGAAATTCAACATCGACATGGCCGACGCCTGTGCCGAGGCAGGTTATCCCGAGGGGTTTTTCCCGTTGCCGGAACCGCTGATCATGGGTCCTGCCACCCGCGTCATGTCGCTGCGCGATGGTGACAAGAAAATGTCGAAGTCCGATCCGTCGGACTTGTCACGCATAAACCTGACCGACGATGCCGATACGATCAACAAGAAGGTGCGCAAGGCAAAGACCGATCCCGATGCGCTGCCGGAATCGATGGAAGGACTGAAGGGCCGGCCCGAGGCTGCCAACCTGCTTGGCATCTTTGCGGCACTGCAGGACGCCACCCTTGAAACGGTATTGCCACAGTTTGGCGGGCGGCAGTTTTCCGACCTCAAGCAGGCCCTGGCGGAGCTCGCCGTGGAGAAACTGTCACCGATCGCTGCCGAAATGCACAAACTGATGGCAAATCAGGATCACATAGACGCCGTCCTGAGAGACGGGGCAGAGCGGGCAAATGCCATAGCAGAGCCGGTCATGGCCGATGTGCGCCGTATTATGGGGTTTGTTCGTTAGATCAGGATGAATTCTGGCTTGTTCAGCCGAAAATCAAAAACCTGAATGTTTTCAGAGTGTTAGAGCCATATGGGTCGATCGAACCCGGGTTGTTTCAGATTGAAATCCACCTTCCGGGTTGGCGGTAACAGAATTCTGACACGCTAATCTGGAATTATTCCAGAAAACCTATATATGTAGGTAATATTCATCCGGCACCGCTGACCACAAGCAGGCACTGCCGCAGGAGCCAGACAGACATGTTTATCCAGACCGAAGCCACGCCCAATCCAAGCACCCTGAAATTTATTCCCGGCAAGCCCGTTGTAGACGGCGATCCGAGGGATTTCCGGTCCGCCGACGAGGCGACCATTTCACCATTGGCGGAAAAGCTGTTCGCCGTCAGCGGTGTCGAGGGGGTCTTCCTGGGTGCTGATTTCATCACCGTCACCAAGGATGATGGCGAATGGCAGCATCTCAAGCCGGCTGTGCTGGGTGCCATCATGGAGCATTTCATGTCGGGCGCGCCGGTCATTCGCAATGGTGAGGCGGATGTGGTTGCCGTAGAAGGCGAATTTGCCGAAGCAGACCAGCAGATCGTCACCACCATCAAGGAACTGCTCGACACCCGGGTCCGTCCGGCCGTGGCGCAGGATGGCGGCGACATCACCTTCCATGGCTTCAAGGAAGGTGTTGTCTATCTGCAGATGAAAGGCGCATGCGCCGGTTGCCCAAGCTCCACTGCAACACTCAAGCACGGTATCGAAAACCTGCTGCGCCACTTTATCCCGGAAGTGAGCGAAGTTCGCCCGGTCTGACAAGATTGCAATTTGAGCCGCGTATCGGCGAACCTGCGTCATGATTGTTTTCAGTGTAGACACCGCGCATGCGGCGTGTTCGGTTTGTGTTTTTGACACAGACCGCAACCGGGCATTGTCACTCATCAGTGAACCGATGCAGCGCGGTCATGCCGAGCGGCTGACAGACATGGCGCACGAGGCCGTTGTGTCGGCCGGTATTTCATTTGCAGACATTGAGCGACTTGCCGCGTGCTCCGGCCCGGGGACGTTCACCGGCGTGCGTATAGGGTTGGCGTTTGTGCGTGGTCTCGCGCTGGTGTTGAAAGTGCCGGTGGTTGGTATCACGACCTTTGCAGCGCTTGCCGAAAGCTGCCGGGCGGTGTCGGCTGCACAAGACATATGGGTGGTGCAGGATGCCCGGCGCGGTGAGGTATATCTGCAGGGCTTTGATGGTGAGGGCAATTCGGCACACCCGGCATCGGTGTTGGGCCTGTCCGAGGCAGGCGCGTTGCTGAATGGCACATCAGGCCTGGTGGTTGGCTCCGGCGCGGGCTTGATCGAACTCCCGGAAGGCCTGACAGTTTCCGCTGTCAGCAGCATTCCTGATGCGGCAATGATTGCCGTGCTGGCAGGCCGGGTTGCAGATACAGGTGCGCCGGCTGTGCCGTTTTATTTGCGCAAGGCCGATGCCAAGGCTCAGCGGCCCTTGGTCAAACATCGTGAAAGCGCATTGACGGTCACCCAGGCAGGCATGGAGTGTGCCGGCCTGCTTGCAGCCATACACGCACCTTGTTTTGAAGATGCCTGGGACAGCGATGCGATGGCGCGATTGCTTGCAACGCCTGGATCAGCCGCATTCCTGGCGACGCAGGATGAGGCAGGCGACCAGCAGCCTTGCGGCTTTGTGCTGGTGCGCGCGGCAGTCGATGAAATGGAAATACTGACGCTGGCAGTGCTGCCGCATGTGCGGCGCAGAGGCGTGGCCTGCGCGCTGCTGCAGGCTGTGCGGCGCCATGCCGGGCAAGCCGGGACGAAACAGATATTCATCGAATATGCGCAGGACAACCAGGCTGCTCATGCGCTCTATAAAAGCGTCGGCTTTGCGCAAAACGGGGTTCGTCCGAACTACTACAAAAACCACGATGGCACGGCAGGCGATGCCATCACCGCCAGCCTGTCTCTGCAACAGGACCGCAATTGAATCCGGGAGAGCGATCCAGGCGGTGCTGACCATTTCGATTGTCAGCAAACCCGCGAGAGACTATAGGCTCTCCCGACAAGGAACCCCAGCAATGTCACAAACGCCGCACAAAACCCAACCAACTGCACCATCAAAGGTGTTCATCAAGACCTATGGGTGCCAGATGAACGTCTATGATAGCGAGCGCATGGGCGAGGTACTGGGTGAGCGCGGTTACGTGACCACGCAGGCGGTCGAAGACGCTGATCTCGTCATTCTGAATACCTGCCATATTCGCGAAAAGGCAGCGGAGAAAGTCTACTCCGAGCTTGGTCGGTTGCGGAAGCTGAAACTGCGCTCCGGGCGCGATATGAAAATCGCGGTGGCTGGCTGTGTGGCACAGGCCGAGGGCGAGGAAATCGTTCGTCGCGCACCCGTGGTTGATCTGGTGTTTGGTCCGCAAACATATCATCGCCTGCCCGACCTGCTCGACCGGCATGACCAGACCGGGACCGCGGTAGTCGAAACAGAGCTTCCGGTTGACGAGAAGTTCGAGGTTCTGGATGCACCCTCGACAAGACCGGTCAAGCGCGGTGTCGCGGCTTTTCTGACAGTGCAGGAAGGCTGTGACAAGTTCTGTACGTTTTGTGTCGTGCCATATACTCGCGGGGCGGAATTCTCGCGTCCCGCCGATCGTATTATAAATGAAGCGCGCAAACTGGTGGACGCGGGCGTGCGTGAAATCACGTTGCTGGGGCAAAACGTCAATGCCTGGCATGGTGACGGGCTGGCTGGTCGTGACTGGACGCTGGGCCATCTGCTCAATGCGCTGTCGCAAATCGATGGTCTCGAACGGTTGCGGTACACAACCAGTCATCCGCGCGATATGGACGATGACCTGATCGCTGCCCACGGCTCCAATCCGAAGCTGATGCCTTATCTCCACCTGCCGGTTCAGTCCGGCAGTGACGCTATTCTGAAAGCCATGAACCGCAGACATACTGCTGCCGAATACATTGAACTTGTCGGCCGCATTCGCCGCGCCCGGCCCGACATTGCCCTGTCGTCGGATTTCATCGTCGGCTTTCCAGGCGAGACCGACGCGGATTTTGCAGCCACCATGGACCTGGTCCGGCAGGTGACGTACGCGCAGGCGTATTCTTTCAAATATTCACCCCGCCCCGGCACGCCGGCATCCACTGAAACCGGACAGGTGCCGGAGGACGTGAAGACTGCGCGTCTCGCCGAGTTGCAATTACTGCTGGGCAGTCAGCAGGCGTCATTCAATGAAGCGTGCAAGGGACGGGTCCTCGATATATTGCTGGAGAAACCGGGCCGGGAGAAAGCCCAGTTGATCGGACGCTCGCCGTATCTGCAGTCCGTCTTCATAGACGGAGGTGATCATGCTATTGGTGAAACCGTAAAGGTTGCGATTGAAAGTGTCAGACCGAATTCATTGACCGGTCACATGGTTGAAGCATAAGGCTGAATGTGATGTGCTTTCACCCTACAACTTGCGAATCAGGAGATCTGCCCCGTTGACGTCACGCATTGCCCAGCCAAGGCCCGCATCCCGGCGCAAGACTCCCGCCGCTGACGCACCGCAACGCAGCATTACCTTGAGTTTCGACGACAACCGATTGCTGATGCTGGTGTTCGGCGAACATGACGAGCATCTGCTGCTGATTGAAGACCGGCTTGGCGTGGACATCACGCCACGCGGCAACAAGGTCGCCATCAGGGGCTCTGAAGCAGGTCACGAAATGGCCAGGCAGGTTCTGGTAGAGCTTTACGAACGTGCCCTGGAGGGACTTGATCTTGACCGGGGTGACGTTGAAGGCGCGATTCGCATGGCCATGAGTCCGGCTGCTGTTGCCAGGGGGTCATCTGAAATTGTCGCCATCCGGACCCGGCGCAAGACAGTTACCGCCAGGTCTCCGGGCCAGAAGGTCTATCTTGAAGCAATCGCGGCAGACGAACTGGTGTTCGGTGTTGGCCCTGCCGGTACCGGCAAGACATATCTGGCCGTTGTGTGCGCTGCTGCAGAACTGATGGCCGGGCGGGTTGACCGTATTATCCTGTCGCGTCCCGCCGTGGAGGCAGGGGAACGCCTCGGCTTCCTGCCCGGTGACATGAAGGAAAAGGTCGATCCCTACCTCAGACCGCTTTATGACGCGCTTTATGACGTCATGCCGCCGGAAGCCGTGATCAAGGGCCTGGCCGACAATACGATTGAAATTGCCCCCCTGGCCTTCATGCGCGGTCGTACGCTGTCCTCCGCCTTCATCATTCTGGACGAAGCGCAAAACACCACGCCGCAACAGATGAAAATGTTTCTGACCAGGCTCGGCGAAGGCTCGCGCATGGTTATCACCGGTGATCCGACACAGGTCGATCTGCCGCCCGGAACGACGTCCGGCCTGACCCAGGCACTGGATTACCTGAAAGGCGTAAACGGGATCGCACAGGTGAAATTCAATAAATCGGATATTGTCCGTCATCAACTGGTGTCACGGATTGTCGATGCCTATGAGCGGGCTGGTTGGGAGCCGGCGACAAAGCCGCGGACACCGTGATACTCGAAATTGAAGTGGACGAAGCTGCCTGGAAAGGGCTGCCTGACCCTGAAGCGCTGCTCGGCAGGGCTGCGCAAGCCACCGAAACCGCCCTTGGCAAGGATTTGTCGGACACCGTGTTGACCATCTCGCTGGCAACCGACGATGAGGTCGCCGAGCTTAACCAGCGGTGGCGCCAACGCAACGGGCCTACCAATGTACTGTCTTTTCCTGCCGCGCCGGACGTGCCGTTGCCACCTGGCGAACCGCGCCCGCTGGGCGACATCATGCTGGCTGCAGGTGTCGTGCGGCGCGAAGCCGAACAGCAGGCCAAAACACTTGCCGATCATACGGTTCACCTTGCTGTGCATGGTATCTTGCACGTAATGGGGTATGATCACATAAACGAAACCGGGGCGAACCAGATGGAGCGTCTTGAGACAGACATATTGAGCGTGCTGGGCATTGCCGACCCTTATGCGTAGAACATATAGCCATCAATCTTGAGACAGGACGGAGGACGCCGGTGAAAACCGGTCAGTCAAATGGACGAAGACCAATCTACCAGGTCCCCAAGCGGGACCAGCCCAACTTCTGAAAATTCACGAAATGACAATTCGGGTCTGTGGTCCCGGATCAAGCGGGCGCTTGGCGTCGCAAGGTCGGACGAAACCTTGCGCGAAAGCCTGGAAGGTGTGTTTGACCGGCATGCCGAGGAAGAAGGCACCAAGGCTTTCCGCGCAGACGCCAAGTCGATGATGCTCAACCTGATCGAGTTCTCGGAATTGCGTCTGGACGATGTGATGGTGCCGCGCGCAGAGATTATTGCCATCGATGCTTCTAGCTCCGTGGCGGAACTGCTCGACTACTTTCTTGAGGCAGGTCATTCCCGCCTGCCCATATACCACGAGACGCTGGACGAGCCGCTCGGCATGATCCACATCAAGGATTTTCTGGAATGGCTGAATTCCAATGACAAGCGCGGCCAGGCCAAGCCGGGAGCAAAAAAGACGGTGCCGATATTGTCCCTGTCGGCCGGTGATCTCAAGACCCCGGTGCGCGATCTCGGCATCATGCGTGAACTGCTGTACGTGCCACCGTCGATGCCTGCAGCCGATCTGCTGGTGAAAATGCAGTCCACCCATGTTCACATGGCAGTTGTCGTGGATGAGTATGGCGGCACGGACGGTCTGGCGACCATTGAAGATCTGGTCGAGGAAATCGTTGGCGACATTGCCGACGAGCATGATGAAATTGATGAACTGATCACCCGTACGTCCGATACCAGCTGGCTGGCAGAGGCGCGCCTGGAAATTGAAGACGCCGAAGAAATGCTGGGCATCAAGTTGTTGCCGTCGGATGAAGAAGAAGAAGCCGATACGCTTGGCGGCCTGATATTCCATATGCTCGGCCGGGTCCCGGTTCGCGGTGAATTGATCAAGCATGCATCCGGTGTCGAGTTTGAGATCATTGCAGCTGATCCGCGCCGGGTACGCAGAATTGCCATTCACACCAAACCGGGCAAGGCACGCGAAACTGTCGGTATCCCCAAACCGGCTGCAAAATCATTGGAAGAACCGCCGTCACAGGTGCAGAGCTGAGCGCGATACTGGCAAGCCTGACTGCCCGGTCGATGTGGCGCGGCTGCCTTGTGGCTTTGCTTGCCGGCGGGTTGGCAAGTCTTTCGTTGCCACCGTATGATGCCTGGCCGGTACTGTTCGCCAGTTACACCATGCTGGTCTGGCTGCTGGATGGCGCTGTCCATCTGCGCGCGGGCAAGTGGCGTCGGTTTGGTGCCGGTTTCGCCATCGGATGGTGTTTTGCCTTTGGGTATCTTGTGCCCTCCTTGTGGTGGATATCGGAGGCTTTCTGGCTGGAACCGGACAAGTTTGCCGCGTTGATTCCGTTTGCGGTTGGCGGTCTTCCCGCCTATCTGTCGCTGTATTGGGGCCTGGCATGCGGCCTGGCCGCAGTATTGTGGATTGCCGGCTGGCCGCGCATTGTTCTGCTGGCCGGACTTGTTGGCGCGGCGGAATGGCTGCGAGGTCATCTGCTGACCGGGTTTCCCTGGAATCTGCCGGGCTATGGCGCCGGTTCCCTGGATGGATTTTCACAGACTGCCAGCCTCATCGGTATCTACGGAATGACTGTTCTGGTCGTTGTGGCGGCAGCGGCCCCGGCGGTGTTCTGGCACATCGGTAAATCTGCCAACGGCTTGCCGGGACGCCTGGTATTTTCGGCGGTCGTCGTAACCGGTGTGCTGGGCCTGCACGTGTGGGGCAATGATCGTATTGCAACCTACGATGGCCTGCTCGCGGAAACTGCCGGTGATGCAATTCCGGTTCGCATAGTCCAGCCCAACATTTCCCAGAAGGACAAGTGGGATCCCGAACATGCCGGCCAGATCATTGATACCTACCTGAAACTGACCGGGGTAACGTTTGACAGCCCTTCCAGGCAACCGCCGCTCATTGTCTGGCCCGAAAGTGCATTGCCGCGCCTGATCGGTGAACAAGACGCGTTACGGACCACGATAATGGCCAGCATGCCGGCCGGCTCGGCTCTCCTGACCGGTGGTCTGTATCGCCTCGTCGACAGCAGCGGTAGAACATCGATCTTCAATTCATTGCTGGCAATCCGGCCCGACAGTCAGATAGCCGGCCGCCATGACAAGGTCCGGCTGGTGCCGTTTGGAGAATTTCTGCCGTTTCAATGGCTGCTGGAACCACTCGGATTGCGGCAGATTGTGAACCTTCCTGCAGGATTTTCAGCCGGCAGTGAAGATCGGATTATCAGGCTTGACGGGTTCCCCGCCTTTGCGGGTTTCATATGTTACGAGGCGGTGTTTCCAAGATCTCTTCCTTATGCGTCACGCCCGCAAATGCTGGTCAATGTGACCAATGATGCCTGGTTCGGGACCTCGGGCGGACCGTACCAGCATCTGGGCCACGCGCGGTTTCGCGCAATCGAGCAGGGCGTGCCCATGATACGTGCCGCAAACACCGGGATTTCTGCACTGATTGATTCCACCGGCCGTATCAAGGCAATGCTGGCGCTGGGCACAACGGGCCATCTGGATATGGCGTTGCCTGCAGTCATGGCCGTGACGCCTTATGCCGCCATCGGGGACTTGGGCTTTCTCGGTCTGTTGATCCTGATCGCTGTTTGCCGTTTAATTTGTAGACGGATAAAGCCGTCTTGTGTACCAAAAGCCTCAGGTACCCGGCGGTAGATTCGAAGTGGCGACATTTATTTCCATCTGTTCCCTTTGAAAAATTCACACCAGTGCACGGGCACAGAGGCTGATCTGGAGCAACTATCGAGGCGAGCAGGTAAATTATTGCTGGTTGTTCAACCAGGAATCATCCTGATCTAGTGGCCACGTCGAGAGCGGGCGATGTTTCACCGGCCCGCAACTACGTGAGGCCCGCAAGCACATGGGGCGCAAGCGCATGGGAAATGGGTAACTGATGACAAGAAAAACCCCAAATCCAATAGATGTTCATGTTGGCAGCAGGCTGCGGATGCGCAGAATGCTGGTTGGAATGAGTCAGGACAAGCTTGGCGAAAGTCTCGATCTGACGTTTCAGCAGGTACAGAAATACGAAAAAGGCTCCAATCGCATCAGTGCCAGCCGGTTGTATGACCTGTCACGCATACTCGAAGTCCCGGTACAGTTCTTCTTTGACGATCTGCCGGGCAGCGCAACCGCGAACATGGTTGGCACTGTCAAGCCGGCCGGTTCGGTCGAGATGATCGACTTCCTGTCCAGCTCCGAGGGTGCCCAGCTCGTACGATCATTTTCCGAAATCAGCAGCCCGGCAGTGCGGCGCAATATCCTTGAGCTCGTGAAGTCGATATCCCATATCGATGGCGCTCAATCGGACCAGGGCTGAGCGTTTGGCGGCAGTATCGTTGCTGTTATTTGTTTGCGTTGAACAAAGTTGGCTTGACGTGATGCGTGCAGCCTGACAAAAGGGCGGCCACTCGGCTGCCATTGCATATAAAGAAATCTGCATATGGCGATCATCCTGTCTCTTTCGCGGAGTTTGCAAGCCATGGCACGTCAGAACTATCTCTTCACCAGTGAATCTGTTTCCGAAGGTCATCCCGACAAGGTATGTGATCGCATCTCCGACGAGATTGTTGACCTTGTTTACAAGGAAGCCCGCAAGACAGGTACTGACCCGTGGACCGTGCGTGTTGCCTGCGAAACGCTGACGACAACCAACCGGGTGGTGATTGCCGGTGAGGTTCGTGTTCCCGATACGCTGATCAAGAAAGACAAGGCCGGCAACGTGGTTCACGATGCTGCCGGCAATCCGGTTATTGCACCGGGCAGGTTCCGGTCGGCGGCGCGCCGGGCCATCCGCGCCATCGGGTATGAGCAGGAAGGTTTTCACTGGAAAACAGCAAAGATCGACGTCTTGCTGCATGCCCAGTCAGCAGACATTGCCCAGGGCGTGGACAATGCTGCAGACCGCCAGGGCGAGGAAGGCGCAGGGGACCAGGGCATCATGTTCGGTTATGCCTGTCGTGAAACCCCCGATCTCATGCCGGCACCAATCTATTATGCCCACAAGATTCTGGAACTGATGGCCCTGGCCCGTCACAAGGGCGAAGGTGATGCCGGCAGGCTGGGTCCTGATGCCAAGAGTCAGATTACCATTCGCTATGTCGATGGCAAACCATCGGAAGTTGCATCCATTGTTGTATCAACCCAGCACCTTGATGAGAGCTGGGACTCGGCGAAAGTGCGCTCGGTGATTGAGCCGTATGTACGTGAGGCACTGGGTGATTTGCCGATTGCATCCGACTGCAACTGGTACATCAACCCCACCGGCAAGTTTGTCATCGGCGGCCCCGACGGTGATGCCGGCCTCACCGGGCGCAAGATCATAGTTGACACCTACGGTGGTGCTGCACCGCATGGCGGCGGCGCATTCTCCGGCAAGGATACCACCAAGGTTGACCGGTCCGCTGCCTATGCCGCGCGCTATCTGGCCAAGAATGTCGTGGCTGCAAAACTGGCTGATCGCTGCACGATCCAGCTTTCCTATGCCATTGGTGTCGCACAGCCCCTGTCGGTTTACGTGGACACTCATGGTACCGGCAAGGTGGATGAAAGTGTCCTTGAGCAGGCACTGCGCAGCTGCATGGACCTGTCTCCCAGCGGCATTCGTCGTCATCTTGACCTGAACAAACCGATTTACGCCCGCACTGCTGCCTATGGTCACTTCGGCCGCAAGCCGGGTCGTGACGGATCGTTTTCCTGGGAAAAGACCGACCTGACCTCAGCGCTCAAGGCAGCCGTGAAAGCAGCCTCTTAGAGCATCATCTGATCGGATAAAGATGCTCGATTCCAAAGTGTTAGAGCAATATCCATCCGTCTGGATGATATTGCTCTAGCGCACCACGGGCGGTACCCGTCGGCGGTCCGAATCGGGAAACTTCGACGCGGGCCGGATCTTCATCGAGTTGAGATCGCTCGCTGACCCCTGGTTGTTGCATGTTCCGCAGCGCCGCATGCTGTTGCGGAACATGCAGTGATACCAGGGGGCTCGATAATGAATTTCTTTGGTATAAGATCGACTCCAGTCACATCGATCAGGGCTTTGTAATCATGCCGCAACCGCCAGACGGTCCCCGGTTCACAGAGAAGTTTTTCGGGCGTCGCGCGGGTCAGACCCTGCGCGAAAATCATGTTCGCCTGGTGGAAAACCTGTTGCCGCAACTGCGCATTGCAGACCGCCCCGAGCTTCTGCAGGATCCGCGTGCACTGTTCGAAACGCCCGTATCCGAAGTCTGGCTGGAAGTTGGTTTCGGCGGTGGTGAGCATCTGGCATGGCAAGCTGCCGCGAATCCACATGTCGGATTCATTGGCGGCGAACCGTTTATAAACGGTGTTGCCAAACTGCTTAGCCTGCTGGAATCCGGTAACCTTTCCAACGTCCGTATTGTCGACGATGACATCCGTCCGCGCCTTGATCAGCTCGGCGATCAGACAATATCGCGGGCTTTCCTGCTGTTTCCGGATCCCTGGCCCAAATTACGTCATCACAAGCGCCGCTTCGTAAACCAGGCGAATCTTGCGCGGCTGCACCGTATCCTGCGCCCCGGTGCGGAGTTTCGCGTGGCCAGCGATATTGATCATTATATCAGGTGGAGCTTGCGGCAAGTGGCTGAACACGGAGGCTTCAGGCTGCTGTCGGACAACCCCGAGGACTGGCGTCAGCGCCCGCCGGA
>Ga0316192_10000362_pt1 | contig 32817 bp, 35 predicted proteins | sample MerIslwburrow_MG_FD_204931 | JGI IMG/M metagenome (GOLD analysis project Ga0316192, IMG submission 204931) | Coastal sediment microbial communities from Maine, United States - Merrow Island worm burrow | ecosystem: Environmental > Aquatic > Marine > Coastal > Sediment | place: USA: Maine...
TCATGGTGGAGCCGTACCGCCGGCTCAGGCCATGGCTGAGGCGTAGCGAACCGTCGGAGCTCGTCTTGATCAGTTCGGCGGCAGTCAGGCGTTGCATTGCGGTGGCGATGACTTCATGATCGGCGCCTCCGGTCTGGGCTGCCACCTGGTCGGCCGTGAGCGTGCCGCCGAAGGTGAGGGCCACACTCAGTAACTGTTGGGCCGTGGTACCGATCGACTCCGTGGCCGCCCCCAGCCCGTTGGCCGAGGTCTGCAGATCGTGCAACCGGGCGGCAGGTGAGCGGCGGCTGGCGCCGGCGTTGGGGCCGAGCCCGAAAGCAGCGATGGCGTTCAGCGGTGTTGCTCGGGCGTAGGCGACCAGGGACTCGTTGTGTCCGGGCATCGCATCAGTCTGCCCGGTTCGTCAGCCTCTCGGTGGGTGTGCGATCAAAATCGCCGAGAAGACACCCGCCCCTGGGGCACTACCCCGACGCGGTTCGTTGAAGGCTGAGGGGGACCGTGGCGATGTGGACGAGCCCGGTCAGCTGCCCTGGCGATGCCGGTCCTCGTGACACGAGCCCGGCGAGGTCTGGTGCGAAGTTCCTGCCGCAAGAGTTAGGTTCCGAGGTGATGGCTTTGACTCGCAAAATTGCTTTCATCGGCTCACACTCGGTGCGCAAAACAAATGCCGTGCATTCGTTCGCCGCTGAAGTTGGCCGTAGCGGACGCAGTGTCGAGGTGGGTCGTGAAGTAGTGCGGTTCAATCCGCTGGGCCGCAACGAAGGGGCCACAGCCGAAGCCCAGCTATGGACTCTCACACATCAGATCCAACAAGAACTCGAACTGCGAGGCAGGGCTGATGTGCTGGTCCTGGACCGAGCAGTGGTAGACAACTTCGCCTACTTTCTGCGAGCCACCGCTGGAGAAGATCCCTTCGATATCAGGCCGCTCGTCATGAAGTGGTCAAAGACCTACGACCTCTACGTTCGGCTACGGCCCGACGTAGCGCTAAAGGCCGACGGGGTGCGCAGCACCAACGTGAAGTTCCGCAAAGAGATCGAGAAGATCCTTGATCTCATCATCCCCCAGTTCGTAGACCCCGAGCAGCTGGTTGAGTTGAAAGCTTCCGAGGTCAACGAGTCGTTCGATTGGAGCGGCCTGCTGGAACAGCTCTGTGGCCCCACCAAAGAAGAACACCCGGAGCCTAAGCCTGTCACCCTGACCCCAACCCTGTTTGACTAGCCGCCAGCGGCCGTGGCGTGCCAGCCTGGGCGGTGAAAATCGCAGACTGGTCGGCCCCTGGCGATGGTCGCTCTCTGTGTCGTGCTTCCTGGAATGCTTAAGCGAGTTCGACGTTGCCGGTGTTTCCGTCGACGGTGACTCGCATCCCGGTATGTAGGCGTGCGGTGGCATCTCCGCACCCCACAACGGCGGGGGTTCCGTACTCACGAGCGATGATTGAGGCGTGCGCCGCGACACTGCCGACATCGGTTACCACGGCAGCGGCACGGTTGAACAGCGGGGTCCACGCCGGCGCAGTCACGGGCGCTACGAGTATCTCGCCGGGCATGAGTTCGTCGAACTCTTGGGGGTCCAAGATGACGCGGACAATGCCGGTGACCTGCCCTGGCGATGCTGGCCATCCTGACACGATTGCGGTCACCGAAGGAGTTCCTCCGATCGAGGCTGTGTATGACGCCCACATCCGACGTGAGATCGGGTTCAACTGCCCGGCCTTCATGGGTGGCACGAGTCGGGACTGCTCGTCCCGAAGGGCTCGTCGCTCTTCGGTGTCGACCGTCACCGAAGCGCCGCCCAGTGCAGCATCGGCCAGTGCAGCACCGCCCAGTGCAGCACCGCCCAGTGCAGCATCACGCAGTGCCTGGAGAACCTCAGTCGTCGATCATGGCTGGCAGTTCGGCGACGGGAAGTTCCTCGATTTGCCTCTCGGCCTGCTCCACTGCCGTTCGGTACGCAGGTAGCAGTTCTTCTCGCTACTCCTGCTCGTAGACCGGAATGCTGAACCGGACTGTCTCCGGTCTCGCTCCCGCGACGCGACGCGGGCTTCGAACGAGCCGCAGGAGCATACCCGGCAGGCTCGACATGCTGGCGATGGGAGAAGGCCAGTTGAGCGAGAAGAAGGTCCAGCCGTTGACGACGACGTGGTACGGCCTCGGCGCCCGCAGGCCGACCCACTGTTGCCGCGTGCTGTGCAGCCCATCCCCGATGGCCGGGAGCAGCCACCATTCGAACAGCGGGGTCACAGGCCCGGAGATCCATTCGCCCAAACGGAAGGTACGGCTGAAGCCACCAGGCGCCGGTGGGTCCCAGGACACCTCGGGGGGCAACGCCGTCATGGGCCCAGCCTGCAGAATCCACAAGACGCCCTCGGCGTCGATCGCCCACTCGATGTCTTGTGGGCTGCCTCGGAGCTCGGCGATTCGACGAGCGGTACGGGCAGCCAGCTCTGCGTTGCCGCGATTGATGGCGCCTTCGGCATGACGCCGTTCCCGTGGAGCGTCGTTGTCAACCACGACCCATTCATCGCCCATCACCTCTCCAGACACCAGGCGCTCGCCCGTTCCCTTCAACCACGCGCTCGGTGTCCACGCCCGCCAGCACCTTGTTGGCCGCCGCTGAGATCTCCGCCGGCCTCACATCCAGCAAGGAACTGAACACGCAGGCAAAGGAACCCTCGGTGCCGTCTTCAGCAATGCCGCTGGAGCGGACGGCGAACGGACCATCGCCGAGCTGTCGAACCGCCGCGTCGAGGACCACATCGCTTTGGGTTGGCAGCGCCTTCCCGCAGTTCGACAGCACCACTCCATCGGGAACCCGCATGCCTGCCTTCAGCAGTTCACCAAGGTTGGCAGCCTTGCCGCCCACATCGGTAGACGGCTGGCGTCGAGTGGGGTTATGTGATCATCGGCGCAGAAAACGAAAGTCGTACTTCGTCTAACGCGACAGTTTCGCTTACAGAGAGCGACCACGACCACGGAGCGTCGAGGCTGGCGGGCAGCTGAGGCGTCGATGGGGTGAGGCTGCTGCGCTGCGAGGCCCGGGTTCTCGGTCGCCCTGCTGATGGACATGTTGATAGGCGATCGACCAGACACCGCAGGGGCCGCCGCGACCCTGGAGTGACCGGCCTGAGCGCCGCCGAACGCGATACTTGTCCAGGAACGAGCAGACTCCTAGTGTCGAAGTCCGGCGGCCCCACCACGATCCTGGAGAAGTGAATGTCCGAAACGATTCGAGTCGTCCAGCTCTCTGACACCCACTTTCTTGAAGACGACGCCACTCCCGAGGGTGGGCACAGCTACGACACGGACCTCGCCTTCGACGCCGTGTTCGGACATCTGGGTGACCACTCCCACCATGACCTGGTGGTGGTCACCGGTGATGTGGCCGACCACGGCAGACCGGGCCAGTACGCCAAGGCGGCCGAGGCCTTGGCCCGCTTCGACATCCCGGTGATCGTCACCCCCGGCAACCACGACCAGGACGCGACCTTCACCGCGGGCATCGGCCGGCCCGGCGTTGCCACCTCACGGGTGGTGGAGGCCGGGGACTGGGCCTTCCTGTTCGTCGATTCCAGCGCAGGCAACATGATCGAGCACCCGTCGGGCCGACATGTTGACCCCGACGACTATGAGCTTCGACTGCACAGCAGCGGCGCACTGGGCGAGCGGGAGGCCACCTGGGTGCAGGACATGTGCGCCGCCACCTCGGCTGAGCACGTTTTCGTGTGGGTGCACCATCCCCCCGGCTTCCCGGTGCCGATGTTCAAAACCGACGAATACACCGCCGAATGGTCGGCCCTGCTGGCCGCTCTGCCCGAGATCCGCGGCTTGGGGGTAGGCCACACCCACATCCCCGACGTCTACGGGTTTGAGGGCCGCGACGTTCACGTGGCGCCGTCGTTGAAGAACAGCTTCGACCTTCACAACAGCACCTGGCTGCCGCCCGGCTACCGCACCTACCAGTTCGAGCCCGACGGTACCGTCGCCAGCGAGCTCCACCTGGTTGACGGTGAAGCCTGGCCCCGTCGCCCCCTCGGCCGGGCCCTCAAGTCATTGTTCAACGGTGAGATCACGTTCGAGCAGCTACGCGAGATTGCCGCCCGTCGAGGCGTCGACGTTGGCTGATCCGGCTCGGCTCGGCTCGACGATCCACCAGCCAGGCTTCACCAACAGGGAGCGGTGTTCTCCGGCTGTCCGGGCCTTCCAGGTTGCATCAGTTTGATTTGAGTCGGCTGGTGCCGAGCGCTCCCGAGCGGCGCAGTTCAGCGACGAGGGCCTTGTCATAGCCCAACACCTCATCCAGGACCTGCTCGGTGTGCTCACCCAGCCGGGGAAAGTGGTGCAGCTTCGGCGGGGTTCCGGTCAACTCGATTCGGGTTCGCTCGACGGGAACCTGGCCCCTTTCGGGGTGCTCGACCATCACCTGATGGTCGAGGTGTTCGAGTTGGGCGTCGACGTCCATGCCGGTGTGGACCACGGCGTGGGCCGCCACCCCCACGGCCTGGAGGGCCTGCTCGGCTTCGGTCGCGGTGTGGGTTCGGGTCCACTCGGCGATCATGGCGTCGATCTCGTCCGATCGGGACCGACGGACGGCCAGTGGATCCTCAGCGGCCCCAGGTTGGCCGAGCAGCAAACTCAGGACCCGCCAGTCGTCATCGTTGCGGCAGGCAATGGCCACCCACTCGTCGTCGCCAGCGGCAGGGTAGACCCCGTGTGGGCTCAGGTCAGGGTCGTCGTTGGCCTCACGATCCCAGGGCGTGCCGTTGATCTGTTGATCGAGCAGGGCGGGCATGGCGTAGTGCAGGGTCGACTCGATCTGTGACTGGTCGAGGTACTGCCCCTCTCCGGTGCGGCGGCGATGGTCGAGGGCGGCCAGCAGGGTGGCGATGCTGATCCGAGGGGCGCAGTAGTCGGTGTAGGCCCCGTAGGGACCGGTGGGTTTGCGGTCGGGCCAGCCCGTTGGTGGCACCAAACCCGCCGCCGCGCTGCCCATGGTGCCGTAGCCGGCGACGTAGGCGTGGGGCCCGTCCTGGCCCATCAGACACGAGCTCAGCATGATCAGATCGGGCTTGACCCGCCGCAGCGACTCGTAGTCGAGTCCCCATTTGGTCATGGCCCGGGGTGAGAACGATTCGGTGACCACATCGGCCCACTGCACCAGGTCGAGGATTACCGCCCTTCCCTCCTCGGAGTTGGGGTCGACGGTGACACTGAGCTTGTTGGCGTTGATACTGGCGAAGGCCATCGACCGTTCCCGCCCGACCTGCCCCTCGTACCACGGGGCCAGCAGACGGGCGGTGTCGAGGCGGGCCTCGTTCTCCACCCGGATCACGGTTGCTCCGTACTGGGCCAGCACGCCGGTGCTGTAGGGGCCGGCCATCACCCACATCAGGTCGAGCACCTTGACCCCGGCCAGCGGCCCCTCGCTGTCATTGACTGCATCGTGCTCAATCGCATCGACATCCACAGTGCGGGACTCAGCCCCACCATCGCCGAGGGCGTCGAGGATCTCGTCGTTGTGTTGGCCGATGCTGGGGGCCGGCGTGCGGGGGCCGACCCGGCCGACGGTTGAGGGGCCGAGGGTGGAACGGGTCAGGTGGTCAGCCAACAGCGCCGTCGATCCGTCGGGGAGTTCCTCCTCGGTCCAGAACTGTCGGTGGGCCAGTTGCGGGCTCTGGTAGAGGTCGTCGAAGGTCAGCACTGGCACCAGCAGCAGCTTGCGGTCGAGGGCAGCGGCGAACAGATCGGCCTTGGTCCTGTCTGCGATGAAGGCCGCCACCGCTTCCCGCAGCGGGATCAGATCCTCCTTCGGCCGGTCGCCGGATCGGATCAGACGCAGGTGGGCGACCCAGTCCCGGTCGGTTATCTCCTCGGCCCCATGGCCCTCGTCGACCATGAATCTCAGCAGGCGATCGAGGAACGGTTTGTTCACCGGGTCGACGGCCACCGTCAACGAGACGTAACCGTCGGCTGCGGCCCAGATGAAGGGGAAGTCGATGCCGTACAGGCTGAACCCACCAGCCCGGGGGATCGGCTGGTGCCCGACCTGGGCCGCGGGCAGGGAGAACTGCGCCGTCAGGTTGGTTGCCCGCTGGGCCGACACCTCAACCCGCTGACCCCGGCCCGAACGTTGGGCCTGACGCAGAGCGATCAGCGCGCCACCGGCTGCCTCGGCCGCGGCGTGGGTCCAGGCGGGAACCGCAGCGGCCCGCAGCGGGGCCCGATCAGCATCGCCGGTGAGGGTCATCGCTCCCGACGAGGCCTGAACGATCAGGTCGGTTGCGGCGTAGTCGGCCTTCGGACCGTGGGAGCCGAACGGCGTGATCGAGACCCACACCAACCCGGGGTTCAGGGCCGACGCCTCGGCGTAGCCCAGACCCCTGGCCTCCCAGGTGCCCGGTGGACTCGATTCGATGACGAAGTCGGCCGACGCCAGGAGTTGAGCGAACCACCGACGATCGCCGTCGGTGTCAAGATCGAGCACCACACTCTTGGTGCTTCGGGCCATGGCCCACCAGGTGAGCGACCGTTCGGGGTCGGCGTCGTCACCGGCATGGCGGCCCTGGTGGCGGGCGGGCGAGCCTCCCGGTGGCTCGATGTGGATCACCTCCGCCCCCAGTTCGGCCAGAATCCGCGAACAGAACAGCCCTCGCTCGTCGCTGAGATCAAGAACCCGATAAGGCGACAACATCCACCAACGGTAGGTCGGGCACCCGCCACGTGCCCATTGCGGTCGGAGCGGGCCCTCGGATCAAGGACTGCTGTGGCTCTATCCGGAGCTGGTTCGATTGTATAGAGTCACTCCGTGTCGGTCTTGACAGCGAACCTTGGTGCGGTCGAAGCGACCTTCCTGCCCGGGGGGCCGGCCCCGTCTCTCGACGATGGCCCTGTGGTCGAGGGCCGGTCGCCTGCCCGGGGCCGACGAGGAACTGACCCTGGTACTGCCTGCGGGCACCACCGTCAGGCGGCGCAAGGTCACGGTGCCACGGCACGCCTTGCTGGAGGAGTTGCTGGCCTTACCGGCCGACATTGAGGTTGGCCCGTCGTTGCGGGCGTGGTCGGTGGCGGCCCGTCTGGCGCTGGAGTTGGTGGCCCGAGGGCGGCTCTCCCCAACGGTGAACCCATCAGGGCACGACGTCTGGCGCCTCGGCCCCTTCGACCCCGACGATGCCCGCCGTCAGGCCGCGCTGGCCGTCGTCCTGCCCCTGAGGCCCACTGCCATCCTCTCCCCGGGAGTGGCCCGTTGCGCCTCCCCAGCCCGACGGCCATCGTCCGGGCCTTCGGCGACGCCGTGGCCGACATCGTGCCCCGCACCGCAGCGGCGGCCGGCGGCGGTCACCAGGCCTTCGCCGCCGAGGAGCCCCACCCGGTGGGCGATGCCATCGACTGGTTCAGCGCCGCCGCTCCCGGTCCTGGCCGAACCTCGGTTGTGTTGCGTCTTGTCCCTCCTGCAGACGTCGACGTCGAGCTCGGACCTCAAGGGGAGTCTGAGTCCGCCCCAGCGCCCGTTGCCGCTAACGTTGCCGCTCCATTGTCCAGCTCTGGTCCCGAGCCGGAGTTCTATCCCGGTTCAGAACAGGACTTCTCGGCCGAGTTGGTGCTCCAGAGTCCCGACGATCCCAGCCTCCTGGTGCCGGTGGCGAAGTTGTGGGATGCACCAGACACCGTCATGTCCTACTTCGCCGACGCCGAGGACACACTGCTGTTGACCCTGCGCCGGGCGGCCCGAGTCTGGCCTGCGCTCGACCGTTCCTCAAACAGGCCCGGCCCGATCGGCTCACCCTTAGCGACGACGAATGCGACAACCTGCTCAGCCCCCTGGTCGACGACCTGGCCGCCGCCGGGCTCTGGGTCCAGTGGCCCGCCGAGCTGCTGGCCCCGCTCACGGTCAAGGCATCCAACGCCAGGGCCTCGTGTTCAAACTGCTCACCGGGCTCAAACAGATCTGCAACCACTCGGCCCACCATCTCGGCCAGAGCGATCCCCTGCGGTTGGCTGGCCATGGTGTGGGTCGTGATCGTGCCGGTGTTTGTTGCCTGGTCGGTGTGGAACTGGGTGCTCCAGTGCCTGGAGCCAAGCCAGGTGGCACCCCTGCTGTTCTCGCTGCCCGTCATCAGCGGGCTGACCTCGTGGCTCGTGCTCGACGAAACCATCGCCCCCGGCCAGATCGCAGGCACCGTCCTTGTGATCATCGGCCTCGTCCTCAACCAATTCCGTCAGACCGAGCCCCGACCTGGCGTCCGTCGAAGGGAGTGCCTGCCATAATGCGGGATGACCGATGCCAAGTACCAGTTTGTTGGCGTCCTCGGGTTCGTCATCTCGGGGCTGTTCTTCCTCGCTGCCGGCGTTCGTGCCGGTGACACGCTGACGATCCTGGGCAGCGTCGCGTGGATCGTTGCCTGCGGGCTCTGGGTTGTTCCGTTTCTCCGGTCCGACACCTCGGTCGAGGCCGTCAACGACGGGGTGCGTGCCGGCAAACAACACCGCCTCGCGGACGAAATCGAGGCCCTGGCGTCGGGCGCATCGACGCAGCACGGAGTTCATGGCGTCGTGACCAGCCGGGGAGGTCCCGTAGATCTTGCGCTAGCCCAATCGTTTGGCGGCTCCCAGGCAGGTATCGGCCATCAGCGAGGCGTAGGCAAGCTTCTCGGAGCGGTCAGGGGCCACGAGGATGCTAACGATCTTGCAGGCGCCGCCGCGCTTGTCGGTAACGAAGGCCCCGGCAACCGGGTTGCCGCGACTGTCTTCCAACATCAGGCCGATCCGGGACAGGGTATAGAGGCCCAGCTCGTCGACCCCCAGCGACCTGATGTTCTGCTCGACCACGGTCGCTCCCGCACGGTGTCCGTCGTACCAACTCGGCAGCACGTCGAGCGCCCACGCCGCCAGCCGGGTCGTGTCGGCGGGGACGATGGCGCGGACGGTCGAAGCTCCGCTGGCGCGGGCCGCTTCGACCCAGCGATCGGCTTGCCCGTTTGCTGTCATCGCTGCACCGTTATTGACCGGTAGCCATCAGCGACGGTGCCACCGTGGCGGTCGACGTCGACCAGTTCGCTGTCGAGCCAGAGGCCCAGCGCCCCTCCCAGGATCACCTCCGCCATCACGGTCGCCGGGGACTGCCCCGGACAACGATGACGGCCGGCACCGAACATGAGGGGTTGGCCGTCCGAAGCGGGTAGGAGCGAGAGCCAGACCGGAGATCCCGCCGCCAGGTCGTGCTCGTCGAGCCCCTCCACGGCGAAGCGCAGCACCTGACGTACCGGTGCCCGCTCCCCGAAGGCGTTGGACTTGAGCTGATCGAGATCGCTGGAACGGTTTGTGACTGCTGCCAACACGAGATGCCCAAGGTAGTTGAGCGGGTTCTCGTAGGCGCCGTGGAGCAGGGTGGCGGTGAGAACGTGACCCGCCGCCGCCGGTAGGTCGCAGGCCCGGCAGCGGTCGACGAGGCGCTCCACCACCTCGCTGGAGCCCGCCAGCGGGCTTCGCATCAGCCAGGCGGCCAACGCAGCCCCCGGCGCTGACGGCGCGTCCGGTTCGAGCATGCCTCTGGTCGCCGTGAGTCTCTCCGATAGCTCTTCAACTGCAGCCGGTGGAATGTCGGCGAGATGAGCGCACGCCTCAACCACGATCGGGTCGATGACGCCCGAGATGAGTTCGATCCGACCGCGGCCCAGATCTCCCAGGCATTGCTCCAAGCGGGCTTCGAGGCGCTCCCGCAAGCCGTGGCGCGTCCTGTCGGCGATGATGGCAACCACCTCGGCCCGCAACGACCGGTGGACGAACCCGTCGGACAGGAGCAGGTTCCTGGAGGGGTGTGGGCACAGGCCCACCCGGTGCGGATCAGATGTCAGGCGGTCGTCATGGAGGAAGGCCCGAGAGGTGGGTGCAGCAATGAGCGTAGTCCGAGCCCAGTCAAGGTCAAGCCCGAGCACGGCTACCGACTCACGATTTCTTCTCGCCCAGAGCGCAGGACGGCGGAGATGACATCGGCCACGGTCAGGAGATTCGACAGCTCCTCATCGGATATCAAGATGCCGTAGTGATCCTCACAATGGACCACGGAGGCGATGAGGAGACTGGAGTCCACACCCAGTTCGCCAAGGCTGTCATCCTCGGCGACGGCGGAGAGATCGACCCCTACGGACTCCGAATCCAGGAAGGTAACGATGGTTCTCATCACCTCAACACGTTCGTTGTGGCTCATGTCTTTGCCCCTCTTTCGTGTTCAAAACACTCGGCCATTTCGGTACGACGAAGCTTTCCGCTTGTGGTTCTGAGGATCTTCGACGTAGGCACAAGAAAGACCGAGCCAGCGGTCGTGCCGCGGGTCGTGGTTGAACCGCTCCGAGAGCGCGGCGAGGTTGGCACACAGGCGCAGGCTGTCGACCTCGATCAGCTTGGGTTGACCAGTCGATCCGGAACTGAACTGGCCGTAGCAGGTCGCGGCTGGATCGTTGGGGACGATGGCCGCAGGTTCGGCACCGGCCACATCAAGGTTGTCGAGGCGGATCAGTTCGACTCCGGCGGGGCAGGACAGTCCATCGTCGTCGGTGAGAACGTAGGCCGCATCCGACAGCGCAACGGCGCGGGCGGTCTGCGAATCGGCTCGGCGCCCCATGGTCCGTGGAGCTGATTGGGCGGGGACCGTCCCGAGGATCATGCAGGCTAGAAAGGCCTGAGCACTTCGTTGCGGGTCCTCACAGACGATCACCGCCCGCACATCACCTTTGACACCCTTTTGGGCCAAAGCCCCCGCCAATTTCCGAGTTATTAACCAGAACGCCGGATAGGAGGTGACGGCAAGGCTACCTCTACCGAAGAAGCCGATCCGATCGGAACTTTCGGCGAGAGCACCCCCCCCAAGCGCTCAATGAACGTCTTTTCAATCCCCATAACGCTCACAATGACTGTAGTGTCAGGCGCTGTCTGGATCAAAATGACGCGATCCAAAGGTTAGATCCAGATCTGTTCCATCAACGACAGAGGCGGTATCCCGGGTGACGCATGGGAGCGGATCATGTGCCGGTGTAGTTGGCCGCTCGGCGTTCGAGGAAGGCGGCGACGCTCTCCTGGTGGTCGTCGCTGGCCAACAGTTGCCCGAGGGCGTTCTTGAGGTGGGCTCGCAACTCGTCGCCCTTGCCCGCCCGCTGCAGACGCAGCGCCTGCTTGGCTGCGCTGACCGCCAGTGGGGCGTTGGCCGTGATGCGCTCGGCCAACGCCCGGGCCGCAGGCAGTAACTCGTCGTCGGCCACGACCTGGGATACCAGACCCAGGGCGAGGGCCTGGTCGGCCTCGACCATGTCGCCGGTGAGCAGGATCTCCGCTGCCGCCGCCGGACCGACCATGCGGGGCAGCAGCTCAAAACTGTCGTGCCCGGCGACGATGGCCCGTTTGACGAACATCTCGGAGAAGCGGGCCGAAACCGAGGCGATACGGATGTCGGCCAGGAGGGCCAACTCCATGCCGTAGCCCACCGCCGCCCCGTTGACGGCGGCGATGATCGGGGTACCCGATCGCAGCATCGGCCCAGTGGGGAGTTCGATCTCCCCACTGGCGATGCGTCGTGACAACTCCGCCGCTCCCTCGCCCAGCAACTCCTTGACGTCGTCGCCGGTACAGAATCCCCGGCCGTTGCCGGTCCAGATGATGGCCCTGACGTCGGGGTCGGCGTCGGCCTGGGCCATGTACTTGCTCAGAAGCCGGTAGGCCTCGTAGTTGAGTGAGTTGTAGGCCTCGGGGCGGTTGGTGGTGATGGTGGCGATGTGGTCGCCAACTTCGTACAGAATTTCGTCGCTCATGCCCCAGTTTGGCCCAACGGGCCGCCGCGGGTGAAGGCCGCTACTTCTTCTTCCGCTCCGCGTTCCAGGTGTCGTAGTCGACGACGGGCAGACCGGCCTCGGACCAGCCCTTGAAGCCGGACTCGATGTGCGACACGCGGGGTAGTCCCATGTCCTTCAGGGTCTTTGCGGACAAACTTGTCCGCCCACCCGAAGCTCAATAGAGGACGAACTCGATGTCCTCGGCGAAGATCGGTTTGAAGTACGGCGAGTCGGGATCGATCCAGAACTCCAGCATGCCCCGCGGGGCATGCATCGCTCCGGCGATCACCCCCTCGCGCTGCAGTTCGCGTACGTCGCGGATGTCGACCAGGATGGCTCCCTCCTCGTCAGCCCGACGTTTCGCTTCGGTCGGCGAGTGGTTGTCGAGATCCTTGCGGGCCTCGGCGATCATCTCCTGCACAGGCTTGATGGCCATTGTCCTCCTTGGCGAAGTGATGGTGAGCAGACACTACCAACGACGACGGGTCGCACCGAATTCGGTGCGACCCGTCGTCGTGATTGGTGATCTGGATACGGCAGACCCTCCCGCACAACGCTGGGTGGGAGGGTCGCACCGGGACTGCCGGCGCGGGCCGGTCAGTCGCCAGGGCCCTGGAGCCAGTAGCGGGCCCCAGGGGCGGGGGGTGCCGGGTTCTGCCCGGCGATGGGACGCGGTCCGGGGCCAGGTACCGACGGGCCCGGGCCCGGCGGTTGGGTGCGACGCTGTCCGCCCTGCGGTTGGGCTGTCGGGCCCGATCGGGGATCAGTACCTGCCCCGTACCGGGTGGAGGGGTTTGGAGGGGCAGGAGTGGCCGGGCCCGTGGTGCCGGACTGGGGGCTCGGGGTCTGGCCGGCCACCGATCGAGCGACGGGGGTCGACCCTCCGCCCGATGCCGGCGGCGTCGATGTTGACGCCGTAGGTGCACTTGGTGAGCCCGAGCCCGAGCCGGTGGATCCCGTTGAGGGGGAGGCCTTTGAAGGAGATGCCGTTGAAGCGGCCTTGGTGGCCTTTCCTGCGCTGGACGGACCCGAACGCCGGCCCGGGTTGAGGGCCCTGCTCGGCGCTGATTCGGCTATCGAGGACGCCCGGGAGTCGTCGTTGGAGTCGTCGTCTTCATCGTAGCGGTCGCCGTACTGGTCGTTGTTGTCGGAGCGAAGGGCGCCGAGAATGTCGACCCCGGTGGCCGTCTCCATCTGTTCGGCCAGATTGATGACCGCCGCAGGCAACTGCCCCAGAACCCCGGGGATGCCCGAACCCTGGCCGCCGCTGTCGATCACCGAGATGCGGTCGATGGTCACGCCTTCGACGGTGGAGGCGATCCGGTCGACGAGGTCGGGCAACATGTTCAGCACGAAGATCCGCTGGGCGTCGTCGCCCGCGGCGTGGTACTGGGCCACGAGGCGTTCGAACACCTCAACCTGCGCCTTACCGTCCTCGATGATGGTTGCCGCTTCGGCCTGGGCCGCCAGCTGGCTGGCTTCCAGCGCCGCCCGGGCAGGGGCGACAACGTCGGCCTCCAGGCGCTTCTGCTCCAGGGCAATACGCTCCTGTTCCAGGCTCTGCTGGGCTACGACCCGGGCCTTGTCGCCCGCCACCTTGGCCTCGGCTTCGCGGGCGGCGGCAACGGCTTCCAGTTCCGCCGTGCGCACTCGCAGGGCGTTCTGTTCGACCACGATCTGCAGGTCGGCGTTGGCCGCTGCGATCTCGGCCCGCTGACGGCTGTGCGACTCAGCCTCTTCCGATTCCGCCGACCGCTCGGCCTCGGCCACGCGGGCCGACTTGAGCACCTCGGCCGTGCGGCGACGACCAACCGACTCCAGGTAGCCGATCTCATCGGTCACGTTCTGGATCTTGAGGGTGTCGAGTTCGAGGCCCAGGGTCTTGACGTCGTCGTCGGCCTCCTCGATGAGGGTTTGGCTGAACTTGAGCCGATCCTCGTTGACCTCTTCCGGGGTCATGGTGGCCAGGACGCCACGAAGGTTGGCCTCCAGGGTCTCCTTGGCGATCTTGGCGATGGCCATCTGGTCGGTGTTGAGGAAACGCTCGACCGAGTTCGAAAGCAGGCCCTCGTTGCTTGACACCTTCACGTTGGCGATGCCCTGCACGTTGAGGGGGATGGCGCCCTTGGAGAAGGCGTTGGTCACGCTCACCTCGATGGGCATGGTGTTGAGCTCAACCCAGGAGACCTTCTCCAGCAGGGGCACCCGCAGGGTCCGGCCCCCTTTGATGACGCGGTAGCCGACGGTGCGGCCGTCGCTGAGCTGACGGCTGCGGCCCGAGATGATGGCAACCCGGTTGGGGGGACAGATGATCAACAACGACTTCACCGCCGCCAAGGCGGCGAAGATGGCGATCACCAGGATTATCCCTGCTGCTGCGAATGGCACAATGGACCTTTCAAGTTGCTTCGAGATTGCATGGTTGACTGGGAAGTTCCCAGGAGGAGACCGACGACGCTGCGGTTACGCCAGTTCTGGATCGAGGCGGGCAACCTTGGCCACCCCGTGTTCGAGTCCGATGATTACGACCGGGGCGCCGGTGTCGATGACGCCGTCCTCGCCCGGTGACAACTCGGCGGTGAAGTACTGCTGGCCGCCACCGGCCACGAGCTTTATGCGGCCCCGCTGGCCGGTGTCGATGGGGACGGTGACGGTGGCCGCCCTACCCGAGAAGTCGTCATCTTTCCGGTGGCTGCTGGTTGAGGTTTGGCGGACGTAGCTCAACAGACTGCGCTGGGTGATGGCCGCCAGCAGACCGACAACGGCGGCCAATACGAAGCTGGTGAGAGCACGGCCGCCGACGGCGGTGGTGACCAATCCGGTGAGTCCAAAGAAGCCGCTGAGGAAAGCAAAAGTACCCAGGGAGAAGTAGGCCAAGAATCCGCCGTCCTCGAGATCAAGGGCGTCGCCGGTGTCGCCTCCATCACCGTCGCCACTGAACACGGAGTACGCAACCAGCGGCAGACCGATGATTGCTGCCAGCAGGTAGATCGCTATCAAAACAGATTCCTTCCCCCAAGGAGGTCCATGGGTAAACAGTGCCACGAATTTGGGCGGCAGTCACGAGCAACCGGCATTCGCAGGGGCCTTCCTTCCGGGTGCTGTGTGCGGGGTCCGATCGCAAGTAACACTTGCAAGTTCTGGTCGCATCATCCGCTAGAATCACAGAGATGTCAAGGGAAACCACGCGAAGGAGTCGTGACGAGACCGCCAGGCTGGTGCGTGAGGCCGCAGTCAGGTTGCTTGAACGTGATGGTCTGCAGGGCTTTGCCAACAGTGTCCGCCTCGACGATGCCCTGGCTCTGTTGCTCGACGATGACGGCATCCGCCTGACCCATGGTTCCATCTACGGTCGTATTTGGGCTGATCAGAGGGACTTTCAGCTCGACGTGGTGGCCACCGCCGTCGCCCGCTACGACGGGTCGGACATTGGCGATGCGATGACCGCCGTGCTCAGCAATCCTTCCCCCGTCGACCCCGCGCCTGATGGGTCGACGGGGGAGGGGGTGGCGCCGACGGCGCTGGCCCTGGCCTTCTCCTCTGCCGCCGACACCGCCACCCGGTCGAGGATGTGGAACCTCTGGCTCGGCGCCAGTGCCGCCGTTGTCTCGACCCCCGGCACCGAGGACGACGAGCGATTGGCCGCGGCCCTGGGTTCGGCCCGGGCGGCGGTGACCGATTCGGTCGCTTCGGCCTTGAGCGGTCTGGTCCTGGCCCCCGACCCTCAACTGGGAGGGAGGGGTGCGGTCGATCCAGCCGTGCTGGCCCGCTTCTTCGTCACCCTGCTCATCGGTGCCTCGGTCACGCTCGACGTTGCCGAGACGTCGCGGGTGTTGGTGGCCGCCTTCCCCTTGGCCTGAGCCGCCATCGACGCTGCAGCTTGGGGCTGCCTGGTGTGCGGCCTTTGGGTGGGTAAACTTGGGGCTCGGCGGAACCCGGCCCAATGACGGGCGAGCGGTGGCACGGTCCCGCCCATGACCAACAAAGGCGGATCTTGTGCGGATCAACACGCGTGTGTGGCAGTGCGTCACATTTGCTTTTGTCGTCCTGGCGACCTTCGCCATCGCCATTGTCATCGCCCGGCCGCCGGCCCAGGAAGTCTTCACCCCCCAGGTAAGCACCGCCTCCGAGACGGGCGAGGTGCCCGCCGACGCCGTGGCCGATCTCGCCCAGTTCGCCCAGGTCGATTCCGATACCGCGGCCGCAGTCCAAGGTGCGACGACAACCTCGATTCCCGACACCGATCCCAACACCTTCTTCGTCAGCTCCCTGATCGGCAGCGACGACAACGACGGCCAGACCGCCGAAGCGCCATTGGCCTCGCTGCAGGGGGCAATCAACCGCCTTGCTGCGGGGCAAACCCTGTACGTCATGGACGGGACGTATTCGGAGCTGGCCGAACCGGGCAACGCCCACTACACGATCGACGTTGACGGTGCACCCGACGCCTGGATCACCATTGCCGCCGCCCTGGGTCACAACCCGGAGGTGGTGCCGAGCAACGGCAACGGTGTGGTGGTCAGGGGCGACTACATCGAGCTGCAGGGCCTCAAGATCCGAGGTGACAGCTTCGGGGTCGACAACTCCTACGGCTGGGGCGTGCTGATCCGCGATTCCCACCACGTGCGTATCGTCGGCAACAACATCTCCGCCATGCCGGTCGGTGGTGTCGCCGCGGTGGAGTCCGCCAACCTCGAACTGTACGAGAACGACGTGTACGACAATTCCTTCTGGGGCACCGAACAGGGCAGCGGCATCTCCATTTGGCGCTCGAAGGATCATGGCACCGAGCCCTCGACCGACGGCTACCACGACAAGATCGTCGGCAATCGTGCCTACCGCAACGAGAACAAGGTCTTTTCCCGTTGGGTGACGGGGCAGAACGCCATTACCGACGGAAACGGCATCATCATCGATGGGTCGAACGATCTTGACTACACCGGCCGGACCCTGGTGGCCAACAATCTCTCGTTCGACAACGGAGGGCGGGGGATACTCGTCTATCTGTCGTCGCGGGTCGATGTGGTGTTCAACACCACCTATCTCAACGGCCGCACCGATGGTCTGGCCGGTGGCCCTTCGGAGCTCTCGGTTGGACGGTCCTTCGATGTGCAGGTGCTCAACAACCTGGCCTGGGCCCGACCGGGGGTGCGGGGTGTCGAAATCAAGGAGGCCGACGGGGTGACGATGGGCGGCAATGTGTTCGTCACCGACACCGTGACCGGCCAGGAGACCGATCTTGATCATGTGGTCGCCGGCGATCCAGGTCTGGTCTTCGCCTCCGTCGATCCCGATCAGGCCGACTTCAGCCCGGCGGTGGGCAGCATGCTCATCGATCTGGCCATCCAGGTGGAGCCACTGGTTGACGTCGATGCCGCCCGCAACGCCCGCGACGCTCAAGGCTTCGATGTCGGCGCCTTCGAATACCTGCCGAACTGAGTCAGGGCCCCGCGCCGGCGGGTGCACACCTATTCGGTGGCGGCCCTGAATTTCTGCAGCTCGGCTGCCGTCATCCAGTGGATGCCGTCGGATGGCGCCGCTTCGAGGGTGAACCAGTAGAACGCCTCGTCGATGTCAATGTCTCGGTAGAACCCCACGTACAGAACGTGGGACGGGTCGTCGGCCGGTAGATCGGAGCCCTGGATGTCGGGCGGCGAAGCCCAGGAATGCACTCCCAGCGAGGCTCCGTCTTCGATCTGTCGTCGGGTGCCGGCCAGGAACAGATCGACGCCCCCCGAGGCGATGATCGACTGCGACGGAAGGCGGGTACCGATATCGGCATCGTTCAGGATCCGCCCCGCCTCGAACAGGGCGAAGTCGTCGGCCGAGCCGGGGACGTAGTGCATCACGATCGTGGTGAGGTGAGATCAGGGTTGTCGTTTATCAGGTTCCGGAGTGCGGCGGGGGTGTCGCCGTCGATGATTGGCGCCAGGGAATCCAGCTCGGCCTCGCCAAGGTCGGTGTTGCCGGGGCCGCCGGAGTCGCTGCGGCCGGTGTCGTCCATGTCGGTGTCATCGGAACCGTCGGCCGTGGCCACGGCCGTGGTTGGAACCGTAGGGGGGGCGGGCCGACGAACCGTCCGAGGAGCCAGCGGTGCGGTCGGAGCCGGCCCACCAGAGGGCATTGATGCCGAGAGCGACCACGACGGCACCGGCCGCAAGGGCGGCCCAAGCCCGGGTACGTCCGGCCTCCGATGATCCAGAACCTGGGGGTTGGGGCTTGGTGGACCCCATGGGCACGATCGTCGCCGCAACCTCTATCGTTGTGGAGGACCGCTGCGGGCCAGGAGTCATACCTTCCGGCCCGGCGTCTCAAAAAACACCTCGGGACCGGGCCGCGGCGGGTGGGGCTTCGATCCCAGTGGCCATTGGGCCCCAGAGCCTGGCAGAATCAGGCGCCATGGGCTTTCCTGAACCGTCACCCGCTGCCGTCGAGGCGTTGGCTCCGACCGGCACCCTGCGGGCCGCCATCAACCTGAGCAACTTCCTGCTTGTCACCGGTAAGGGGGGCGACGGCAATCCTGAAGGCGTCTCACCCGACATGGCCCGGGCCGTGGCCGATCGGTTGGATGTCGGGCTGGCGTTGTTGCGCTACAAGACCCCAGGGGAGATCGCCGACGATGGCGGGTCGGGTCGTTGGGATATCGCCAACATTGGGGCGGAGCCCAAGCGGGCCGAACAGATCGCCTTCACCGCCGCCTACAGCGAGATCCCCTCCACCTACCTGGTCCCTGCGGGTTCCAGCATTACCTCGATCGACGAGGTCGACCAGCCCGGCCACCGCATCGCCAGCGCCGCCCGCAGCGCCTATGACCTGTGGCTGGAACGCAATATTAAGCACGCCGAACTGGTGCAGGTCAGCGGCCTCGACGGCTCGTTCGACGCCTTTGTCGACCAGGGGCTCGACGCCCTGGCCGGGCTAAGGGCCCGTCTCATCACCGATGTGGAGCGGCTACCGGGCTCGCGTATCCTCGACGGTGACTTCTCCTCGGTACAGCAGGCGATGGGCACCCCCCGGGAGCGGGGCGATGCCGGGTTTGAGTTCCTCAAGGCTTTTGTGGAGGAGGCCAAGGTCAGCGGGTTTGTGGCCAGTCTGATCGAGCGGCACGGGGTACAGGGCCTCCTGGTGGCTCCGCCCGCCGCGGACTGAGCAGCCATGGCCCCGCCCCCGGCCCGGTTCGAGATCCCGGCCCGGTTCGAAGACCTCACCGCCGACTGGCTCCAACACGCCCTGAACGACGCTGACGGGCGTGGCGCCAGTGGCGCGGCCGTGTACGGCGCCGACGCCGGTGGTGCTGGTGGTGTGTCCGTGCGCGGCGCTGGCGACGGTGGCCTCGACCCCGTTGCCCATGGTGCGCCCGAGGCTGGTTTGGTCGAGGTGGCTTCGGTTGCCGTTGAACCGCTGGGGGCCTCGGTCGGGTTGCTGGGCGACCTGGCCCGGTTGCGGGTCAGCTACCGGCGCGGCGTCGGCCCGGAGACCCTCATCGTGAAGTTGCCGACGGCGGATCCGGGTGGCCACCAGGTGGGCTCCATGCTGCGGGCCTGGGCCCGAGAGGTTGCCTTCTATCAGCAGGTGGTGCCGGTGTCGCCGGGAGCCCAGGTTCCGAGGTGTTACCACGCCGCCGCTGACCCGACGGCCGGACGTTGGGTCGTCGTACTCGAGGATCTCGTGGTCGACGCGACCCCGGCCGACGGGGCTGCGGCATCGGCTGATCCGGTCCGGGACGCTACCCCCGACCAGGCCCGAGCCGCCGTTGACGCCCTGGCCGGGTTCCACGCCCGCTGGTGGGGTTCGGACCGGCGCTTCGACTGGATGCCCGGTTTTGATACCACCGGCGTCGGCGGGCTGCAGGGGGCATGGCTCGATGCCCTGCCGGTGTTTCTGAAGCGTTACCGCCACGTGGTGCCCCACCCGACGGGGGAGTGGCTCGAGCGCTTTGCCCCGACCCTGGCAGCGTGGTCGGATCGGGCGGCGGTGGAACCGTTGACCGTGGTCCACGCCGACTACCGCCTCGACAATCTCATCTTCAGCGGTGGCCGGGTGGCCATGATCGATTGGCAGACGGCGCTGCGCGGGCCAGGGGCCATGGATCTCACCAGCTTCATCGCCACCGGCCTCACCACCGCCGACCGTCGAGTGCTTGAAGCCGAGCTGATCGAACGTTACGTCCAAGGTCTCATCGGGGCCGGGGTGGAGATCGACCGGGATTGGTTCGAGCGCAGTTACGACGAGAACCTGCTGTGGTGGATGGGTCAGTTCGCCAACAACCTGGCTCGTCTTGAACCCGAGGATCCCTCTACCCAACGCGCGCTCGACACCATGATCGAGCGAACCTACCGCGCTGCCCTTGACCGCAACGTCGGACGTCTACTGACCAACTGACCCGACCCTGGCCGCCGCCCGAGTCCGACCCCGACCCCGGCCGCCGCCCGAGTCGGGCAGTCGAGGGTCAACCGTCGAGTTCGTCGATCCGACGCCGAGCGGCGTCCACATCAGACAGGGGGAACGAGGCCTCCCCCGACTCCGTCAGCCGAACTGCCTCCTGGTAGTCCTCCATCGCCCGCTCCAGCTCACCCAGAGATCGCTCGAACCAGACGGCACGGAGATCGTGGGCTGGGCCTGATCGGCCATGGTCCCTGCTTCGACTACAGCTGGAATGAGTGCCGGCACGGCCCGAGCCTAGCCTCGGCCCTCGGGCCGCGGCCGGGCGGACCTGGGCAGGCACGGCGGGGGCCGGGTGGCCTACGGTTTGTGGCGTGACTGCTATTGACGTCGATCATGCCGCTGCTCTACTCATCGAGTGCCGGGACACCGGCCGGACCATCCCCGAGATGCCGGACGGTCTGCGCCCGGCCGATGCCGACGAGGCGTACGCCATCCAGGACGCCCTTCACCAGCGATCGGGCTGGGACATTGCGGCGTTGAAGGTGGGAGCGACCAGCGAGCGGGCCCAGCAGGCGCTCGGTCTCAGTGCCCCGATCGCCGCCGGTCTACCTCAGGCCGCCATCTGGCCCAGCGGGTCGGTGATCGACGCTGCGGTGTTCCACCACCCACCCCGGCTCGAATCGGAGTTCGCCCTGCGCCTGGGCGTAGATGTCACCCCGGCTGAGGTCGATGCGCTGGGTGACGACTTGTCGGCCGTCCGGACCCTGGTCGATGCGGTGGCCCCGGCGCTGGAACTGGTCGACACCCGCTTCTCCGACCAACTAGCGGCCGGTGGGCCGAGCCTGATCGCCGACAACTCCGTCGCCGCCGCCATTGTGCTGGGCGACGCCGTTGATGTCGACACCGCCGGTGATCTGGTTTCGGTAGCGGTGAGCCTCTGCCAGGGGGAGACTGAACTGGCCACCGGCAGTGGCGCCGAGGTGTTCGGCAACCCCTTCCTCTCGCTCCGCTGGGTGCTGGGCCACGAGGCTTCCCGGGGGCGCACGGTGCCGGCTGGCACGTGGGTGATCACCGGTACGTGCACCGGATTGCTGCCCTACCCCATGGGTGAAGAGGTCATCGCCCGCTTCGACGGTATGGGGGAGGTATCGGTCACCGTCACCGAGTGACGGCGTCCAGGGTTCGCAGGGCGATGGCGGTGAGAGCCGTGGCGTCGGCGCCGTCGGCCAGGATGGCGAGGGCGTGGGCGATGGCCCACCCTCGGCCCCGTTCCCACATGTCGTCGTCGATTGGGCGGACGGCGGAATCGGCGGCGGCACGAAGCAGCGCCCGTTCAGGCTTGTCGAAGAGTTGCCAGGCGGCGAGCAGGTCGGTTGCGGGGTCGCCACCGGTCATGTCGCCAAAGTCGATGATGGCCGCCAGTTTGCCGTCGTGCTGCACCATGTTGAGGGGGTGCAGGTCGCCGTGTAGCCACATCGGAGCGCCGGCCCAGGGGGTAACGGCGCAGGCCGCCAGCCAGCTCGGACGCACCACGTCGAGATCGATCTGATCGGCCAGCGATTCCATGTGCTTCATGGTGATCGGGTTCCTGGCCGCCAGCGGAGCCCCTCGGAAAAAGGGGTTGACGGGGGCGTCGGGCGGCGACGGCTGATGAAGGGCGGCCAGGAACGCACCCAACCGGGCCGCTTCCCGACCGGGATCGGCGAACGGCGCCGTTCCCACTGCCTCGCCCGGAAAGTAGGGCAGGATCGTCCAGTCCCAGGGGTAGGAGGCCGTCGGGCGGCCCACCCGAACCGGGGCCGGCACCGGTATCGGCAACGACGGGGCGAGCAGGGGGAGCCAGGCCGCCTCGTTTCGCACCAGCTCGGCCGCCACCTGGCGCCGCGGGAGCCGCACCATCAGCTCGGCTCCCAGCCGGTACAGCACGTTGTCCCAACCGTTGGCCAGTAGACGAAGCCCGAGATGGGCCAGATCCGGGTGCTGTTCAACCAACAGCGCCTCGACCAGGCCGTCGGAGATCTCAACCTCGGCGGCAGGCATGTTCGCAGGGCCCATCCGGACCAACGTATCCGGTGTCTCGACCTGAGGCCCGTGCCTGGCATGGTCTCTGAATCGAGGCAGTGGCCGAGCGCCACTCGGAGTCGGAGCCCAGCCCGAGTGAGGTGACAGGAGACCCTGGGCGGGAGACGGGCCTGCGTTCTATGGTCGAGGCGAAGGAGGCGGACAATATGGAGAACACCAGCAGCGAAAACAGGGCCGAGGAAAGGGCCAAGACCGACACCATGGCCGGGGTCATGGCCCAAATCCGCGGAGCTCGCGACGCCATCAACGTCGGGCGGGCTTTCGGTGACGCCTACGAACTCGACGGGGTGACCATTATCCCCGTGGCCCGGGTGGGTGGCGGGGCCGGTGGTGGCGGAGGCGAAGGCACCAAGCCCGCTCAACCGACCGGAACCGAGGGCGATCAGGCCGACGAGGATTTACTGGCCGACGGCGAGGCGGCCGCTTCGGCCGACCAGGAGCAGGGGTCCGGATTCGGCTCCGGTTTCGGGGTGGCCGTGGTTCCCGTCGGGGTCTACGAGGTGCGTGACGGGAAGGTGAGTTGGAATCCTGCCGTCGACGTCAACCGGATCGTCCGGGGCGGGCAGTTCCTGGCCGCCCTCGTCACCGTGAGCGTCAGCGCCATTCTGTGGCGCCGTCAGCGCTGATCGTCAACCAATCGTCGAAACCTCCAATGTCGTCGGGGTCGAGGTTGCCCTGTTCCAGAAATCGATGGGCGGCCACGACCCGATTTGCCATGATGTCGATTTCTCCCAGGGCGGCGGCGACGGTCTCCTCGGCGAAAGGGTTGTCCTAGTCGGTATTGAGGTTGCCGGCCGGGTGCCGTGGTTTGCTCGGCCCAGTAGGCTTTTCTCCGTCATGAGCGACCTCAACTTCCTGCGTCGAGTGCTCACGGCCCGCGTCTACGACGTGGCGGTGGAGACCCCGCTGGAGTTGGCCCCGGAGCTGTCCCGCCGCTTTGGCAACAACATCCTGCTCAAGCGGGAAGACCTGCAGGACGTCTTCTCGTTCAAAATCCGCGGCGCCTACAACAAGATGGTCAACCTCTCCGACGCCGAGCGTCAACGGGGGGTGGTGGCTTCCTCGGCCGGGAACCACGCCCAGGGGGTGGCCCTGGCGGCCCGGGAGCTGGGCTGCACTGCCCTAATCGTCATGCCGGCCACGGCCCCGAGTTTGAAGGTCGACGCCGTGCGGGCCCTGGGCGCCGAAGTTGTGCTCCATGGCGACTCCTACAGCGACGCCTTCGCCCTGGCCCAGAAGCTGGAGGTTGAGCGGGGCTGCACCTTCGTCCACCCCTTCGATGACATCGACGTGATTGCGGGGCAGGCCACCATCGGGATGGAGATCCTGAGTCGCCATGCCGGTCCGATCGCGGCCGTGTTTGTTCCCATCGGAGGTGGCGGTCTGGCTGCCGGGGTCGGGGGCTACGTCAAGCAGGTTCGCCCCGAGGTCAAGGTGATCGGGGTGCAGCACGCCGAGTCGACGGCCATGGTCCAGTCGATCAAGGCGGGCCACCGGGTGGAGCTCGACAACGTCGGCCTGTTCTCCGACGGTACCGCCGTCAAGCTGGTGGGGGAGACCACCTTCGCTATGGTCAGCGACCATGTCGACGACATCGTGGTGGTCGATACCGACGAGACCTGCGCCGCCATCAAGGACGTGTTCACCGACACCCGTTCGTTGCTGGAACCGGCCGGTGCGCTGTCAGTGGCCGGATTGAAGCGCTACCTCAGCGACAGCGGCGCCGAGAGCGAGACGTTTGTGGCGGTGGCGTCGGGGGCCAACATGAACTTCGACCGCATGCGTTTTGTGGCCGAGCGGGCCGAGATCGGGGAGAAGCGGGAAGCGGTGTTCGCCGTCACCATCCCGGAACAGCCCGGAAGTTTCCTCCGCTTCTGCCAGGTGCTCGGCGCCCACAACGTCACCGAATTCAACTACCGCATGGCGCCCGGCTCCGAGGCCCACGTGTTTGTCGGGGTCAACATCTCGAACCGGGCCGAACTGGTCGACGCCTTCGACCGGGCCGGGTTCACCGCCCTCGACCTGACCGGTGATGAGTTCGCCAAGGCCCACCTACGGCACCTGGTCGGTGGGCGCTCGTCCCAGGCGTCGGACGAACTGCTCTACCGCTTCGAGTTCCCTGAGCGCCCCGGCGCTCTGACGGAGTTCCTGGCCGCCATGGCCCCGGACTGGAACATCTCGCTGTTCCACTACCGCAATCACGGTGCCGACACCGCCCGGGTCGTGGTCGGGCTCCAGGTTCCCCCCGAGGACACCTCGGTCTTCGAGCGCTTCCTGACCCGCCTCAACTACCGCTATTGGGACGAGTCATCCAACGCCGCCTACCACCTGTTCCTCGGCAGCTGAACGGAGCGACGGGGACCGTCAACTGGTTTGACTGGGCACGGTACTGTCACTCGTCAGCAGGCAGGGGCAGTAAAAGGAAGTTAAAGGGAATAAACAGCACCAACGGCGCTAACCTGAGTCGAGCTTCCCCGTAGGTCGTTCTCTGGCCTGCGTCGCCCCGTGCGACGGCAGCGCCCACTACGGGAGGTGTAATCTTGTGTCCATGGATCTTGCTGAACGGGTTGATGATCCGCTATTCGATCCGGATCTTCAGAAAGTGACCGAGAGCCTTGACCACCGCGAGGCGGTCGACGTGATCGCGTTGTCAGCCATATTGGCGCTGGACGCTGAGCTGCGCTGTGTGAGGGATTTGAACTGGTATCCGACGGCGGACATGTCGGTGCACCTTGCTCCCGACATCATGGTTGTCCCTCGTGCCGTTCTGGCTGAGCACGCCAAGTCCTACCGTCAGATCGAGTTGGGCGGACCTCCGCCGTCGGTGGTGTTGGAGGTGCCTTCGCACTCGAACACGGTCTCGGAGTTCGCGGCGAAACTGCGGCGGGTCAATGCTTACGGTGTCGTCGCCTACGTGGTCGACGTCGCCGAGGGGGCGCAAGCGGTGCTGCGCTACGAGGCCTCAAGCGTTGCCCCGATCGATTGGGCCGACCGTCGCATCCCTGAGCTGGGAGGGATCACGATCGATTTTGTCGACGGTGCCCTTGAGGTCACCGGCCCCAACGGGATCAGCGCCTCGACCTTCGACGATATCGCCCGGCTCTACGCTGCCATCGCCGCCACCGAAGCCGCACGGGCCGAGGCGGAGGCTCACCGGGCTGACGAGTTGGCGGCCAAGTTGCGGGCGCTGGGGCACGATCCCGAGGGGTGACCTGCTAGCTGTCGATGTGGCGAGTTGTCGGCCTGGACGATCAGCGAGGCGTGGTTCACTCCTCGAATGGCCCGATGTTGAGTCGTTCGAGGCATTGCTCCGCTGTTTCGGCTGGATTGCCTTGTATCTCCCATGCGACGATACGACGGTCGGGGGTCACATGAGTCTCCACCGTGTCAATAGGGAGCTGCAGGCAGGCGGCAAACGGGCCGCGTAGCTGCCGCGACAGAGCCTCGTCGGTCTCTTCGGCCAGGACAGGCTCCGATGAAGAACACGCCGAGATAGCCAGGCCGAGCGCGGCCAGAGCGATGGGAAACGTTCGAGCACTGATTCTCATGGCGAAACCGTAGAGCGCAAAGTGAAAGGTGTCTTCGCTGGGTGGAGTCGGGCCAACCACCCAGTCGTTGCTCCGTTGTCGGCCGTCGCCAGGTTCACTGAAACGGGAGGACATCGTTGTGGGCAGATGTTGGCGGTGGTGCAAAGGGAGATTCACCGGTGGGGCAGCAATAGCGGCGTAGTTCCGCACACCGCAGGAGTGCCAGGTCTGTTCTGACCCCCTCGGGCCCCGCGTTCGACAATCAGCCTGGGCCCGGCCAGAGGCCGTTGCCCCCGCAGCAGCAGCTGCCCGACTACGGCCCGGGCGACTTTTTCGACGATCCGAAGAATCGTCTGCTCGTGGCGGGGGGTGCCGCTGTCGGTTTCCTACTGCTCGTGCTGATGGTCGTCGTGGTCCTGAAGTCAGGTGACGGGTCGGAAGAAGTGCTGACCGTTCCAACCGGGGTCGACGCCGGCCTCGTGGTCAATGGGGCCGCCCCGGACGCATCGGCAGCCCTTGATGGCGCGTCGACCGACTCCGTGGTCCCGTCGACGCTTGCTCTCACCCCCATAGCGCCACTGGCTCCCGGAGCTGCACCTGCCGGCACACCGGCGGGCACCGCTCCCGTTACTCAGCCTGCGACGACGGCCGCTCCTGCTACTCAGCCTGCGACGACGGCCGCTCCTGCGACGACGGCCGCTCCTGCTACTCAGCCTGCGACGACGGCCGCTCCGACCGGGGGTGGCGATGCCTCCATCGTCCAGCAGATTCTCAATCGCACGAACTCCGAGCGGGCGGCCGCCGACTGTAATCCCCTTGTCATCTACCCGCAACTGGCGAGCACAGCCCAGGCCCACACCCAGGACCAGGCCAACAACAACACTATGAGCCACACCGGTAGCAACGGGTCCTCGCCAGGGGAGCGGGCGGCAGCCGCCGGCTATCCGAGCAGGTTCGTTGGTGAGAATGTCGCCTACGGCTACAGAACGGCCGAGCAGGTGATGAACGGCTGGATGAACAGCTCCGGGCACCGGGCCAACATCCTCCGCTGCGGCTACAAGAACATTGGAATTGGCTACGTCTCCCAGGGCAACTACTGGACCCAGCTGTTCGGCGGCTGAGGCCTACCAGCCGTCGATGGCAGAGCGCTTCTTGCCCTCACGTGGGGGCGGGGGACGCAGTGAGGCCATGATGTTGGCCAGCCAGTGGCGGGTATCGGCGGGATCGATGGCGTCGTCGATGGCGAAGCCGGTGGCGTGGTTGAGGGCCTTGCCCCGCTTGTATTCCTTCTCCACCAACTCGTCGTAGCGGGCCTTGCGTTCGGCCGGATCCTCGATGGCGGCCAGTTCGGCCCGGAACCCGAGTTTGACTGACCCCTCCAGGCCCATGGGGCCGAACTCGGCCGTTGGCCAGGCCACGCTGAACACCGGAGCCTTGAACGAGCCGCCAGCCATGGCGATCCCGCCCAGACCGTAGGCCTTGCGGACGATCACGGTGAACGTCGGCACTTCCAGGTTGGCACCGATGAGGAACATCCGGCTGGCGTGACGGACCAGGGCCGTGGTCTCCACCTCGGGACCGACCATGATCCCCGGGGTGTCGCACAGGAACAGCACCGGGATGTCGAAGGCATCGCACACCTGCATGAACCTGGCCCCCTTGTCGGAACCGTCGGAATCGATGGCACCACCGAGGTGGTTGGGATTGTTGGCCACCACCCCCACCGGGCGGCCCTCGATGCGGATCAGGGCGGTGACGATGCCGTGGCCGAAGTCGGGCTTGAGTTCCAGCACGGAATCAACATCGGCCAGGTCGTGGATCAGGCTCCGCATGTCATAGGTCCGCAGCCGGTTTTCGGGAATGGCCCGCCGCAGCAGGCGCTGGTCGTGCGCTTCCCAGCCCGTACCCGCTCCCGAGTTGGAGCCGGAGCCGCCGTCGGAGTCAGCGGTCGGGCCCAAGCGGGCCGAGTCCGGGCCCGCCGGGCCCGAACCCAGCGGGCCCTGGAAGTACGAGAGGTACTTCTTGGCCACGGCGGTGGCCTCGGCTTCATCGTCGACCAGTACGTCGATCACGCCGTTGGCCGTCTGCACCTCGACCGGGCCGATCTCCTCGGGGCGGAAGACGCCAAGCCCACCGCCCTCGATCATGGCCGGGCCGCCCATGCCGATGTTGGCGTTGCGGGTGGCGATGATCACGTCGCAGCAACCGAGGAGCGAGGCGTTGCCTGCGAAGCAGTAGCCGGAGACCACGCCCACCATCGGCACCAGGCCGCTGAGGGTGGCGAAGCGGGAGAAGGTGCGGCTGCCGAAGTCACCCCCGTCGGTGTCGCCGGGGCGCCCCCCGCCCCCTTCGGCGAAGAGGATGAACGGCATGCGACCGTCGGTGGCCACGTCGATGATGCGATCGGTTTTGGCGTGGTTGCGGATGCCCTGCGTGCCGGCGAATACGGTGTAGTCGTAGATCATCACCGCGCAACGGTTGGTGGGGGCGTCGAACTGCTCCCCGTTGATCGAACCGACACCGGTGATGAGCCCATCGGCCGGGCTGCGATTGATCAGATCTTCGCGGGTGCGGCGGCGTCGTTGGGCGGCCAGGGCCATAGGCCCGTACTCGACGAAGGTGTCGCCATCGACCAGATCGGCCAGGTTCTCCCGGGCGGTTCGCTGGTTGGTCTTGCGTCGTCGGGCCACCGCATCGGGCCGGGCCTCGTCCATCATCCGGGCCCGCAACGCCTCGGCCTCGGCCAGGCTGGGCCGGATCTCGTCGAGGTCGATCTCCTCCTCCGACCCGTCATCGATGTTGTCGACCTCGCCCTCGGCGATCACCAGTAGCACCTGATCGCCCCACAGCGTCGAACCGACGTTGGCCTCGACCCGGGCCACCGTGCCTGAAACCGCGGCCATCACCTCGTGTTCCATCTTCATGGCCTCGACCACCGCCACCAACTGCCCTACGCGAACCGTGTCGCCCGGTGCCACCTCGATTGAGACCACCGTGCCCTGGAGCGGGGTGCGGGCCGCCACCAGCCCGGCGGCCAAGGGAGCCTCGACCTCGGCCGCTCCCGGGGCGGAGGCTTCAGGGGCAGGGCCGTTGGTGGCCGTAGCCGCCGCGGCATGGCCGAAGTCGAGCACCGCCAGCGGATCGTTGCTGTTGAGCCGGGCCCCGGCCTGGGCGGGGCCGCCCCCACCAACGGCTCCCGCCGACGGGGCAGTGGGGGTGGCGCCGGGCCGTGGCCGGGAGGGGGCCGATGGTGCGGTCAGGGTGTCGAGGTGGGTTTCGACAAAGTTGGTGGTGGCCCGGCCCAGGTCGGGGTGGTCGACGAGGTTGCGGAGCAGATCGAGGTTGGTGTCGACTCCATCGATGTGGGTTTCGGCCAGAGCGGCGCCGAGCCGGGCCGCTGTCTGCTCGAACGTGCCACCGGGGCGTCGCACGATGATCTTGGCCAGAAGCGAGTCAAAGTTGGCGGTGATACCCAGCCCGGTGAAGGCGGCGGAATCGATCCTGACCCCTGGACCCGACGCCATGGTGATGCCGGTAATGGTGCCGGTCGCAGGACGGGTCAACCCACTCGGGTCGACGGTCTCGGTGTTGACGCGGGCCTGGATGGCCCACCCCTGGGGTCGCACCGGGCGGCCGGGGCCGAGGCCGATGTCGGCCAGGTTGGCTCCGGCGGCCAGACGGATCTGCGTCTCCACCAGATCGACCCCGGTCACCTCTTCGGTGATCGTGTGCTCAACCTGGATGCGGGCGTTCGTCTCGATGAACCAGAAGTCGGTGTCGGCTGCAAGCGGCGCCGAAGCGTCAACCAGGAACTCGACGGTGGCCACGTTGCCGTAGCCCACCGACTGGCCGAGATCGACCGCGGCTCCGCAGATCCGGTCGCGGAGTTCAGGTGGCAGGCCGGGGGCGGGGGCGATCTCCATCAGCTTCTGCCGTTGGCGTTGCAGGCTGCAATCACGTTCGCCGAGGTGGATGACCCGTTGCCCGTCGCCAACGATTTGGACCTCGATGTGGCGGGCGGCGGGCACCAACTGCTCGACGTAGACGTCGCTGCGACCGAAGACCTTGCCCGCCTCGGAGCTGCACCGGTTCCAGGCCGGTTCCAACTCCTCGGGTGAGGTGACGACCCGCATCCCGCGGCCCCCACCCCCGGCAACCGCCTTCAGCATGACCGCACCGTGGCGTTGGAGGAACACCGCCGCCTGTTCCCGATCGGTTGGGCCATCCGAACCATCGAGGACCGCCAAACCGGCATCGGAAGCGGCGCGACGAGCGGCTGGTTTGTCGCCGAACAGAGCCAGGAGTTTGGCCGAGGGGCCGACGAAGGTGACCTCGGCCGCCTCGCAGGCCCGGGCCAGTTCGGGGTTCTCGGCCAGGAATCCGTAGCCGGGGTGGATGGCCTCGGCCCCGGTGGCGGCGGCCGCCGCCAGGACCGCGTCGATGTCGAGGTAGCCGGCCACACCATTGCCGGGCAGTTGGTGGGCCTGGTCGGCCATCGACACCGGCAGCGAGCCGGCGTCGTCGGCGGTATGGACCGCAACGGTCTCAATGCCGAGCCCGGCGGCCGCCCGCAGGATTCGCACTGCGATCTCGCCTCGGTTCGCCACCAGCAGCCGTCGGAACACGTTGGTCATGCCCCAACCTGGCACAGCACACCGGTCGCCACCAACATGCGTCCCCGCTCCGGACGGCATTGCCGGGGGAGGAAAAAACCCGGACCGGGCCCGAGCCCGAAGGCTCAGACGCGGTCCGAGGAGAAACCGATGGGCGCCGTCGATGACGGCATGAGGGTGGGAGCTGCGAGCCCGGAATCTTCATCAGCAACAACTGACCCGACTCCCGCTTGACCAGGTTCTCCGGGTCAAGCGTCGAGTCCTCGGTCACGTTGGTGCCGTGGCCCTGCACCGTGACCAGCCAGGTGCCCTTGCCGAACCGCTTGGAGGCGTCGACGATGCCGCTCGACTCGCCGATGGGGTCGTCGGCCAGGTACATGTAGAGCTGCGACGTTCCCGCGCTGAAGGTGTCGTCGGTGGTGAGCATGGCCAGTTGATCCCAGCGGCCCGGCACCAGCACCGTGTTCTCGTGGTTGAGTCGGCCCGTGCCCGGAACGGCGGTGTGTTCACCGGTGTCGGTGTCAAGGGCGACGGCGAACCCGCGTTGCACACCGTTGACGGTGTGACTGGTTTCCTCACCGGTGAAGAAGACGTAGGAGTCCATGCCTTCTTTCGGGGTGGCCATGGAGGCGGAGCAGAAACGGAGGAAGCCTTCCTCCGGTCCCAGGGCCACCGCCAGATCTCCTCATGCTTGAAGGTGGAGGGAGGTCCATGGTTTGGGGGCATGACTGATGCCCTCGGCGCTGGGCGTACCGGCGGAATTAATCGTGTCGGGAACCTCACTCGTCGGCTCCGGCGACCGAGGCTCCATTGCAGATCCTTGTTGTCGCTGCTACAAAGAAGGCGCACCCTTGGGGCAGTGGATTGGTGTGCCGTGTTTTCACCGCAGGAGAGTCATGTCCGTCCTGAGCCCTTCGGGCCCCTCATACCACGACGAAGCACCGGGCGGCACGAACCCGCCTCCCCGGCCTCCCCCGTCTTCACATCAGCTTTACGAGTACGGGGGCGGCGACTTCCTCGATGACCCGAAGATCCGTATGGTCATGGCTGGTGCGGCCGTTGTCGGCGTACTCCTGATCATCCTGCTCGCCGTGGTGATGCTGAAGCCGGCGGGTGAGGGCACCGAGATTCTGTCCGTTCCCGGTGATCTCCCGGTCGCTCCCTCGGCCGAGACCAACGCCGCCCCGCTGACCGCTCCGCTGGTCTCAACGACGCTGCCTCCCCCTTCGTCGGTCGTTCCTTCGGTGGTGACGACGGACGTTCCCGCCGAGACCGTCCAGACGACCGCTCCCATCGCCTCGGCTGTTCCAGCGACCATTGCCCCGACCACGGCTCCGCCGGCCACACCCGCCCCGACGACCGTTCCTCCGACGACCGTTGCTCCGACGACCGTTGCTCCGACGACCGTTGCTCCGACCACCGCGGCACCGGCCACGGCAGCCCCGACAACGGCCGCTCCCACGGGCGGCGGTGATGGCGCGGTTCAACAGCAGATACTGGACAGCACCAACGCTGAGCGCGCCAAGGCCGGCTGCGGCGCCCTGACCCTCCACCCGCAGTTGAACGCCGCCGCCGATGCCCACAGCGAGGACATGTCGGCTCAGAACTACTTCAGTCACACCGGCCTCAACGGTTCCAAGCCGTGGGACCGGTCTGCCGACGCCGGCTACGCCGGCCGGTCCATTGCCGAAAACATCGCCGCCGGCTACGGCTCGGTGGAGCAGGTCATGACCGGTTGGATGAACAGCTCCGGCCACAAAGCCAACATCCTCAACTGCGGCTATAGCCACCTCGGGGTTGGCTACAGCGCTCAGGGCAACTACTGGACGCAGCTCTTTGGCAGTGGCGGCTGAGATAGTCCTTTGGCGGTGGCGATGCCGCCTCGCGCTCTACGGGCTCTTGCCCTGATTGGCTCGGGTGGCGGCGACGAAGCCGGGGTGCACGCCATGAAGGATCACGCCGATCCGTCGCTCGTACACGACCTTGGTCGATCGGACCTCGCCCTCGGCGAAGGGAAGCAGGCCCCACGGATGGTCACTGTCGCCGACCCATTTGGCCACGAGGAAATCCAGCCCAGGAAAGAACAGCCACGGCCACAGCGATGACCGGTAGGCCTGGACCGGCACCAGCTTTGTAGCCGGTCGACCGGATAGCACGCACACCATGGGGAAGTCGCCGATGATGAATCGATCGAACCGTGTCACGTACTTCATCGGTCGCAGTTTGCACCACAGTTGCAAGTCGCGGGGTAGCGCGAACGACCTAATTCGGTGGATCCCTCGGCCTATGGGTCGACGAGCAAAGGATCGTTCCTCCAACCCCACCTTCGATCCAAGATCAGCGTAGAACCAAGGGCCAACGCCTCGTCCAGACCCGACACTCTTGTTTCATC
>Ga0316192_10000363_pt1 | contig 32746 bp, 20 predicted proteins | sample MerIslwburrow_MG_FD_204931 | JGI IMG/M metagenome (GOLD analysis project Ga0316192, IMG submission 204931) | Coastal sediment microbial communities from Maine, United States - Merrow Island worm burrow | ecosystem: Environmental > Aquatic > Marine > Coastal > Sediment | place: USA: Maine...
GCGCGCTCGATCGCTTCCGTGACCGCTGCGACCACACTCGCCCAAATCTCGTCGAGGTCGTGCTCGACCCAGCCAGGCTGCGGGAAATGCTGGGGAAATTCGCGGTTCGCGCGCCCGAGCACCCTAGCGTCCGGTGACAAGAGCAGCGCGGTGGAACCCGTGGTTCCCTGATCGATCGACAAAAGAAAGCCCGGCATCCGAAGGGCTACGGTACGAAGCCTCGGAGCCAATGTAAAGCGACTACTCGGGGTCGCTCATGCAGGCCACAAAGGCGGCCCAAGACTCGCCGAAACGCTCTTCCAGCTCTGCTTTGAGCGCCACGCCATCTCCCTCGAGCGCATCGAGATCACGCGCTCGCTCGATACACACCATCGCGGCGAGTCCCTGGTCTCGAGCCAGAAGTGATCTGGCGAGCAGGGGCAGCACGGCCTTCTCCTCGACACCGAGGCGGATCGCACGACGAAGAAGGCCAATCGCCTCGCCATGCTTGCCGCCCTGCACGGAGGCACGGCCTAGAGCGTAGAACAGATCCGCCGCCTTGCTGGTCTCGCCTGCCCATTGCACCCCGAGCCGCAGAACCTCGTTCGCGGCATCGAGCTCGCCGATGTTTGCATACGCCGTCCCGAGCAGGTCGAGTCCGTCGGACAATCGGCGATGTGAGTCCGGGCTGAGCTCGTCCGACTCCCCCGTCCGCAGCAGCATCGAGATCGGATTGAGCCAAGGCGAAAGCATCGCGATAGTCCCGGTCCATTCACCTTTCGCGTTGGCCTCCTCGGCCCGGTCCACGAGAGCGAGATCGATCGACGCTCCCTGATCGGCGGTGCCGAGTCCTAGCTCCGCACGAACGCGTTCATCGATGACCTCTCGAAACTCCTCGAGCGCCAAGACGTGACGAACGCCGTTGAACTCGAGGGCGACCTCGGAAAGCCCGAGGTCATGACGCAGCTCGAGAGTGCGCACTTCGAATAGAGACGACTCGAGCATGTAGCGGCCGCCGATATGCGCCTGCAGTGCCTCTACGTCCGGGTCGTCCGGCAAGCCGGCGGATTCGATCGGGATGAGCAAGTGCTGGGCGACGATCTCGCGGAACTCGGGAAGCACGAGTTGGTACACGTCGCTGTCGGGGCCGATCGAAAACTCCACCATCGTCTTGTTTTGCGACACGGCGCTTGGGGTGAGGCTCGCGATACGAGCACCCGCGACCAACGCGAGCCCGAGCGTGCTCCGGCCGATGATCTGGCACGCCCGCTCAAAGTCCGGGGACTGCTTGAGCACCTCCTCGAACCACCCCTCAGGGCGAGCCGACGCGAGGTCGTACAACCGGGGTGAGCCGGCGCTCACTTCACGCCTCGCCGCTCAGCTTTCGGCGGTACCAGTCGACGGTTCGGAGCAAGCCTTCTTCGAGCTCGACCTCCGCACGGAAACCGAGGAGCTGCTCCGCCTTTTTGACGTCGGGAATACGGAGCTCGACGTCCGTGAAATCCCACTTGACGAATTCGATCGGCGACTTGCTCTCGGTGAGTCGCACGATCAGTTGGGCAAGCTGGTAGATCGTGATCGTGCTGCGCGCGTTTCCGATGTTGAAACTCTCGCCAACGGCTTCGTCACGAACCATCGCCAACTGAATCGCGTGCACGATATCGTCGATGTAACACCAGGAGCGAATCTGATCGCCTTCATTGTGGATCGCGATCGGCTCGTCTTGAAGGGCACGAACTACGAACGCGTGTACGGCACCCTCCCCAACCTGACCCGGTCCATAGATGTTGAACGGACGGATGCAGCATGTGGGCAACTCGAACTGCTTCCAGTAGTTATGAGCGAGATGCTCGGTGGCGAGCTTGCTCACCGCGTACGTCCAACGGGCTTCGCCTACCGCACCGAGACTCGTTACGTCCGCCTCCCGAACTCGGAAGGCGTACGAACCGAACACCTCGCTCGTGGAGAAATCGATGACGCGCTTGATGCCGATGCAGTCGTTAGCCGCCCGAAGAACATTCATCGTGCCCTCGAGTGAGATCTCCATCGTGATGACGGGATTCTTGAGCACGGTGTCGACGCCGGCGATAGACGCCATGTGAATCACGTAGTCGCAACCGGTCACGGCCCGACGAACAGCCGTCATGTCCCGCACGTCCCCGACGATCAGCTCGATGTTGGGATGGCGGTCGAGCCCTGCGGTCGAAAGCGCGTTTCGGCGAAGGATGTCCAGAATCCGAACGTGGTTCTTCTCGGCCAGCTTTGCGGCCAGCGAACTGCCGATGAACCCGGCCCCCCCGGTTATCAGGACGTGTGCCCCCTCGATCATGACCCCGAGCTATCATAGACGGACTGGGTACGTCGAGAAACCTCAGTCCCTTTACAGGGGGCTTCCGGCGTGGGATCTTGAGGCCTAGAGGGGGATCATGGGCATCTTCAGTCGCCTGAACCGGGTAATCAAATCGAACCTGAACGCGCTGATCGACCAGGCAGAGGACCCGGACAAGATGATCGGCCAGACCGTAGCCGACATGAAGTCGGGCCTGGCTCGCGCTCGCAAAGAGCTCGTTGAGGCGATGGGGAGCGCAAAGCGCCTCGCGAACAAGGAGCGTGACTTGCTCGAGGAAGCCGCTGATTGGGAGCGCAAGGCGGTGCTCGCGCTCGAGACCGAAGACGAGGATCTCGCCCGCGAAGCTCTGCGCCGGAAGGTGCGCACGTCCAAGGAAGCGGCTCTGGTTCGCGCGCGAGCGGCCGAGCAAGCGACCGCAGCCGACGCCATGCGGACGCAGCTCGAGCGAATCGAAGAGAAGCTCGACGATCTCAAAGCGCGGCAGAAGACCTTGGCCGCGCAGGTTCGCCAAGCGCGGACCCAGCCTGTGTCCTCGGACGGGCCGCTCGGCGACAAGCTCGGAGGAGGGGCCTTCTCCGACCTCGAACGAATGGCCGACCAGATCGATCAACTCGATGCAGAGGTCGAGGCCAATGACCTGCTCGACGACCCGAAGCGCGCTCAGCTCGAGGCGCGGTTCCAAGAGCTCGAGGTGGATCAGGGCGACGATGACATCGAGGACGAGCTCGCCACCCTCAAAGCGAAACTGGACGGCTAGGCAACGCACTCGATGGAACGCTTCGTCCTTTGGCACAGGATCCTCCCGCCCGCCTTCGAGGAGGAGGAAACCACGGCAGCGGCCGGGCAATGGGCCCGCTACGTGACGGGCGAGGTCCAGGCAGCGGGTGGAGAGCTGTTCTCCTCGTTGGCGGGCACAGTCGTCGCGGCTTTCGAGCTTCACGCGCTCAAATCGTCCATCAACTTGGCTCTTCGTTTGTTGGCGGAGGCCGAGTCGCAGCCGGTGCCAGCCGGCGGAATTCCGATCGCGTTCGGCATTGCGACCGGTGACGTCCAGCGTGGCAACGACGGAACCGGTAGGGCGACGAACAGTGGCAGCGCCATCGACCGAGCGCAGCTCCTCGCGAACCAGGCATCCGCGGGCGAAGTAGTCCTCGACGTGGAGTCGCGCGAGGCAGCATCTCGCACCTACTTGTTCGGCCGCACCGTGAGCACCAGCTCGTTTGCGCTTCGGGGCGAGGCGATCGATCGGACGCGCCCCCTTCTCGAACAGTGCCGGCTCGCAGTCGGCCTCCTCGAGCCTGCGCCGACGCCTGCGAGCGTTCGGCATGCGCTCGAACCACTGAAGTCCGGAGCAGCGGGGGGCGAAACCTGCGCCTTCTACATCAAAGGCCCGCTCGGGGTCGGCGCTCGCGACGCTGTCTTCGCGCTACGAGAAGAACTCAAGCCGCCCCTGTTCCTGGAAATCGGGGCAGTGCCAGGAGGACTCGAACCTCTCGGTGGACTTCGTCTTGCTCTGCTCAAGGCATGGCGCGCGCTCGAGCCGACGCGCAAGGAGCTCAAAGAGCATGAGCCCGGCGTGGCAGATGCTCTCAAGGCGATTGCATGCGCAACGCCGCCCCGTCGCGAAGCCACCGTTCACGCATTGAAGGTCACGCTTCAGGCCCTCAACCGAGGGGGCCTCCCCTGGATTTACATCGATCGAATCGGGGCGGTCGACCCCGCCACGCTGGACGTGCTCGGGGCCGCGCTGACCGGACCGGGCTGCGCCGCCATGCTCTGTGTGCGCACGACCGAATCGAGCGTTCCCGCGGGGCTGCGCCCCATTGCCCGATCCGCTCGAATCGAGATTTCCAGCCTGGAACCCAACGAGGCACTCGTGGTCGGCTCGTCGATCCTTGGACCGGATTCCGACATCGAGATCGCAAAGCAACTCGTGATCACGGGCGGCACATCCGTGCTCGGCGTGGTCGAAGCCGCCCGCACCATGATCGCTACCGGCGATATCGTCCACGACGGCCACCGATTCCGTTGGCGCGAAGAGGACGTCGAACGGCGCCAACACCTTGGGCCCCGCGCGCTGCTCGAAGAGCGATTCGCGACGCTCGACTCCTCGTCGATGCGCTTCCTCGAGGTGGCGTGCTCTGCCCTCCCCGCATCATCCGCTCAGGTCGTCGACGCAGCGGTCGCGCTGGACGGTGTTCCAGCCGATGCCCGCAAGCGCGCACTCGAGGCTCTGATCAACGACGGCCTGCTCAGCGCTCAAGCCAAGCCCGAGTCGGAGTTGCTTCGTCGCGCCGTCGTGCAGCGGATGCCGCCAGGCCGAAGGACCGAGGTCTACCGCTTCGTCGCTCAGGCCCTCCACAGCGCCGAGCCGCTGGTCGGCCCAGCCATGGCGGCGACGGTAGGCGCCTATCTCTGCGAAGGCGGTGATACCGAACGCGGCGCCCATGCGCTGCTCGAGGCGGGCTCACTGGCCGCCGACCAGGGCTACAACAGTGCCGCCGTGCGCTTGGCCGCAGCCGCCGTGCAGTACCAACCGGACCGGAGCACCCGCTCGGCCGCCTCGGAGATCAGCAAGTCCGTGCGCCTGCCTTCGGGGCCGCCCGTCGACGAGGTCGAGGAACGCCCGACCATGCCCGTCCCCGCCGTCGAAGAGCAGCCCACCCTGGAAGTCATCCATGCACTCCGCGCGAAGGACCACGCGAAGTTCGACGACTTGATCGAAGGGTCGATCGCTCGCGGCGGCGACCTCGCGAGTGCCCATTGCCTTCGAGTGGTTTCGTATGTGGTTCGACAAGACCTCCGCAACGCCAAGAAAGCTCTCGACGCCGCGAAGCGCGCCCCCGCGTCTGGACCGGCCGGAGGTGTTCGGGTCTCGATCGCCTCGGCATGCGTCCAACTTGCCCTCGGCCAGCCCCGAAACGCAATGATCGACGCCCTCGAAGCTCTCTGCACCGCGCGCTCCGAGCAGGACGGAGCAGGCGAAGCCGCGGCGCTCAAGATGGTGTCGGCGGCTTGCCTGGCGGCCGGTCTCGCGACCGACGCGGACCGGCTTGCTCACGTAGCAGCAGCTGTCGCTAGCTGACGGGTGGGCGTCCAATCGGATAGGAGCCGAGGACGACGAGGAACGTGGTGACCGTCCCGAGGTCATCGAGCGCCGCCTGCGTCACTTCCCGATCGACGTTGCCCTCGAAGTCCATGTAGAAGATGTACTCGAACGGGGTGTCGGGCTTCGGGCGCGACTCGATCTTGGTCAGATTCAAACCGCGTTCTGCAAAAATCGCGATGCATCGCGCGAGCGCCCCCTGCTCGTGGATGGTCGAGAAGATGAGCGATGTCTTGCACGCGATTCCTTGCCCGTGATGGGCTGGTTCGGTCGCGACGATGACCATGCGAGTGTAGTTCTCGGGGTGGTCGGCAATGTCGCGTCGCAGAATCGGAAGCCCGTGTAGCTCGGCCGCCTCCTCGCTCGCGATGGCCGCCTGCGTGGGATCGCCCTCCTCTTTCACCTTCTCGACGGACATCGCCGTATCGACGAATGCTTCGACGTGACAGTCTTCGAGCGTCTCGAGGAACTCCCTGCACTGTGCGAGCGCGACGGGATGCGAATAGACTCGCCGGACCTCGGACACGGGCACGTCGGCCGCCCCAATCAGGCAATGGGCGATCGGCTGAAACTCTTCGCCCACCAGATGCAGGCCCATCTTCGCGAGCAAGTCGTAGCTCTCGTTGATCGAGCCCGCGATAGAGTTCTCGATCGGGAGGACCGCATAGTCCACCTCTCGGCGCTGAAGGGCTTCGAGCATCTCCCGAAAACTGTGATAGCCGACGCACTGGACGCGCTTCGCGTATGCGAAGTGCCGTTTCGCAGCGAGCTCACTGTACGCGCCTGCCGTGCCTTGGTAGCCGACGCGCAGCTCTCGGTTGGTCTCAGTCAAAGCTCGAAGCCTTCAATCTCGGAAGTTCACGAATTGCAGAGGGAGGTCGAAGTCTTTCTCTTTGAGGAACGCGATCGTCTCCTGCAGATCGTCGCGCTTCTTGCCCGACACACGAACCGCGTCCCCCTGAATCGACGCCTGGACCTTGAGCTTGTTGTCCTTGATAGACTTCACGATCTCCTTGGCCTTCTCTTTCGAGACCCCCTCCTTGAGCTTGACGAGCTGCCGCCACGTGCTGCCGCCGGCCTGCTGAGGCTCCTGCGCATCGAGCGACTTCAGCGAAACCTGTCGTCGAACCATCTTGGTCTCGAGGACATCCCGGGCAGCATCGAGACGCCCCTCGCTATTGGCGCGAATGACGATCCCGTCTTCGGTTTGCTCGATCGTCGTACCAGTCCCTTTGAAATCGTAACGCTGAACGATCTCCTTACTGGCTTGGTTGCGGGCGTTGTCGACCTCGTGCTGGTCGACCTTCGAAACGACATCGAACGACGGCATGGGTTCCTCCGGCGGTCAACATATCACGGCGTCGGCTTGCGGCGAGCCGGTTTGGCCCCCTCTGTCTCGGCATCGACCCTGAGCAGCGGGGAGAAGAAGTTGTCCTTCTTGGTGTATTCGTCGACGCGAAACGCGTACTTGTAGCTTGGCGCCGAACGCATGTTGCAGTCCGTTCGCTCGCAGAACCGGCAAGTCGTCCCGACCGGCACGGCCATCTTCTTCGGATCGGCAAACGGCAGGTCGTCTGCGTATGCGAAGTGCTTGGCGTCGTCCGCATGTGTCCCGAGGCCGATGCTGTAGGTCGTGCCTTTCACCAGGGAACCTCGAATCGGCTCGCTGACGACCTTGGCAAAGCAAAAATAGGTCGAGCCATCCGGAAACGCCGAATATTGCTTCGTAATGACGTTTGGAGTCAGAAAGGCGAGGTGTACCGCCATCTTCGGACAGGAACCATCCTGATGGGGGAAGCGGATGCCATCGCCCGAGTAGCGCTTTGAGATGTTCCCCGCGACATCGACACGTAGGAAGTGCATCGGGACCCCCCGCCTGCGCGGATCAGAGAGGTTGCACATCCGGTGTGCCACGGTCTCGTACGAGCTTTCGAAGAGTTGGGCGAGGAGTTCCACGTCATGCCGCGTGCTCGTCACCTCTCGATAGAACTCGGGATACGGCAACAGGAGCGCGCCGGCGAAGTAGTTCGCGAGATGGATCTTGATGAGCTTGCGGGTCTCGGCATGCTGGCCACGGTACCCCTCGAGAATCGGCTCGTGGAGCTGTTCCTCGTCAAAGAGCGCGAGCGCGACCGTGTGGGCGAGTTGGAACGTGGCACGCTGCTCGAAGAGATCGCTCGAAATGGTGAGAATGCGATCCTCGGCGTTCCACGACCGGATCACGGAGGTCTGCGCACGCTCAGTCGTCCGGCGGACGCGGACACCGGTCTGGTCGAGGAGCCCGCGCTCGAGGTCTTCACTGCTCACGCGTCGCCCGAAGGCACAGTCCCGGCGAAACTGCTGAGCCCGCTCCTCGAGCGAGCCGAACCAATTGTCATGCTGCTCGAGGAAGTCGGTGACTTCGTCGTAGGGGTTGTAGTCGAAGCGACGGGAGTCGTCGTCGGACTGGCGCTCACGCTGGGCGATGCTCGCCATCACGTGGTCGAGCTGACTGCGCGTGTTCTTGTAGAGATTGAAAAGCGCGGTGATGGTGGCGACCATCCTGGGCTCGGCGCTGATGCTCGAGAGATCCTCCTCGCTCAGATTGAGCGAACGCAGCAGCGGGTCATCGAGCAGTCGCGCGAGTCCGTCGTCGACGTGCCGCTCGCCGAGGCTCTGCATGAACTCCTCGACCGCGATGCCGTAGAGTTCGAGCGCCTGGAACAGCAGAGGAAGCTGGACGACGCGCTTGCCCTTCTCGATGAGGCTCAGATAGGCCGGCGAGATCTTGAGACGTCGCGCCACCTCGCTCTGCTGGAGCCCTCGGCGAAGCCGAAGCTCCCGCAAGCGCTGCCCCATCGCCGCATTCGTCTCTGCCACGGGGGTCTTTACCGCAACTTTACAAAATTTTCCAGCGCCATCGAGTATGAAAAAGCCTCCAAACAGCGGAGCTTGACCCGCATCGGCGGTATGATAATCACTTCGAACTGGGCTCGACCGTGTGAAGCTGTAAAGAGCACCGCAACGGTCACTGGGCTCCGAGACGCAAGCAAGGCGAAAAGAAGGTAGGCTTCTGCGCCCTCCGGGGCAGCAGACAGGAAAGGACCGGCCAATGGCGGACGACGGCAAGCGCGAGCGCGACAGACCGTGGATCATGCGGACCTACTCGGGTCACAGCACCGCAGCCGCATCGAACGAGCTGTACCGGACCAATCTCGGCAAAGGCCAGACCGGTCTGAGCGTGGCCTTCGATTTGCCGACCCAGACCGGCTACGACGCCGACGATCCGCTTGCCCGAGGCGAGGTCGGCAAGGTGGGCGTCCCGATCTCCCACATCGGCGACATGCGGCGGCTGTTCGACGGGATCCCCCTCGATCAGATGAACACCTCGATGACGATCAATGCGACCGCGGTGTGGCTCCTGTCTCTGTATATCGCGACCGCCGAGGACCAGGGCGTCGACACGCATGTGCTTCGCGGCACGACGCAGAATGACATCATCAAGGAGTATCTTTCCCGCGGCACCCACATCTTCCCGCCTGCGGCATCGATGCGGCTCATCACGGATCTGATCACCTACACGGTCGAAGAGGTTCCCAAGTGGAACCCGATCAACATCTGTAGCTACCACCTCCAGGAAGCCGGGGCGACGCCCACCCAAGAGTTGGCCTATGCGCTCGTCACCGCGATCGGCGTGCTCGATGCCGTGAAGGAAACGGGGCGTGTCCCGGAGGCCGAGTTCGGCAACGTGGTCGCTCGCATCAGCTTCTTCGTCAACGCTGGGATTCGCTTCGTCGAAGAGCTCTGCAAGATGCGAGCGTTCGTGGAGCTCTGGGACCGCATCGCTCGGGAGCGCTACGGCGTCACCGACGCCAAGCAGCGCCGCTTCCGCTACGGCGTGCAGGTCAACTCACTCGGGCTCACCGAACAGCAGCCCGAGAACAACATGATCCGCATCGTGCTCGAGATGCTTGCCGTGACGCTCAGCAAGGACGCCAGGGCACGTGCGGTCCAGCTTCCCGCTTGGAACGAGGCCCTCGGCCTGCCGCGCCCGTGGGATCAGCAGTGGTCGCTCCGAGCGCAGCAAATCCTGGCTTACGAAACCGACCTCCTCGAGTATGCGGACCTATTCAAGGGCAGCGAGGTCGTCGAGGCACGCACGCAGGAGCTCGTCGAGTCGGCATGGACCGAAGTGCAAGAGGTCCTCAGCCGGGGCGGCGCAGTCGAAGCGGTCGAGAGTGGCTACATCAAGCAGAAGCTCGTCGAGTCGAACGCGGCTCGCCTTCGCGCCATCGAAGCCGGTGACCAGATCGTCGTTGGCGTCAACAAGTATGTCGAGGGCGCGCCCTCGCCGCTCACCGAAAACCTCGACGATGCAATCTTGACGGTCGACCCGCAGGTCGACGCCGATCAGCGAGCGGCCTTGAAAGTCTGGAAGGCCGAGCGCGACGAGAGCGCAGCCCAGAAGGCGCTCGCTGAGCTTGAACGCTGCGCGAAGAGCAACGAGAACATGATGCAGCCATCGATCGCGGCAGCCCATGCAGGGGTGACGACCGGCGAATGGGCGGGCCTCTTGCGTCGGGTTTGGGGCGAGTACCGCGCGCCCACCGGTGTCGCGGGCGCAAGCGTGAAGGCGAACGTCAGCGGACGCGCCGCCGAGGTGATCGAAGGGCTGCGCGGACGCTTGCACGAGCTCGAGGCACGGATGGGTCGTCGCGCGAAGCTTCTCGTCGGGAAGCCAGGACTCGACGGACACTCGAACGGCGCCGAGCAGATTGCCATCAAGGCGCGCGACGTGGGTTTCGACGTCGTCTACGAAGGCATTCGCGTCTCACCGGAGCAGATCGTGGCCTCCGCACTCGAGGAAGGCGTTCATCTCATCGGCCTGAGCATCCTGAGCGGATCGCACCTGGCGCTGGTCCCCGAAGTGGTCGAGCGCCTGCGCGAGGCCGGCCTTGGGGACGTGCCGGTGGTCGCGGGTGGCATCATCCCGGAAGCCGACGCCGAGCGCCTGAGGGCCGCGGGAGTCGCAGCCGTCTACACGCCGAAAGACTTCGAACTCGACACTATCATGAGCGACCTGATCGACCTGGTCGACCGCGAGCATGCCGCCGAGTGACATCGCAGAGGACGCCCAGAAGGTGATGGCCGGGGATAAAGCGTCGGTATCTCGTGCGCTGAACCTCGTCGAGGATCGGCGAGATGAGGCCCATGCCCGGGTGGCAGAGCTGCTCGATGCGCTCAAGAGCGCGCCCAGAGCTGTGGCCGGACACCGCGTGGGGCTCACCGGTCCGCCCGGCGTGGGCAAGAGCACGCTCACATCAGCCCTCGCGCGCTCGCTGCGGGACCGTGGCAGAACGATCGGCGTCGTCGCCGTGGACCCGTCGAGCCTTCGGTCAGGAGGGTCGCTTCTTGGCGACCGGGCCCGCATGAGCTTCGATCCAAAGGACAATGGCCTCTTCGTGCGCTCGTTGGCGACGGCGGGCGAAGTCGGCGGGCTCGCCTATGCTGCCAACTCTTCAGTGCGCGTACTCGCCGCTGCGTACGACATCGTCGTGATTGAGACCACGGGCGTCGGTCAGTCTGAGATTGACATCGTGCACGTTGCCGACACAGTCGTCCTGGTCATCCAGCCCGGCAGCGGTGATGTCCTTCAGTTCTTGAAGGCCGGGATCATGGAGATCCCGGACATCCTCGTCGTCAACAAGGCCGATCACGACGCGCTCGCCCGCCGCGCGGTGGCTGACCTGAGTGGCGCTCTGCGCACGGCGCACGCGGCAGGCGCGGGCGGCAGCCAAAGTCCGAATTGGGAGACGCCGATCGTTGCGACCAGCGCAACGAAAGGCACGGGAATCGACGTCTTAATCGATACCCTCGACGCGCACCGGCAGCACTTGGAGACCGAGCTAGCGGCGCGTCGTAGACAGGGCGAGGTGCATTGGGCTCTCGACCTTTTCAGCCGCAAGCATGGCGAGCATGGCGTTTCGGCCCTAGGCGGAAACACGACGTTGAAAGCGCGCGCCGAACATGAGTTAGACAGCGGCCAGTCGCCGTTGAGCCTTTGCGAACGCTTGAGCCAGGAGTATGTAGAAATGCTCCGCAGAAGTGCATGAGGAAGACATGAGTGAACGTCCCGAGATTCTACCCGTTGGCCAGATCCCCGAGCTTGGCGTCGTGCCCGAGAAGATGCACTGCTTCGCCATTCGTCCGGAACGCTTTGGCGAGCCGATGAAGTCTTTCCAGGCCGAGGAACTCCCGGTATGGGACCTCGCGCCTGACGAGGTGCTCGTCCAGGTCATGGCAGCCGGCATCAACTTCAATGCGATCTGGGCCGGCCTCGGTGAGCCCGTCAACATCATGAAGGGTCACGGCTTGCCCTTTCACGTTGCCGGATCCGATGCTTCAGGCGTCGTCTGGGCCGTCGGCGCCGGGGTGACCGATCACAAGGTCGGCGACGAGGTCGTGCTCCACTGCAATCACCTGGTCTACCCGGGCACCAACGACATCCAGACCATTTGGGGATACGAGACGCCGGACGGCTCCTTCGCGCAGTTCACGAAAGTCCAGGGTCAGCAGGTTCTCCCGAAGCCGCCCCAGCTCAGCTGGGAGGAAGCCGCAAGCTACGGCCTCACCTACTACACGGCACACCGGATGCTGGTCGACCGCGCCAAGGTCCAACCGGGCGAGGACGTGCTCATTTGGGGCGCCGGTGGCGGCCTCGGCGTATTCGCCGTTCAGCTCTGTGCCATCATGGGCGCGCGAGCGATCGCAGTCGTGTCGAGCGACGACAAGGCCGAGCTCTGCATGCAACTCGGTGCGCACGGCGTGATCAATCGCAAGGAGTTCCCCGGCCTACAGTACAAGGACAATATGACGCCGGAGGAGCAAGCGGCGCACAAGGCCGACCTCAAGGGCTTCGGCAAGCGGATTTGGGACATCCTCGGCGAACGCAAAGGGCCCGATGTGGTCTTCGAGCACGTCGGAAAGGCAACCTTCCCTGCCAGCGTGTTCCTCGCCGCCAAGTTCGGCCGCATCGTGATCTGCGGCGCGACGACCGGTTACGATCTGAATTTCGACGTTCGACACCTCTGGATGCGGCAGAAGCAGATCATCGGCTCGCACTTCGCAGACGCCGACTCGGCGGGACGCGCGAATCGACTCGTGATCCAGGGACAGATCAAGCCCGTCATGACACGGCTGTTCACCTGGGACGAGATCCCCGAAGCCCATCAGCTGATGTACGAGAACAAGATTCACGGCACGGTGTCGGCCCTCGTCGGCGCCCCTAGGCCCGGGTTGAAGAATCTCGACGAGACCCGCGCTGCGATCGCCAACGGTTAGGAGCAGACATGCAGCAAGTCATCGAAGCCATCGAACGTCTCTACGCGCTCGCCCACGACAACGTGAAGGCAAGCGTCACCGACGGTGACCGGATTAGCGCCAAGAAGATGAACGAGAACCAGCTCGCCGCGCACGCCGTTGCGTACCTGGCAACGGAGCTCGAAGCGTGCCGTCAGATGGCCGCCTGGGCAGAGCGCGTCGGCGGCGATTACGAGCGCAAGGTAGCGCGCGCCTATGTCGGCGAGGTAGCCCGCTCGGTTGCCGGCGGCATCGACCTTGGCGCTTGTGAGAACATCCCGCTCTCGGACCTCGGCATCACGGAGGGCGACCTTCGCGAGACCATATTTCTACCCGAGGTGACGGCGTTCTCTGCAGAGCACGCCACCGGAAGCGTCTACCTGGAAATCGCCGCCCATGCGCGCGACCATGGCCGACCGAACCCTGGCTTCCACGACGAAATGCTGCATGAGATCAGGTCGCAGTTCGCGAAGTTCGTCGATGCAGAGGTGATCCCGAAAGCGCAGGACATTCATCGACAGGACATCCTGATCCCGATGGACATCCTCGACCAGATGAGCGAGCTCGGAGTCTTCGGCCTCACGATCCCAGAGGAGTACGGCGGGCTCGGGATGAGCAAAGTCGCGATGTGCGTCGTGACCGAAGAGCTGTCCCGAGGCTACATCGGTGTCGGCTCACTCGGCACTCGCGCCGAGATCGCCGCCGAACTCATTCTCGGCGGCGGCACGGAAGAGCAGAAGAAGCGTTGGCTCCCGGCCATTTCCGCGGGTGAGGTGCTCTCCACCGCAGTCTTCACGGAGCCAAACACGGGCTCGGATCTCGCCCACCTCGGCACCCGGGCCGTAAAGCAAGCGGACGGAAGCTACGTCGTCAACGGCCAGAAGACCTGGATCACGCACGCGGTTCGCGCCGATCTGATGACGGTTCTCGCCAGGACCGACTCCGACGAGCCCGGCTACAAGGGTCTCTCGATGTTCCTCGCCGAGAAGACTCGACTCACCGGAGAAGACGGCGAGCCGGAGTTCGTCGACGAGGGCCTGACGGGCACCGAGATCAAGGTGCTCGGCTACCGAGGCATGAAGGAATACGAGCTGAGCTTCGAAGACTTCAAGCTGCCCCCTGAGTCGCTGCTAGGCGGCGAAGAAGGTGCCGGCTTCAAACAGCTCATGCGCACGTTCGAGAGCGCCCGCATCCAGACGGCGGCGCGCGGAGTCGGCCTGGCCCAGGCGGCCCTCGAGGACGCGATTCTCTACGCCAACGAACGAGAACAGTTTGGGGGCCCCATCTTTCAGTTCCCGCGCGTGGCACGGAAGATTGGCCGAATGGTCTGCCGCATCGAGGCAGGTCGTCAGCTCACGTACTTCAGCGCCCGCGAAAAGGACCAAGAGAAGCGCTGTGATCTCCAGGCGGGCATGGCGAAGCTCCTCGCGACGCGATCTGCTTGGGAATCATCGGACGCAAACGTCCAGATCCACGGCGGCAACGGCTACGCGGAGGAGTACACCGCGTCCCGGCTGCTCGTCGACTCCCGTGTGTTGAGCATCTTCGAGGGCGCCAACGAAATTCAGGCACACGTCGTCGCTCGCCGGCTCCTCGAAAGCTGACGCAGCGGCCGTGACCGGCCATACTCCCGGGCGATGGGCGCTCCCCGCGTAGGCGACGGGCGAAGACTGATTCGATTGGGATTCGCCGTGGTGCTCGCGCTCCAGGTTTTCTTGGCGGTGTCGGGCGTCGCAGATCAATGGACGCGGGGCCACAATGGCTGGAACGGCGCGGCCTACCACAATGCTGCCCGAAACACGCTTCGCTGGGACGTCCTGTTTCCGCTTCAGTATGAAACCGCGAACGTGCCTCCGAAACGGGAGCAGCTCTACACCCACGCGCCCCTCGCACTGCACCTACACAACGTGGCAAGTGTGAAGCTCTTCGGGGATCGGGAGGCGTCGATTCGCATGGTCGCCGGCTTCTGGAGCATCGCCGCCCTTTGTATGCTCTTCGCCGTCGTTCAGCGTCTTTGGGGCGACGGTCACGCGCTGACGGCGTCGGCGGTCTACGTGGCGCTTCCCATCAACGCCATCTACATCAACATGGCGAACCACTCGGCCGGCTTCATCTTCTGGGCCCTACTCTCACTGCTGCTGTACTTGAAAGCACCGCGCGAGGGGCCGTGGACCTGGAAGCGCTTCATCCTCTTCCTCTCCGCCTTCATGGTCGCGGCCACTTGGGACTGGCCCGCGTACTACATCGCTGCGTGCATTGCAGCGCACTGGGCTTGGAGCGCAGCCCGGTCCTCCGCCGTCGACACCAAGCGGCGGAGCCTGACTCAGCTCGCATTGTTTTGCGGCTGGGTCCTGCTGCTCTTCGTGGGTCACTTCGCCCTCGTGGACGCGTTGACAGGCAATCTCGACGAGCTCACGGGCACATTCAACGCGCGCCGAGCGCTCTCCTGGTCGGTCTTCCGTACGCACTTGCTCGTGGTTCCGGAGTTGATGTTCACGATACCGGTGCTTGGACTGTGCGTGCTGTGGCTCGCGTGCTGGTCCGTTCGAGTCGCGCGTGGGACGGCCGAAAGCCGCGACTTGGTACCGCTCGCCTTTCTCGCAGGGGGCCTCATCCACTACTGGACCTTCCGATGGAGCGCGATCGTCCATTCGTATTGGGCCTGGCCGATGCTACCAGGGGTGGCGATCATGGTCTCCACCTCTCTCTTCGCGATGGCCGCATGGATACGAGCGCGAGGCGGAGCCATCGCGAGCCTCACCGTCGTCCTGCTCCTCATACCCCTCGGGATTCGAGTGACGGAGATCGTCCCCGACGGGAGGCGCGTTGGGGGCTCGATGTGGTTCTTCACTCCCGTCCGGGGTGCGATCGACGACTACGATTCGGGACGCCCCGAGCTTCGCCTGGCAGAGCACATCAAGTCGTGGACGGACCGCGAAACGGGCGTGCAACTCCACACGAGCCTCAAGCCTCGACGCCTCGAACCCCGCTTCGACATCACACTCGACCGGGTGACGCATCGCTGGTCGCAAAACCCGCGGGCGAACATCCCGAACGATAGCGGCGTGAGTGGATGGGTATTCGTCGCGGCCATCGAAGCGTTCTCGGAGGCCGAGCGTACCGAGTTCGCCGGCCAGCACCCGTACTTGCAGTACGGCGACTACTTCGTTCTCGACCTCCGGAGCGGAGCAACTGCCATCGAGGCGTGGAGCCTGACGCCCGAACCTGCCGACGCGTCGTGGTGGCTGTTTCATAGCCCCTTCGAGCCCCCGCTACGGGCGACCCGGCTCGTGGACGTCGAGCAGTCGCTTCAGACGAAGGTCCGGGACATCGATGGCCCGTAGCGCTTTCACGTCCCTACTCGCGACTTGGTCTGCCGCCTTCCTCGGATGCGCGATGTTTCTCCTCGTGGGCCTGTTCCCACGGTCCCCCCTCTCAGCCGCCCTCCTCGGACAAGTGGGTTGGCTGGCATTGCTCGGCTCGGTTCCGTCGGCGCTGGTTCTCGCAGCCGCTGCTCGCGTCGCTAACGGCAGCCGGGGCCTACTCGCCGGTACGTCCGCGACGCTCGCGCTTCTCGCGCTAGCCGCGGGCTGGGAGCATACCGAGTTCCTGCTCTCCGGGCCCCGATGGGCGGTCCACTCGCAGCGTGATGCCCTGCGTCTCGGGCTCGGCGCCTCGTTTGGCGTCACGGCCGCAGCGGGCTGGGTATGGCTCGTCGCTGGCTACAGCCGAGGCGGTCGCATCAGCCGCAGCGCTTGGACCGCCAGCGGCATCGTGCTCGCAGCGGCTCTCACCTTCCTGATTGCCCGCCACCGCGCCTACGACTACTCGATGGCCCAGCTGGTGTTTCCAGGCGGCCTTTTGCTCAGCGCCGTCATCGCTCGCCTGATCCGGGTGAGCGGCCACCAACGGAGCGCGGCCTGGTTCGCGGCGCTCTTAGCGATGGCAACGCTCGCAACGCGCCTCGACGCAGACCTCATCGCGACGGGCGAGCGCGAGGTGATCGCACACAGCCGCGCCGGTTCGCTCGTGACCCTCCACGTTCTGCCACGGCTCTCGCAACGATACGCTCCGAGCGCAGACAGCCGGCCCTGCGTTTCCCCCCTTCCAACGCTCGAGCCCGCAACGATGCCGATCGAACCTACGAAGCGGCGTAACGTGATCGTCGTGTCCGTGGACGCTTTGAGACGCGACGTGGTTGGTATGGTCCACGGTAAGAAGCCGGTGACGCCGGCCCTGTCGAAACTGGAACGCGAGGGCGTGTCGTTCGTCCGCGCGACGACAACCTATCCAGCCACGCTCTTCGCGGTAGGAAGTGCGTTTACCGGCCTGAGCCCTGCGGAGCTCTACCTCTCGCCAGCACTACCGGAGACGGTGTTCACCCGATCGCGAAGTCGGGTCGACCGTCAGATCGTCGTCCTGCCGAACGTGAGTTGGTTCAGACTTCCCATCGTGGGCGAGCTCTTCGCGCCAGGCGTGGACCCAGCGTTCGCGGACAGCGACGCGGCGGCCACCGAAACGCTGATCGCCGAGCTGCGGGCTGCGCGCCAAGACGGAGCATCGATCATGGCGTGGGTCCACTACTACTCCCCGCATGATCCGTATCAGCAGCACCCAGATTTCCCGTTCGGCAGAGGTCGCAAGAACGCCTACCTGAGCGAGGTCGCCTACTTCGACGCGCAACTGGGTTCGCTGATGTCCTACCTCGAACAGGACGGCTGGTTCGAAGACACCTTGCTCGTGTTCTTTTCGGACCACGGCGAGGCGCTTGGCGAGCAATCGTACTTCGGTCATCACGTCTACCTCGACTCGTGGATGAGCGACGTTCCGCTCGTTCTCCGGCATGACGGTCTGCCACCGGCAGAGGCCCTTATTGGCGCCAGCGTGGCGGACATCGCGCCGACCATTCTTCATTTTCTAGGTCTTCCCCAGCCATCGGATGTCGCGGCCCGCAGCCTATTGGCGCTCGATCCGAAGCGACCGGACCGCGCCTCGTTCTCGGAGGCGTTTCCCGTTCGAGGCCAGGCCCTCTTCGACAGCTTTCGGCTCCCCGCGCTCGATGACGAAACGATCCGGGAGCGCCTCCGCAGCATTCGGGTCGCCAACAAGGGGTATGAACCCAAGGGTTCGGTGCGACTCGGAGACGATCGACTCATCCACCACCGAAGCGCAGACGCACGCTTCGTCTCGAACGCCAGTGGCGCGAGCGTCGACGCGGCCCGCGCGGCCGAGCTTCAGGGAGCTCTGGACGCATGGGAGCGAGCACAGCTCCGGCGCATCGAGTGTCGGCTACGACTCAAGGCGACGCCGCCGGCGTCAGCCGCTCCTCGATGACGACAACCTCCTCTGAGGGCAGGGAAGCCCCGTCGATCGCCACTCCTGCCTCGTGGAACCGGATGACGGCAGGCTCTCCTGACAGCCCGGTCGCATAGAGCTGAACGACGAGCTGGCCCGATGCCTCCCGAACAGGCACCTCGTAGCGGAGGCGCCAGCGTTGCCCCTCCTGCACGAGCACCTTCTTTCGAGCGAATCGCTCGTAGCCCTCGATGAAGACGTCTTGGTGAAGTCGAACAGCAGCGCCCTTCCCTTCGACTTCGATATCGAAGTCGACACGGACGACGGAGTCCGCAGGCACCCGGAGGTATTGACCGCCGGCGAGAAGCTTCTTGCCTTCCGACGGCAGCAGACGAGCCTCCTCGGAGGTGAGGAGCGCCATGGGCTCAGCCGACGACAACTCGACGCGGCCAGAACGGGTGAGGCGGGCAACTTCGGCCAGCAGGTGCCTGTCGTGCGGCGCAGCCGGCTTGGCATCGGGCTTCGGTGAGAACGCCCCACGCTTGCGTCGCGCGAAGCGTCGGCAGTCTCGAAAGCCCTCGTCGCAGATCACCGAATCGCCGTCGGGCTTCCACGAAATCACTCGCTTGGCATATGTATTCCCTGCGAAGAGCGGGCGGGGCGTCTCGTAGTCCCGGAACCAGCTTCGTCCGATGAACGGCTCGGTCGGTTCCGCGATCCCGAGCAGGTCGAGCACCGAAAGCGCGAGGTCCGAATGCGCGTAGAGTGTCTCGACGCGACCCACCTGCGGCTCGGGCAAGATCACCAGCGCAAACGACCAACTCTGGGCAAGAAGCCGTTCGGTGGGGCTCTCCGCATCGATCCACGCTCCCGATTCGTCCGATGTGATGACGACGATCGTGTCGTCCAAGAACCCTCCGCGTCCAAGTGAGTCGAGGAACTCGTCGAGCGCATCATCGGCCCAAAGGAACGCTCTCGCTGCGCGCTCACGGGCGCTCTCCCCGCGGAGCTGCGGTAGCGTGAAGGGATGATGTGTCCCGACTGTCAGGAGCGTTGCGAAGAAAGGTTGTTCCTGCTCGTGAAGCTCCTCTACTGTGGCGAGCGCCTGTTCGAAGAAAGCCCTGTCATCGACGCCCCAGTCTGTGCGCCCATAACTCAGAGGGAACGCTTCGTCTCCGATGACCCGGTCGAACCCCGCACGCGGCATGAACTGGTCCTTCAGCATGAAGGCCAAGGGGGCGGCCTGGATATACGCCGTCGCGTAGCCCGCATCTCGAAGCGCCTGGGGCAGACACCTTCGCGCACGCCCGTACACCTGCTCGGTCATCTTGGACTGGTCACTGAGCAGCTTCGGGTAGTCGCCGCAGAGAATGCCGTACTCGCCACGATTGGTCTGTCGTTGATGGGCGACCACCTGCGTGAAGAGCAAATGGTCCCCGGCCCGGGCGTCGAGCTTGGGCATCGCGACGAGGGCGTCGACGCGGCCTTTGTCGGCAATGGACGGTAGCGTCGGCCCGGAGGCGGCTTCGAGAAGGATGAGCAAAACGTTCGGACGGCCAGGGATCGGGTCGAAGCGCCGCTCTCCGTCGAGATCAGCCGAAAAGACCTGGCGCACCTCCGCGCTCACGGTCCCCACGCCAAGTCCGGAGCGTGCTGGCAACGAGGAGGCGAGAGCGTGAACCGCATGCCGCTGACGCCACTCGTCCGAGGCATGTGACATCGGCAGCGCCACCTGCGCGAACACGACCAGCACCGAGGCCAGCGCCCAACGACCCCACCAAGCCTTCCGCGGTGCTTCGCCGAAGGCCGTTCCCAGCGTCACCAAGCCGAGCATCGTCGCGAGCAAGACAGGATGGGCCAGGTGGCGAACGGAGCCGCCGACGAAGATCGGGTCCGCAACGAGCCGTGCATACGCGAGCCCATGCAAAGAGTCGAACGCCGCCACCACCTCGTAGATCGCGAACGTCGAGAGGATGAAGCCCGTCGCGACAATCCAAGCCAGCACGCGGCCCCAAGCCCGTCGTGTGGCGAGACAAAGGCCGATGAGGCCGATCGCAAGCAGCGCTACAGATCCATCTGAGAGAAATCCCCTCAGATCGACGAAGTGCACGCCGTGGCGCTTTTCCACGAGCAAGATGGCGCGCGTGACCCAAGGCGCCGCCAAGCACACTGCGACGAGGAGCCACCAGGCCGCTGCTCCTCTTCTTTGCTGGCCTTCCACTTCGATGACGGGGAGTTATGGACTATGCAAGACGCATGGCCAAGCGTTTTGCGCCCGCCGCCGAACGGAACAAGCAGCCTCTTCTGGAGGTGCTCCGGCGAGTACTACCAAGCTCCGGCACCGTCCTCGAGTTGGCGAGCGGGACCGGACAACACGCGGCCTTCTTCGCGGCACACCTCCCAGCTCTCACCTGGCAACCGAGCGACCCTTCACCGGATGCACTCTCCAGCATCGAAGCTTGGGTCTCGGAGCAACGCCTCGAGAACCTTCTGCCGCCATTGGCGCTCGACGTGCGGTCCCGAGACTGGCCGATTTACGCGGCAGACGCGGTCCTGTGCGTCAACATGATCCACATCGCGCCCTTTGAAGCGAGCGAGGGACTCTTCGCAGGAGCATCGCGGATACTAGCGCCGGACGCACCGCTCGTGACCTACGGGCCCTATCGCCTTTACGGCGAGCATACAGCGCCGAGCAACGCCGAGTTCGACGCAAGCCTACGGTCTCGCGATCCCACCTGGGGTGTTCGAGACATCGACGAGCTCAGCGAGCTCGCGACGCGCACGGGCTTTGAGCTCCGTGAACGCATCATGATGCCGGCCAACAACATGACGCTGGCCTGGGTCCGCCGCGCCTAGGGGGCGGCTTGGATGAAAGACGGCTGCACGAAAAGCAGCACGAAGTAGAGAATGAAGATGACGACCAGGGCTGCCCCGCGCTTGTGTCCAATGATGTTTCGCTTGTTCACCGCCATGAAGAGCAGCAAGAGCGTCGCCCCGAGCATGATCGGATAGTCCCGAACGACCACCGCATGTGAGACCGGACCGGGAGCGATGATCCCTGGGAGCGCAAGGACGCCGAGGATGTTGAAGATATTGGAGCCGACCACGTTGCCGACCGCAATGTCTTGCTCACCCCGACGCGACGCCGCGACCGAGGCCGCGAGCTCCGGCAAGCTCGTGCCGAGCGCCACCAAGGTCAGCCCGATGACGAGTTCGCTCACGCCGAGCGACGTGGCGAGATCGACGCTGCCCCACACGAGCACACGGGAGCCGATCAAGAGGAACAGAAGGCCGACGACGAACAGGCCCACCGCTCTCGAAGTTGGAAGCGCATTGGGGATGTCGTCGTCACCAAACTGGATCGCAGCGTCCTCCGTGCCGGCGGACGCCTCCTTGGCGCCTTGGATCCCGAGCCACACGACCATGGCGATCAAGCCCATGAAGAGCAGGACGCCCTCGAGCCGGGTGAGCTCGCCGTCCCAGAGGAACCACCACGACACAGCCATCGCGACGAACAGGATCGGGATCTCGCGCTGAAGGAGGCGCGAGTGGATGCTGAGGGGGCCGACGATCGCAGCCGCACCGAGCACCAGGGTCACGTTGGTGATGTTGGACCCGACCGCATTGCCGATGCCCATCTCGCCGCTCCCAGCGAAGGACGCCATCGCGGAGACGAGCATCTCGGGCGCCGAGGTCCCAAACGCAACGACCGTCAGTCCGATGACGATTCGGCTGACCCCGGAGTTCGCGGCGAGGCCGGCTGCGCCGTACACGAAACGATCGGCACCCCAGACCACGGCAATGAAGCCCGCGATAATCGCGGCTATTGCGTAGAACAGCGTCAGGGCGACATCTCCTGCGGCTGAGGCAAGCTGTCAGTGTTGCTCAGGAGCGCCTCCACGCAAGCCTCGTGCAGTTCGCGCTGGCAAAAGCACCCTGCGGAGCGCTATACCCTCTGAGACCAAAACGGGAGGGGCAGCATGGGCGAGCGGTTGGAGGGCAAAGTGGCGATCGTGACTGGGGCGAGCCGAGGCATCGGCGCGGCGATCGCGGCCCACATGGCCGAAGAGGGAGCCAAGGTCGTCCTCGTGTCGCGCAAGATGGAGGGGCTCGAACGCGTGGCCGCCGAGATTCGCAACAACGGGGGTGATGCCACTCCGATCGCGTGCCACGCAGGTCGTCGCGAGCAGCGGGAGAAGATGCTCGCGGATGCCCTCGAGGCCTATGGGCAGGTCGACATCCTCGTCAATAACGCAGCCACCAACCCTCACTTTGGGCCGATGCTCACGATCGACGAAGCGGCTTGGGACAAGACCTTCGAGGTCAACGTGAAGGGCTATTTCGGCATGATCCAGCTCCTCGCGGGGCACCTCCAGGACCGCAAGGCGAAGGGCTCGGTCGTCAACATTGCGAGCGTTGTCGGCATGATCGCCGCGCCGATGCAGGGCGTATACGCGATGACCAAGTCCGCGGTGATCTCGATGACGAAGACCCTCGCGATGGAGCTCGGCGCCGCAGGGATTCGCGTCAACGCCATCGCGCCTGGTCTCATCGAGACCAAGTTCGCCCAGGTGCTGGTCGACAACGACGAGATTCGAAGCAGCATCGTGAATCGGACTGCGGCGGGCCGCGTCGGGCAGCCGCGGGACATCTCGGGGGCGGCAGTGTTCTTGGCTTCGGATGAAGCTGACTATGTGACGGGGGATGTCATGGTGATCGACGGCGGCTGGACGCTCACTTAGACCGGGACGGCGGATGATGGGGAAACCGCCACCGCGCCCTCCGGGGGTCGCGCGCAAGCCAAGCTCGGCAGAGCTTCGCATGGGCAACCTGCGCCGTGAGCTCGACGCCGAGGCCGACCCATCGCTTCGGGCGGCCATCCTCTATCACATGGCATGCGTCTACGAACACGAGCTCGGGAACACGAGCGATGCCATCGAACACTATGTTCACGCGCTCGCGGTCGCTCCCGATTTTCAACCCGCTTCGATGGCGCGGACACGGATCGCCGAGCGCACACAGCCCGATGACGCGCTCGTCCCGATTCTGAGGGCGAACATCGCGGGCGCGCGCGAGCCAAGCGCACGTGCCTCGGGCCTCGTCGACCTCGCGCTGCGCTCCTCCGACTGGGCGTCGCTCCTCCATGAGGCGCTCGCTGAATCGCCGGAGCCCGCCGTCCCTGCGCTGATCCTCGAGTGGTTGGCCGATGCCGACCACGACTCCGACGCACTCCGAGATGCGCTACGTATGCAAGCAGAGACGGCGTCGGATCCGTCTCTGCGAGCTTCGCTCTGGCTCGACCTCGCGCTATCGGAAATCGAGAGCGGAGAGATCGACGTTGCACTCGGCGCGCTCGACTTCGCGGCTGAATGCGAAGCGCTCGCGTGGTCCGCACGCTCGCTTCAAAGGCGAACCGCACAGGAACACGAACGCTGGGACGCATGGGTGGCGGCCTCGGTCGCGATGGCGACCTTGCTGGAGGGCGACGCCGCCAGCGACCCACTCGACCTATCCGTTCCGATGGAGGAGCACCTGTCGCTTGCTGCGGTGCTCTTCGAGGAAGCTGCGATGCTTACCGCCGACAAGCTCGGCGAGCCAAGCGCTGCAAGCGAGCACCTCGACGCAGCGCTTCGTCTGCAGCCAAACGATCCCGACATCCGCTGGCATTCACTTCGACTGGCGGAGCTTCGCCACGATGCGGATGCCATCGCCGAAGCATCCGCTTGGTTTCGCGAACACGCAGCAGACGAGCCTTCGTTCGTCGCCCATGGGGTTCGACAAAGCCTAGCGAGCCCGTCCTCGGCGGACTCCCTCGACCGGCTTCGCCACGCGGCTGCTGCGCACCCAGACTCCGCCTACGTCCAAGCCGCGTTCGACGTCGTGCTTGCATGTGGCGGCTCCGTCGACGAGCGAGCCGAACGGCTCCAGGCACGCGCGGCTGCCACCGACGGGGACGCCCGGGCGCAACTCCTTTGGCGCGCGGCGCGGCTATTGGCGGAAGACGACGCACCGGAGGCCGCGCAGGCTTTGTTCGTCGAGAGTGCGGAGGCCGCCGAGCGGTGGAAGGCCGCCATCCTTCGTGATGCCCTCGGTGCTGCCATCCGCGCGCGGGACAGCAACGCGACTCTCTCGCGACTGGACGAAATACTCGCGACGAGCGTCGCGCCGGAAGAGCATGCCCTCCTCGCGTTCTGCCGCTACGAGGTCACGCGGCGCTCTATCGGCGATTCGCAACGCGCAGCTCAGCTTCTTCGCGCCGCCCTCGAAGACGAGCGGAATCGAATATGGGCCCCGCAGCTCGCGCGCGCTCGCGCCGAGCTCGACGGAGACTCGGCGCTCCTCGGACTGGCGCATGAAGCGCTCGCGACACTCGCGCAGCCCGATGGCCGAGCCGAGCATCTACTGTCCGCGGGACGCGCCTATGCAGACCTCGCAGACTGGGATTCTGCCGAGCGTGTCTTGCGGGACGCCCTCGATTGCGCTCCGAGCGATCGGCGAATCGCGGACCTGCTCGAAGCGGTCCTCCGTGACGGCGGCAGACCGGAAGCCGTCGTCGAGTTCGCCCGAGCCCGCGCCGGCGGGGGTGAGCGCGCCTTGCTGAGAGCGGGTGCGACCGCCGAACGGAGCGGCGCCCTCGACGCTGCGGAAAAGGCATATCGGGAAGCCCTGCGCCAGGCTCCCGGATCTGCCTCTGCCGCGCTCGCGCTCGCCGATGTCGGACGACGCCAGGGGGACAGCGACACCTGGCTGGGCGCATACGAAACGCTATCTGGGGTCGAGCTCGGCGGTGGCATCCCAGAGCTCTTTGCGCTCGCCTCCGCAGACGCGCTCGCTCATGCGAAGGTAGAACCGAACCGGGCGGCGCTCGCTTACGAACGCGGCCTCGAACACCCCGTGACGACACTGCCGAGCGCCGTCGCCCTACTCTCCCTGCCGCGCGTACGTACGAGCGATGAGCAGCGACTCGCGGCTGAGGAGATCCTCGCGGACGCGGGAGCGGCGCTCGACGCTTCGCAAGACGGCTTCGCGGGCGCCTACGAAGCCCTTCGTGCCTCGCTCGGACATCCGGGCTCCTCGGCCGGCGAGTCATGGCTCGACCTCGCCAGACTCGCACCGACCGATGCCCTTCGAGCCGGTGCCCTGCTTCATGGACTGAGAGAGCTACGCCTCACACGAGGCGCAGAGGCGCTCGACGACCTGTTCATCCTGGCCCAGGAATCGGCAGAAATCGCAGACTCACATCCGGAGGCGGCCATCGCCATCGACGAGGTCCTAGCGCCCGGCGACGACGCAGAGCTTCGGGTGTCCGCGCTCGCGCGCAACCTTCAGAGCACCAGCGACATCGGGCGAAGCGCGCTCGAAGCGGCTCATTGCAGAGCGTTGGTCGAAGCCGATCGTGGGGCCGAAGCGGTCGCGTTGCTCACTCGCGCCATCGACGCTCGACCGGACGACCTCGCTACCTGGGAGACTCTACGCGGCGCAGCCCGGAACGCCGGAGAATGGTCACTCGTGGCACAGGCTTGCGAGCGCCTCGCCCCCTTCGTCGAGGAGGCCCTCCGCGCCGACCTACTCGAGGAGGCCGGCGCAGTACGACTCGACCACCTAGGCCAGTATGCACAAGCAGAAGACGCATTTCGGGCTGCCCTCGACGCCGACCCCACGCGAACGCTCGCCTTTCGGCGCCTTCACGATCTTCTTTCAGAGCGCGAAGATGCCGAAGCGCTCGAAGCGCTCGTCACAAGTCGCTTGGCGCTTGGTGGCCATAAGGAGCGGCCCGAGTTGCTGTACGAACGGGCCCGACTCCTCCGTGGTTTCAGCGACCGACCGGGTGCCCTCGAAGTCCTCGACGAGCTCTTCACCAGTGAGCCCGATCACGTCGGAGCCCTCGCGCTCGCCGCAGAGGTTCACGTCTCGCTCGAGCGCTGGGAAGAAGCGGTCGGGTGTCTGAGGCGTCTTTCGCGCTCGGATATCCCGGCCGAGCAGCGTCGAGTCGCTCATCTCGGTGCCGCTGATTTCCTAGAGAGCCGGCTCGGGCGCCGGGACGAGGCTCTCGCCGAGCTTCAGGCTGTGATCGAGCTCGGCCTCGGAGACGTCGATACACAACTCCGCATCGGCTCCCTCGAAGAGGGGTTCGGGCACGACGTCGAAGCCATCGAGGCGTACCAGCAAGCGCTCGAACAGGAGCCCTCAAACACTTCCGCCGCCGAGCGCCTTGCCTCGCTACTCGAAGGAGAGGCCCGCGTCCGCGCGATCGCGGCCCACGAGGCCGCGCTCTGGACCCGCTTCGATGCCGGCGTGCTCGATACGGCGCTACTCGCCTCGCTGCGAAGGGCAGCCCACTGGCAAGGTTCTATCGAGAGGGCCTCTGCGCTCGCCGCCGTCGAGGAGGCCCTCGACTCGGAGCCCCCCCCGGCACGGAGTGCGACAGACCTGAGTCACGTATCGATGGCCGCACTTTGGGACCGGGAATCCGAATCGATCATCGATGAAGTAATTCGGCGCGCCGGCCCGGTGCTTTCGAGCGAGCGAGTCCGGTCGAAGAAGCTCCCGGCCGACGCGGCCGTGTGCGGAGAGCTCGAGCGCCTCTCGCAGCGTTTTGGGACGCGCTTCGGATCCGCCTCGACGGCCGAGGGAGTCGAACACGTTGGTGCGACGATCGACCGCGATGGCGAGCTCCACTGGACCGTGCCTCCCCATGCTCGCGACGGGCTCGACCCCTCAAACCTCTTTCTGGCGGGGCGACTTGCTTGGGCGGTGCCGCGGGGCGCGGGAGCGCTCATCGCGACCTCGCCAGAACGAGCCGCAGGTACGCTAGCCGCCGTCATGACCGCTTCTCGATGCCGAGTGCAGGCCGGCGCGCCGGTTCTTCCCGCGGTCGCGGTCAAGCTTCGTCGGGCCGTGCGGAAGAGCGTGGCGGCAGCGGTCGGCGAGACCGAAGTGGAGCCGAGCAGCATCCTAACGGCGGTGGAGCGGGTTCAACGCACGGCCAATCGCGCGGGACTCCTGGCGGGGGGCGATATTGGTGTAGCTCTTCGGGCCTTGCTCGATGGGAAGGTCGAGCGCGCGTCTGTTGAGGCCTCATCGCGGGCGCTCGACCTGATTCGCTTCTGGGCTGCTCCGGATTCGCCGCTTTGGGGGCGCCATGTCTGACGAGCTCGCCGGCGCAGACCGAGGCTCGGAGCCGCCGTCGTTCGACTTCGACGACGATGCGATCTCGAGCCTGCTCGACTCGTTCGTCGAAACGCAGACAGGGTCGCAGGCAAAGCACATCAGCCACCCGCCCGACCCGGATGATGCCGGCGCACAAGCCGCGCAGCGCACCGTGTTTCAGGACGTGTCTCGCCACGAGGCCCTGCCCCTCGTCGGCCGCGATGGCGAGACCAAGAGTCGTCGTGTGGAGCTGCTCGATGCTTTGGCCACACGCTCTGTCGGTTCCGCGAAGGCGCGGCTTCTCACCGCTTCCGCAGAGCTCTGCGAGCAGCTCGGCAACTCCGACGGCGCGATCGACCGCTATCGCGACGCACAGCAGTCCGACGCTCGGGATGTCGTGGTCCTTCGGGCGATTCGGCGGCACGCCATTCACAACGAAGCATGGGCGATGGCGGTCGACGCACTGGAGACCGAGGCGGCGCTGGACGTTTGCCGAGCCGAGCGCGTCGCCGCCCTCAAGCTGCTGGCGCAAACACAACTAACAAAGCTTGGCGACGCCGCGGCTGCCGAGCAAGCGGCCCTCCACGCCGCGGAGCTCGACCCGGACGACTTCGCCGCCTGGCTCATCGCTGCGGGGGCTCGTCTCGCACGAGGGGATCGAGCAGGCGGCGCCAACGCCCTCGCGGAGGCAGCCGAACGCTGGCCCACGTCGGAGGCGCAGCTCGTCCTCTTGGCGCATGCGGCGGAGCTCCTCGAAGATGTGGACGCCGAACGAAGCAAGGCGCTCTACACGCGACTTCTCGGGCTTCGCCCCGGAATGCTCTCGGCCCGGCTTGGCGTCGCACGAACGGCCCCAACGCTCGGCGCGCAAGAGGCCGCCGTCAGCGCTCTGCGGGAGGCGGCGCTCGAGGCTCCAAGCGAGATTGCCACAGCATTGCGTCGGACTGCAGCGATCCGAACGACGAACCAGGAGCTTCGTCGGGAGCTGCTTTCCGAGGCTCCATCCGCGGCCTCGCTGTGGACGCTCGCGCACGGAGCCGCATTCGATGGCGACCTCCGCAGCGCATTGCGCGCGCTCGACACCCAGGCGAGCGATGCGACGATCGAGGTCCAGGGCTTCTTTGCCGCGCTCCGGGCCCGATACCGGGCAGAGCTCGACGACCCGCAGCTCGAGCACGAGCATCCGCATCCGGCTCTGCAGGACTATGTCGACGCTTGGAGCGACCGCGGCGCCACCGATCCGGACCAAGTGGCCCATCCGCGTGAGACCATGGCGCTCGTGAGCGCGCTCGAGCGCGAGCAGGGCTTCGCAGCCGACCCTACGCTCCCTGGATGGGCCTTCGCCTTGGCCGAGTCCGCAGAGCCGAGTGAGCGAGTGTCCGCGCTGCTCGTTGCCGAGAGAGAGCAACCCTCGGACCGCCTCTTGCGCTGCGCGCTACAGCTCGGCGATCCGGACGAGATGCGCTCGGCGGAGCGGGAACGACGCGAGGCCGAGATACAGGAAGCGTACGGCGGAACGAACTACCCACCCGTCACCTGGCGAGAGCATCACAGGGACTCGACGCTCGATGCCAAGTCGACGACGCTCGATCGCGAATGCCCCGACCCCTTGCTGATCGAGCACCAGGTCGAGTCACAGGGACCTCGGAGCGAAGAAGCGGGCCGCCTCCTGCTCCTGGCGGCCGCAAAGCTCGGCTCCCACCGCTACCTTGGTCGGGCAGCCGCAGCGTTTCTGGGATCGGGTCTTCCCGCCGAGGCAGCCAGAGCATTGCGTGAGGCCTGCGCGGCTGCGCCCGACGATGCGCTCCTTCGAACACGTCGGAAAGACGCCGAGCTGCGAGCGTCGGAGTTTGCTCGACTAGCGGACGGCGCGATGCAGCGGGCACGCAACGCGCCCGACGAGCTAGAGCGGCTCCAGGCATTCGCCGCCATGGCCGAGGTAGACCGACTAGCCCGCGGCGACATGCAGAGCGCGCGCCTATCACTTCAGTCCATTGCAGAAGCCCGCCCCGACCACATCCCGACAGCGCGCGCACTCGAGTGGGACGCCCTGCGCGAACGGGACCCGGAGCGGATTCGGACGAGCGCACGACGCCTGCTCGATGCGCTCCCCGAGGGCAGTCCCGAGCGGATCGCCCGTCGCCGACTGAGCGTCGAGCTTCTCCGGGCCGACCCGGACATCCTGCAAGACGACGTCGATCGACTGCTTCGAAGCATCGACGAGCCCATGGAGGCAGACCCGGGTCTCGCGCGCCAAGTGCTCGGCGCCGCGTACGCAAGAGGCCAAACCGAGCTCGCTCTGCACGCGCTCATCGCGCTTCAGGCGTCGTATGGCGACGACCTCGAACGAGCGGCACTCGCGCTCGAGGCGGCGAACGTCCTACGCCAAGCAGGAGACACGGGACGTGCGCTCGAGGCTCTCAACACGGCGAGCCATCACCCCCTAGCGCTCGAGACGGAGGCGGCCTTGCTGCGGGGTTCAAAGCGCTGGGACGACGCGGCAAAGACCTACCAGGAAGCGGCTTCATGCGCGAAGGACCCTCGACGAGCCGCATCGCTCTGGCGCGAAGCTGCCTGCATCTTCGAAGAGGAGCTAGACGACCCTCAGGAGGCTCTCGCGAACTGGGTGGCGGCGGGCGAAGCGGACATCACCTATCTGGACGTCTACCGTAGACTTGCTTCGCTCTACAAGTCGAGCGGCGTCAGTAAGGAGTTAGCCGAGCTCACCGAGCGCAGAATCGAAGCAGGCGCCGACACTCCGAACTTGATCAGCCTCCTGCTGGAACAGGCGGCGCAGCGCCGCTCGGACAACGACACCGACGGCTCGATCGAAGCGCTCCACGAGTGCCTGGAGCTCGACCCCCACAACTTCAAGGCACTCCAGCAACTCGTCCAGATCCATCGCACGCGCGAGGACTGGCAAGGCGCCGCGGAGGGCTTGATTCGGATCGCTCGACTGAGACGCAGTGGGGACGAGGAGGTCTGGGCCTTCTCGCAGCTCGCCGAGGTCTATCACGAGCACCTGGACGATCTCCCCCGCGCGGAGGCATCGCTTCGCCGCGCGCTCGACCTCGCACCGGCGCACACCGAGGCCCTCGATCGTTTGGCCGCGGTGCTGATCCAGCAGGACAAAGCGCGCGAGGGCGCGCGCCTGCTCCATGTGCTCGCCCAGCGCGCGGGCGATGAAACCGTGGCTCGCGACTATCGGATTCGTCTATCGGGCGCGCTCGAGGCCGCCGGCGATTCGCGCCAGGCCGAGGCCGTTCTGGAGCAGCTCCGGATCGATCGCCCAACCGACCCCGACGTGATTCTCGCCTTTGCCGACTACTACGAGAGACAGGGAGCGAAGCCGGCAGAAGCAATGCACCTCAATCGAGCGGCCAACGACCTACGGGAGGCAATCGATGCCCGCCCCGGTGACGAGGGTTTGTGGACGACGCTGGTACGCGTCTTGAGCCGACGGCACGGAGCTGGAGCGGCTTCCTGCGCAGCGGGCGCTGCCATCGCAATTGGACACTCGCCGGCGATCTTCGAAGGCGCAGTCGGAAGCCATGGCGAGTCACGGGGCACAGCGAAGCTTCCTCTTCCCGCTGCCATCGACAACGTCGTCGCGCCAGCGAGCTTGCCACAGACCGTTCGTCGCCTCTTCGCCCTCTGCGAGCATGCGTTCGACAAGATGTTGCCGTTCGACGCGGGTGCGTGGCGACTTCGCCGTCCATCCGGCGTTCATCGCGTACTGGTCGACGAGGCCGCCGCTGTCGCCGAAGCGCTCGGCATCAGCGAACCCCGAATTCGAATCACGCACATCGCGCCGACAGCGTGTATGCCGATCCACGGAGATCCCCCGACCCTCGTCGTGGGCAGCAAGTTGCACGAGTTGACGACGCCCGACGAGCGCTTCTTTCTGTTCGCGCGTGCGTTGAAAGTCGCGGCCAGCCACATGGCCCCCGCGCTCCGAGCTCGACCTGAAGAGCTCGATTCTGCACTCCTCGCGCTCCTGCTCCGCCACGACCCGAGCCATCCCGACGGCCCAAAGCCGCAAGAGCTTCAGGACTTGCGAAGGAAGCTGATGAAGGCGGTGCCCCGGCGCTGGCGCGACGAAGTGGAGAGCCTGGTCCTCGAAGTGCGAAGCCACGAGGCCTTCTCCACCCGTCTCGTCCCATTCGCAGTCAGCAATCTCGGCGACCGCGCCGCCCTCATCTTGACCGGCGATACGCCAGCGGCGGTCGACGCTCTTCTGAAGATCGCGGGCCACGACGTCCCACCAGGCCACGGCGGTCGCCTCGACGCCATCGCGACGACGCCCGAGGCCGTGGCCCTGGTGCGTTTCGCGATCAGTGACGCACATTTTGAGGCAAGGGCCCAAGCTGGTGTAGATGGGTAAGACGATGCGTCTCGGTTTCATCGGCCCTGCTGGCTCCGACGCGGCTGCTCTCGAGCGTGCTGCGAAGCTCCTGATCGTCGACTTCGAGGTCGATCAGGTCATCTACCTCGCCGAGGATGACGCCCTTCGCGAGTTCGTGACCCGACACGAGAGCACGGAAAGCGGCAGCGACATTGAACGCCAGGTAGCCGAGGTCGCCGCCACAGGTTCTCCTGCCGATCTCGAAGCTGTGCTCAGGCGCCTTCGAGGGGCGCGCTATCTCTCGAAGCTTCGCGTCGCGCCGAGGCCGCCAACGCGGGCGATGGAAATGCTGGACGACCGAATCGCGCTCATCGTGCGGAACAAATCGAGCATCGGCGAAGACGATGTCGTCAACTCGAATATCGTCGTTTACGGCGATGCCAACGAGCTGATGTTCAAGCGCTTCGGCCCCCGTTGTTTCTTCTCCCCCGGACCGCTCGCCACCGGACATCTCGGAATCCTCGACGATCACTCGGAGGCAGGGGGCGTCGCACTTCGTGCCATCGATGTAGGCGGCGAGACCTGGTGGACCGAGCCGATCCAAGGCCGCGGTGCGAAAGTCATGGTGGCGCCGTGAGCGAGCGACGCGTCGCGGTCTACGGGGGTAGCTTCGATCCCCCCCACCTAGGACACGTGCTGTCGGTGGCATGGGCTCTCTCTACCGGAGAGGTCGACGAGACATGGGTCATCCCGACCTGGGAACACGCATTCCAGAAAGCACACGAAGCCCCCTTCGAGGAACGGATGGCGATGTGCGACTTGGCGTTTGCGCCGTTCCGTCGCGTCGAGCTCCTGGACATCGAACGAAGCATCGGCGGCACCAGCCGCACGCTCCGCACCCTCGAGACACTCGCCGCATCGCACCCCGATGCCTCGTTTCGCCTCTTGGTCGGTGCTGATGTCCTACCAACGACCGATCGCTGGCATCGCTGGGACGAAGTGACGCGGATCGCTCCCCCGCTCGTCGTCGGGCGCGAGGGCTACGCGCAGCCGGCGGGCTGTCCGATCGCGATCCCGAACGTAAACTCCACGGCTATCCGGGCGGCTCTCGACGGCGAAGCGGACATCGCCGGGTTGGTCCCCGGTGCGGTCGCGGAGCACATTCGAGCCCGCGGGCTCTACG
>Ga0316192_10000365_pt1 | contig 32632 bp, 38 predicted proteins | sample MerIslwburrow_MG_FD_204931 | JGI IMG/M metagenome (GOLD analysis project Ga0316192, IMG submission 204931) | Coastal sediment microbial communities from Maine, United States - Merrow Island worm burrow | ecosystem: Environmental > Aquatic > Marine > Coastal > Sediment | place: USA: Maine...
TGCCAGGACGCTCATCCTGAGCCTCGCCCCCAACGGGCAGGGCGATGCGCTGCTCGTCAAGTTGCACGATCTGCTGCTGCCATTTCGCGAGGGCAGCTGCGATGTGTCGGTGCGCTACATAGGCGAGGGTGCCTCGGCTCGCCTCTCATTGGGCCCGGATTGGGCTGTTCGGCCCAGCCGAGAGTTGCGCGACAAGTTGACGGAATTGCTTGGGAACAATAATGTTCGCCTACTATACGCACCGTCGCGTGAGTTGAACTGACCGTAGGATCGCGGCCAATGGCCGCTCGTACGGTAGGAGCGGCCATTGGCCGCGAGACCTTATATGGACATGAAATTTCTGGATTTTGAGCAGCCCATCGCCGAGCTCGAGGCGAAGATCGAGGAGCTGCGCTACGTTGGTGATGATTCCGAGGTCAACATCAATGAAGAAGTGGCACGCCTTAAGGCGAAAAGCGAGTCACTGACCAAGAACATTTTTGCCAAACTCAGCCCGTGGCAGATTGCGCGCGTGGCACGTCACGAGTCGCGGCCCTACACGCTGGACTACCTCAAAATCATCGCTCCTGACTTTCAGGAGCTGCATGGCGACCGCATGTATGCCGATGATCCGGCCATCATAGGCGGCATTGGTCGTCTCAACGGGCGCGCCGTCATGTTCATCGGCCACCAGAAAGGTCGGGACACCAAGGAGCGTGTACGGCGCAATTACGGCATGCCGAAGCCGGAAGGCTACCGCAAGGCACAACGACTGATGCGCATGGCGCAAAAGTTCTCGATGCCGATCGTTACGCTGATCGACACCCCGGGGGCTTATCCCGGCGTGGGTGCCGAGGAGCGTGGTCAAAGTGAGGCCATCGCGTACAGCCTGTACCTGATGGCGGGTCTCAAGACGCCCATCATTAGCGTCGTCATTGGCGAAGGCGGATCCGGCGGAGCGCTCGCCATCGGCGTCGGCGATCGGCTGCTCATGTTGCAGTACAGCATCTACTCGGTTATTTCGCCGGAAGGATGTGCGTCGATCCTGTGGAAGAGTGCAGAGCGAGCCGAAGAGGCCGCCGAGGCGATGCGCATAACCGCCGACAGCCTCAGCAAGTTCGGATTGGTGGACGAAGTACTCGAGGAACCGCTGGGCGGGGCCCACCGCAGTCCCAGGGAAGCGGCGGAAGTGATTCGCAATGCTCTTATCAAGAACCTGGACGAGCTTGAGGCGTTGTCGACTGAGCAATTGCTCGAGCAGCGGCAACGGCGACTCGCAAGCTTCGGACAGTTCAAAGAGGCGTGACCTTCTCGCCAGAGCTTCTGCAGGCTCATCTTGCTGAACTCGAAACCCAGGCGGCCGGACCATCACGTTACGTGATCGCGTTCAGTGGCGGGCTGGATTCAACCGCACTCGCGCATGCCCTTAGCCGCGCCGAAGCCGACGTGCCCATCGTGGCGATTCATATTGACCACGGACTCCACGAAGACTCGCAGCGCTGGAGCGATCATTGCGAGGCGTTCGCCGCATCCCTCGGTATCGAATACCGTAGCCGCAAAGTGCACGTACAGCTTGAGTCCGGCAAGGGACCCGAAGCGTCGGCAAGAGAAGCGCGTTATACCGCCTTGCATGCGGAGCTCGGACCGGGCGACTGGCTGTTGAGTGCGCACCACCGCGAAGACCAGGCGGAAACCCTGCTGTTGAATCTCGTGAGGGGCAGTGGCCCCGCCGGAATTGCCGGCATTGGTGCCATTCGACGATTCGGACCGGGCTGGCTCGCGCGCCCGCTGCTCCGTACCGATCGGGCATCGTTGCGGGATTATGCGGAGCGTCACAAGCTCGACTGGATCGAGGACCCGTCGAATACGGACCGTCGTTTCGATCGCAATTTCCTGCGCCACGATATCCTGCCACGACTGCAATCCCGTTGGCCCGATATTGCGTCCAGGCTGCAGCGCAGCGCTGCCCATGCCGGCGAGGCCGCCACGTTGCTGGCCGATCTCGGCGCGATCGATCTGGCGGCCCTGGGTGGCCATCCGGAGCGCCTGCCGATCGACGGACTGCTTGCCATGACACCGGGTCGTCAACGGAACCTGTTGCGGTATTCGCTGCGACTTCTCGGCCTGTCGACGCCAACGGCGCTACAACTCGAACGCATCCTCACGGAGGTACTTCCTGCGCGCGAAGACGCGCAACCGCATGTCAGTTGGCCCGGCGCGTCGGTTCGCCGCTATCGCAAAGGCCTCTATCTGCTTCCTGAAATGCTGGCTGCGGTCCCGGTTTCCACACCGATCCAGGGCGAAAGTGTGCCGTTGGGTGCCGGTCTCGGCGTCCTGCATTTCGACGCCGATGCCGGATTTGGGCTATCTCCCGAGCTGTTCGAGCGCGGCATGCGCCTTGATATTCGACAGGGCGGCGAGGAAATTCAGCCGTATGGTCAAGGACATACAAGAAAACTCAAGAAACTGCTTCAGGAAGAGGGTGTGGTGCCCTGGATGCGGGATCGCCTGCCACTGATCTACTCAGGTGAGCGACTCGTCGCGGTCGCCGATCTCTGGATTGCTGCCGACGCGGCTGCCGAGCCAGGCGTCGGTGTGTGCTGGCGCGAACGCCCGGCGTTGCATTAGGCAAGATGAATCATTGTTAAGGTCAATGCTCTTCGGTAGACTTTAATACCGTCTTTTATCCAACGACGGCGCGGACACGAAGGGTTGGAGAAAGCACACGCTTGCAAAGCAGTGCTTTGATCCGGCCCTTTTTCGTTGCTGAGTTACTCACACGGGCATGAGGCCCTGAGCTCGCACATGACATCTTATGTATTCATCACCGGTGGTGTGGTTTCTTCTCTAGGGAAGGGCATCACGTCGGCCTGCCTGGGCGCCATTCTGGAAGCCCGGGGACTTACGATCAGCATGATCAAGCTCGATCCCTACATCAACGTGGACCCGGGCACGATGAGCCCATTCCAGCACGGCGAAGTCTTCGTGACCCACGACGGAACGGAGACCGATCTCGACCTGGGCCACTATGAGCGCTTCGTGCGAACAGCAAGAGGTGGGCGCCACAGCAACTACACGACCGGACGCATTTACGAAAGCGTCATCGCCAAGGAGCGCCGCGGTGACTACCTTGGGGCAACAGTGCAGGTTATTCCGCACATCACCAACGAGATCAAGGAAAGCGTCAAGAAAGGTGCCGGCGATGCCGATATCTGCCTTGTCGAGATTGGGGGCACGGTTGGTGACATCGAGTCATTGCCGTTTCTCGAGGCGATTCGCCAGATGGGCGTTGAGATGGGGCGCGACAAGGTCGTCTACGTACACCTGACGCTCGTCCCGTATATCCCGACGAGCTCCGAGATCAAAACCAAACCGACGCAGCACTCGGTCAAGGAACTTCGCTCGATCGGTATCCAGCCGGATATTCTGGTTTGCCGCTCCGAGAAGCCATTGCCGACGGACGAACGAAAGAAGATCGCGCTGTTCACCAATGTGCCGGAGAAGTCGGTCATCTCGGCTTACGACGCGGACGATCTCTACAAGATTCCTGCGATGATGCATGAACAGGGGCTTGACGGAATCGTCGCACGGCAGCTGGGCCTGGATTTACCCCAGGCGGACCTGCATGAGTGGGATGAGGTCGTCAAGGCGAAGCAAAGCCCGACCGCCGAGGTCAACGTGGCCATGGTTGGTAAATACATGGATCTCAAGGATTCCTATATTTCGCTCGTCGAGGCGCTGCAGCACGGTGGCATCCATACGCACACTCGCGTCAAGATTCACTTCATCGAGTCTGCGGATATCGAGGAGCAGGGCCTGGACCGTATTCGCGATATGGATGGCATTGTTGTGCCAGGTGGCTTCGGCGACCGGGGTATCGAGGGCAAGATCGATGCCGTGCGCTATGCGCGAGAAAATGGCATCCCGTATCTCGGCATCTGTCTCGGCATGCAGGTCGCCGTTATCGAGGCGGCCCGTAACCTGGCTGGGCTCGATGGCGCGATGAGCACAGAATTCGATAAGGACACGCCGTACCCGGTCGTAGGCCTGATTACGGAATGGCAGGACGCGGCGGGCAGTACCGAAGAACGCAGCGAAGAATCGGATCTCGGTGGCACGATGCGCCTGGGCGCGCAGTCGGTCACTCTGGAGCCCGGTTCGCTGGCCGCAACCAGCTACGGGACGACCGAAGTCGTCGAGCGCCATCGCCATCGCTACGAAGTGAACAACAATTATCGTGGGCAGTTGAGCGACGCAGGTTTGAGGTTTTCGGGACTATCCGTCGATGATCTCGTCGAGATGATTGAGTTGCCCGATCATCCGTTCTTCCTTGCCAGCCAATTTCACCCGGAGTTCACGTCGAACCCGCGCGATGGACATCCCCTTTTCAAGAGCTATATTGCGGCTGTTCGCAAGTTTGCCGAGGGTGAATTACCGGAGGCCGCCGAAGCATGAAGCTCTGTACATTTGAAGTGGGCAACGATCGCCCGATCTTCCTGATCGCCGGTACCTGCGTCGTCGAGAGTGAGCAGATGACGCTGGATACGGCAGGCGCGCTCAAGGAGATCACCGCAGAACTTGGCATTCCGTATATTTACAAATCCTCATTCGACAAGGCGAACCGCAGTTCGCGAGATGGCTTTCGTGGCCCGGGCATGGAAGAGGGCTTGCGTATTCTTGGCGAGGTCAAGAAGCAGCTGGGCCTGCCGATTCTCACCGATGTTCATGAAGATACGCCGATGGACGAAGTTGCGGACGTGGTCGACGTACTGCAGACGCCGGCATTTCTGTGCCGGCAGACAAATTTCATCCTGCGCACAGCCGCGACCGGTCTTCCCGTGAATATCAAGAAGGGGCAATTCCTGTCCCCCTGGGAGATGCAGAACGTTGTCGACAAGGCCAAATCGACGGGCAACGACAACATCATGGTGTGCGAGCGAGGCTTCTCGTTCGGCTACAACAACCTCATCTCGGATATGCGAAGCCTCGCAGTCATGCGCGGCACCGGCGCGCCGGTCGTATTCGACGCGACGCACTCGGTGCAGCAGCCTGGCGGATTAGGGTCCGCGTCGGGCGGGCGCCGCGAGTTTATCCCGGTACTGGCGCGTGCCGCAGCAGCGGCGGGCGTCGCGGGTTTCTTTATGGAAACGCATCCGGATCCGGCGAAAGCGCTGAGCGATGGGCCGAACGCCTGGCCACTCGATAAGATGAAGCAATTATTGGAAACGCTCTTGTCGATCGACGAGAGTGTCAAACAACACGGTTACCTGGAGGCAGACTACGGCCTCGGAGTACCCGACTAGCCAAAACACCAGGAACTGAAATGATCAAGATTACGGAATTACGTGGTCGGGAAATTCTCGACTCCCGCGGCAATCCCACTGTCGAAGCCGATGTCACACTTGCGGATGGAACAATGGCGCGTGCGCTGGTCCCTTCAGGTGCATCCACAGGCACGCGCGAGGCTGTGGAATTGCGCGACGGCGACAAGTCACGCTATCTCGGCAAAGGTGTGCTCAAAGCCGTGGGCAACGTGAACGGCGCGTTGCGGGACGCGCTGCTCGGACAGGAGTTCGAGAATCAGCGTGCGCTCGACCAGGCAATGATCGATCTCGACGGCAGCGACAACAAGGGCAATCTTGGGGCGAACGCGCTGCTGGCCATCTCGCTGGCTGCTGCACGAGCCGAAGCCGCGTCCAGGGGCGTTTCGCTGTTCCGTCATCTCGGCAGCGGGACCATGATGCCGGTGCCGATGATGAACATCATCAACGGCGGCGCGCACGCGGATAATAGCGTCGACATCCAGGAATTCATGATTCTGCCCGTTGGGGCGCCGAACTTCGCCGAAGCACTGCGCTATGGCGCTGAGATATTTCACAGTCTGAAGAGCGTCCTGAAAGGAATGGGCCTCAACACGGCCGTGGGCGACGAGGGCGGCTTTGCGCCTGACTTGCCGTCGAATCGAGCGGCGCTCGATACGATCATGACGGCTATTGAGAAGGCCGGATACAAGGCGGGCGACGATATTTTGCTGGGCCTCGACGTCGCCAGTTCCGAGTTCTACAAGGATGGCGTTTATGACCTCGAGTCCGAAGGCCGGCAGTTCGATGCGTCAGGATTTACCGACTTCCTGGCTGAGCTGGCCGACTCCTACCCGATCATTACGATCGAGGATGGCATGGACGAGAGCGACTGGGAGGGCTGGGCCGAGTTGACCCGGAAGCTCTCAGATCGGGTCCAACTGGTCGGTGACGACCTGTTTGTCACGAATACTTCGATCCTGAAGCGGGGCATTGACGAAAAAATTGCAAATTCTATATTGATAAAACCCAACCAAATCGGTACCTTAAGCGAAACTCTTGATGCCATTACTATGGCAGATGAAGCGGGTTACTCCGCGGTGATCTCGCATCGATCCGGCGAAACGTCGGATGCAACGATCGCAGACATCGCAGTAGGCACCCAGGCGACGCAGATCAAGACCGGCTCCCTGTCCCGGTCGGATCGCATCGCCAAGTACAATCAGCTGCTGCGCATCGAAGAGGAATTGGGCGAAGAAGCAGGGTATGCGGCGCGCGATGCGTTTTCCGTGAAAGTCGGATAACGCAAACCACGTCGAAATTGGGGTACAGCTTGAACGGTTCACGCTGGTTACTGGCGTTGTTAGCGATTGCCGGGCTCGGTCTGCAGGCCGAACTCTGGTTTTCCGACGACGGCTATCGCAAGACTCTCAAACTACGCGAGGCGGTTGCGGACCAGCGCGAGCTCAACGCAACGCTGCGCGATCGTAACGCGGCGCTCGATGCCGAAGTGATCAATCTCAAGCAGGGCCGCGACGCTGCCGAAGAGCGCGCGCGTACCGACCTCGGCATGATTGGCAAAGCAGAGACCTTTTACCAGGTTGTGCCTATTGCCGGTACGGCCAGCACCGCAAACTAGGAATTCCAAATGTCACTCCCGGACTGGGCCCGTGCACACGGTGCTCCGTTGTTTGCCGCGCGCATACGCACGAAACCTAAGGATTTTCAGGTCACCGAGGAACTCGGCTTCGAGTTCACGGGGGACGGCGAGCACGATTACCTGTGGATCGAGAAGACGGGTACGAACACCGAATGGCTGGCGCGACAACTTGCGCGTTTTGCCGATGTGCCGGCCAGGGATATTGGTTACGCCGGGCTCAAGGATCGCCACGCCGTCACGCGGCAATGGTTCAGCGTGCCGCGCTGGAATTCTCCTGACTGGAACGTACTGGATGTCGAAGGAGTAACGCTTCTGGATGTCCAACGTCACAGCAAGAAGTTGCGCAGGGGAGCTCACAAAAATAATGCGTTTGAAATCGTACTGCGCGGCAACGATTTCGCACAATTCGCGGCGAATATTGAAGAACGCATCCGGGTTATTCGCGAGCAGGGCATTCCGAACTACTTCGGCGAACAGCGTTTCGGCCGCGCCGGGTCGAATCTTGAGCTGGCCGATGTGTGGGCGAAGGGTAAGCGATTGCCGCGCCATAAACGCAGCATCGCTATTTCTTCAATTCGGTCCTTCGTGTTTAACGAGATGCTTGCCGTGCGAATCCAGGAGGGAACCTGGAACAGGCTTCAGCCAGGCGACAAGGCGAATCTCGACGGCACCGGCAGTGTATTTGATGTTGATGAAGTCGACGAAGAGTTGTTACAGCGTTGCGAAGCAATGGACATTCATCCCGCCGGTGAACTCCTCGGTGACGGGTCCGACGCCGGTCCTGATGCCTGGCTTGCCGCGCTCCGCAAGGCGCGCGTCGAGAAAGGAACGCGGAGTCTGCGACTGAAAGTCAATAACCTGGACACGCGCATATCAGGCGATGCGGTGGTCCTGACTTTCACGCTGGGACGAGGCGCATACGCGACATCGGTCTTGCGGGAGATCGCAGAAACATCAGTGGACTAGTTGCGATCTCCCGACAGGTCGTTCATTCGGTAATTCCTGTAGAAAATCTCTGACAGCGCCACATGACGACGGGCAGGAACAGGTAGCCGAACACGCCTCGCGTGTTCCGTCTTCACCACGTATTTTCATCCGTCTGCCAACTCGGCTATAGATTCGGCTACCTGTTCCTACCCGTCTTGATCACGGCATGGCTGCGATTCAAGAATTCGTGATACGTCTGAAGGAGCGCTGTGGACAACATATCCGAATCCATAGCCGCAGGCGTGTGAGGGTGTGTTGTCCACAGCGATCCGTGTGAGGAGTGTCGGCCGCTTTGCACTTTGTGCGAACACCCTGTTGGGAGATCGCAACTAGTCGGCTCGCAGGAACGACTCCAACTCAGCCAGATGCTTTTCGTAGTTCTTCCACCGGCCGATTGACGTGCCGTAGACCTTCTGCCTGACCTGCCAGATACTTGGCGTGCGAACGGGTCGCTTGTTCCGCTCAAACTGAAGGCACGCGTCCTCCCAGGGCAAATCACAGAACGCGACGAGCTCTTTCGTCCTGGCTTCAGAGTTATGCACCAGGTCTTCGTATTGAAGTTCGAAATACGGCGTCGGTAGTACGGCGGACCAGTGGGCCATTAAACGCTGGTACTCCTTGTAGTATTGCCCGAAGTACATCAAGTCGTTCGTGAAATCATTACTGATCTTAAACAAAGTCGTGTAACAGGATATGGCGACGTCCAGTGGCTCGCGCTGACAGTGAATGATTTTCGCGCGGGGAAACAGTATCGAGATCAGCCCCAGGTGAATGCAGTTCAGCGGGTACTTGTCGATAATGTGCCTCGACGATCCTGCGCCTTGTGTATCCAGGCCATCCAGGTAAATTCCGCACAAGTGTCTTATCGATTGTTCAGACAATGGCGACGCTTGTGATGCATATCCTCCAAAACCATCCTTATCCAGAGGCGCTTCCACCTTATCGGCGATTGTCTGCATGTAGGTCAGTTCACCGGCACCGTGCACCGCAGAATGACTTGACACGATTTGTTCCGTTAAGGTCGTGCCGGTTCTTGGCAATCCAACCACGAAAATTGGACGCTCATCCTGACTTCCGAACTGCGCGAGCTCCTCAATCCGCTCTGTTGTGTAGTACTCGATGAGTTCGTCGAACCGACTGGAATAGAAGTCGATGTCGAATGCCCTGGTGCCAGCCTTTTGAACCTCACTGCTGTTTCGGAAATGTTGAAACGCGACATCGTAATCTCCGGCTTTCTCAAAATACTTGCCCAGTGCGTGTTCCAGTCGTAGCCGAACGTCTGGCGCCAAATTGTTTTGCGTCAGTGCCGCTTTTGCAGCTTCGACCTGTGCCTCGGTAGCCTCGTGCTCGCGCGAATTCAGCAATGCAGCAAGCGAGTCGTAGTACCTGGGTTGTATTTCCAGCGCGGCGGTGTAACTGGCATTCGCATCCTGGAACTCACCCAGTTGCTCGTACAACACACCAAGGTGATGATGCGCCAGGTAGTTGCCGGGATCGTATTCAGTCGCCTTGGTCAGCCATTCGATCCCGTCCCTGTGTCGCCCGAGCGCATTCAGGGTGATGCCGTAGTTGAACGCACTGATGGCGCTCTTCGGCCTTATTGCCATGGCTCGCTCAAATTGTACAAGCGCGGACTCAAGCTCACCGTCATGACGGAGGCAATTGGCGTAGTTATTGAGCGCGTGAAAATTGTCGGGATCGTACTCAAGCGCGCGCTTGAAACATTGTTCTGCAGTCGCGTAATCGTTTAGACCGATATAGGCCTGCCCCATGTGATTATGCGCGTCGGCATTTTCAGGCTTGCTTTTCAGTGAACGCTGAAAAAAATCGACGGCATTCTCACCTTTGCCCGACTGCAGCGCCAGCAAGCCCATGTAATGAAGAGCGTCAGCATGCTGCGGCATAACGCGTAAAACGTCCGTGTACACCGCGAACGCTTCGGAGGCCCGGCCCGACCTGTGTTTTTGAAAGGCATCGAAGACCGCTCGATCAAGGTCTTCCTTCGTCCGTTTGTCTGTTGTTGGTTCCGTCATGTGCTGATTATGCACGACGGTACTACGTGTTCAACGAGATGTAATCGGCTAGTCGGTGCCCGGGCACTCGCGCGGTGCTCCTGGCGATCTCGCGCCGGGTAATTGGCCGATTCATTTATCGTTTTTGTCGAGCCGCGACATACGACATGATGAGAAACGAAGAAACCATGCCGACCACGAGGATCGTCACCGAAATTTTGCCGCGGTGGGCGGTTTCCGTCGTCCAGATTTCACCGTGCTCCAGCCAGTACAAAGTGTACATGGACAGTATCCATGGCGTCGTGGCAACCGCGATCTTCAGCGCGCGTCGAACCCGGGATTCCAGTGCATTCGGCATGGTGCAATCTTAGCATCTGCCAGCACGGTGTCTTCTCGACCTACCGGGACAGTCGATCCGTAAGGGCGGGTATGAGGACATCTACTTCCTGCGGGACGAGCTTGAGGGAAGCGTGGGCTACATCTTCCTCGTCGCCATGGTCGTGACTTCATTCCAATTTGCCCGTAGACGCCTGACGTCGAAGCAATGGAAGCTCATCCACAAGAGCGGTCTGTATTTTCTGTGGGCTTATCCGTTCAGCGTCTATTGGTGGAATCTCTACTACTACGGCGACCCGCAACCCATCGACTACGTGTTCTATACGATGGGCTTTCTCGCATTCGCGCTGCGAATAGCGGCCTGGAGCAAGCAGCGCGTGGAGAAGGCGAACAAGGAAGCGTCTGGTCTCAGTACACCGTTCGCATTGAGATTAGTCGGCGGCGCCATCGTCGCTTTGGGCCTGGTTGTGGCGGTCACAGGCCTGCAATGGCGAGTGCCTGTGTCAGGGTTCCTGACCGCGCCGGAATGGTCGGCCAGGCTCGAACTGTGGCTGCCGTACTGGCCTTTCGAACCCTTTCTATCGCTCTTCATCATCGGCTTCGGAGCCATGCTCCGGACGATGCGTCCAAAACAGACGGCCGCCGCCTAAGAGGGCGGTGGCAAGGCTGAAGTCCAGTATCGCCACGGCCATGAGCCCGCCGTAGCTTCCGTACGCGAGCCGCGAAAGCGTGCCGCCGAAGACAATCATCAGGACGAGGAGGAAGTAGAAACCGGGCCTGTAGGCCTGCCAGATCCTGCCATCAAACAGCCGTGCTATCCGGTCCAGGTTCCGGCGGCAGGCTTTCTCGAAGATCAACACAGTCTTGATACCGCCAAAAAACAAGCCTGCGGGAACTGCCAGCCATGTCCAGTGGTTGTCCGGCCGAATGGCCACGGCCATGAGGAGCAATTGGCTGCCTTTCAGCAACAGCACGATACTGCCGGAAAGCCAAACGACGCCTGCGGCGAATTTCACCTTTCCGTCCGACGGGTTGATCAGCGTATTCAAGACTCTTGCAGGAGGACGTAGACGGCACCGGTCCCGCCATCGACCTGGGGAGTTGAGACGAATGCCAGGACGCTGTCCCATTTCCTGAGCCAACGGTTGACCGCGTTCTTGAGCACCGGGCCCCGTTCACCGGAGCCATGTCCCTTGCCATGCACGATGCGCACGCAGTATTTCCCCTGGGAAGCGTTGTAGTCGATGAAGTCAGCGAGTCGCGGTTTCGCTTCGGCGACCGTCATGCCGTGCAGGTCGAGTTCAGCCTGCACGCTGTAGGCACCCCGCTGCAGTTTTCGCATCGTGCGTTTGCCAACATGCGGGCGATGAAATCGCAGGGCCGCGCCGTAGCCGTGCTCGATCGTATCGATGTCGTCTTCAAGACTCTCAGCCAGTACATTGCGCTCGTCTTCCCGGGAGAAGCGCGCCCTGGGTTTGGGCTTCTTCTTTTCCACGGGGACGCGCGCCTCAGTACTGAGCGGTTTCGTGCCGCGCATCGCCTGGTGAAATTCGTCGGTGTCTTTCTTGCTCACGGTGTCGTCTTTGAGGGTATGGTGTGCGCTGAACAACCGGTATAGTGAGCGCGTCTCCGAGGCCAATCAAGGCTCCGCCCGTCAAATTTTTTTATGCAAAGCCTCTGCCAGAATGAAAATCCTCGTAAGTAACGACGATGGGTATCTCGCCACAGGTATCAATTCGCTGATCGACGCGCTCGAGCGGGTCGCGGACGTCGTCGTGGTCGCGCCGGACCGTAATCGTTCCGCAGCGAGCAACTCACTGACACTATCGACACCACTGCGGGTCAGCCAATACGCAAAGAACCGCTACAAAGTCGACGGCACGCCGTCAGACTGCGTGCATCTTGCGCTGACGGGCTTTCTCGACGATGAGCCGGACCTCGTGGTCTCGGGCATCAATCACGGCGCCAATCTTGGCGATGACGTGATCTATTCGGGCACCGTGGCTGCCGCGATGGAGGGGCGCTTCCTCGGGTTGCCTACGATTGCGGTCTCGCTCGTCGGGCGAACGCTCGTCGGCGCCAAGTTAGAGCATTTCGATACCGCCGCGCGTGTTGCCGTTGAACTGGTGCAGAAACTCGAGCGGGCCTCGCTGGCGCACGATACCGTCCTGAACGTCAATGTGCCGGATCGACCTTTCGCGGAGCTTGCGGGAATTCGTGCCACGCGCCTGGGATTTCGTCACAAGTCCGAGCAGATTCTTACCGATACGGACCCCTACGGCCGACCCATCTACTGGGTTGGACCGGCAGGCGCAGGGCAGGATGCCGGCGAGGGGACCGATTTTCACGCCGTCGAGCAGGGCGCGGCGTCCGTCACGCCGCTCAAGGTGGACCTGACACGGCATGCAGCGGTACCGGGCATCGAGGAGTGGCTGGCACGATGATCGACGTGCGCCAGGGCATTGGCATGACGTCGCGGCGCACGCGCGACAGGCTCGTACAGCGTTTGCGTGAACAGGGAATTCACAACGAGGCTGTGCTGGAGCAAGTCCGCAACGTGCCGCGGCACCTGTTCATGGACGAAGCACTGGCCAGTCGCGCCTACGAAGACACTGCCCTGCCGATCGGCCTTGGCCAGACAATCAGCCAACCCTATGTGGTTGCGCGCATGACCGAGGCATTGTTGGACGGCTTCGAGGGCGAGACCGTGCTCGAGGTCGGCACGGGCTGCGGCTACCAAACCGCCGTGCTGGCGCCGCTCGTAAAAAAAATCTACACGATTGAGCGGATCCCCGAATTGCTGCGCAAGACCAAACAGCGATTGCGGGACCTGGATATCTACAATGTGCAATTCAAGCCCGGCGACGGCTGGGAGGGCTGGCCCAAGTACGGGCCGTATGACGGCATCATCGTGACTGCGGCGCCGGATGCGGTTCCGGAGAAGCTGCTGAATCAGCTGGCACCGGGCGGACGGCTCATCATTCCGGTCGGGCCGCAGGGCGTGCAGGACCTCGCGATGATCACGAATCGCAATGATCACTATGAGCAGGTGTCGCTGGGGGCTGTCAGTTTTGTGCCGCTGATTAAGGGCGTATAAGGTATATTTATCAATATGATAAGAAGATCAATTAAAGTGAAGTCTTCATGAGTCTGTTCCGGCCGCTGTACGACAGAGTGCTTGCCTGGTCGCGTCACCCCCATGCGGAGCGCTATCTCGGCGCGATGAGTTTCGCCGAGTCCTCGTTTTTCCCGATACCGGTTGATGTCATGCTGGCGCCGATGTGCCTGGCGGACCGGGAGAAGTGGATTCGCTACGCAGCGATTGCCACGGTCTTCTCCGTGCTGGGTGGACTTGGCGGCTACGCGATAGGCTGGGGCATGTTCGAGGCGATTGAACCCTGGTTGCGTGACTCGCACTATTGGAGTGCTTACGAGAAGGCCCGTGCCTGGTTCGATGACTACGGCGTCTGGGTCGTGTTCGTCGCCGGCTTCTCGCCGATCCCGTACAAGGTGTTTACGATCGCTGCGGGCGTGGCCACGCTTTCGTTGCCGGGCTTTTTCATCGGCTCGCTCGTCGGTCGCGCCGCACGCTTCTTTTTGGTCGCAGGACTCGTGCGCCTGGGTGGCGAGCGCTTCGAGACATCGCTGTCGACACACATCGAACGCGTTGGTTGGACTGTCGTTGCGATCAGCGTATTGGTCATCGCGTGGCTTATGCTGCGAGGCTAATGGTCTCCCGCGCAATCACAATCCTGGCTCTTTCCTTGTTGCTCACATCCTGTGGTGGCCAGTCCACCTGGCAGGACGGATCACAGACGCACGTCGTTCGCCGCGGCGAAACACTGTTTTCTATCTCCTGGCGCTACGGCAAGGACCCGGATGATGTGGCCCGATGGAATCGGCTGGGAGATGGTTCACTGATCTACCCGGGACAGGTCATTTACCTGTCGCCGCCGAACGGCTCGACCAGTCGCACCACCACCGCGAGCAAGCAAAGCACGAAGCCGCTTCCGCAGATCCCGGCGCAACCCTCGCCAAAATGGGCATGGCCCACTGCCGGCAGGATCAATGTGGAATTTGGCGCAAAGCCGGGAACGGGCACGGGTGTATTGATCAACGGAAAGGACGGGCAACCCATTGTCGCCGCGGCGTCTGGCCGGGTCGTCTACTCCGGCAGTGGACTGATCGGATATGGCCAGCTTATTATCCTGAAGCATAACGACACCTACCTGAGTGCCTACGGGTACACGGCGTCGCTGCTGGTCAAAGAAGGACAAGAAGTAAAACAAGGCCAGAAGATCGCGACCATGGGGGAGGGGCCGGAACGCAAGCCGCGACTGCATTTCGAGATCAGGCGCAATGGCCAGCCGATTAACCCGCGACCATTTCTGCCTTCGAAATAGGAATCACGATCTCAAGCAATCGCCTGTTGTACCGAGGGGGTGTGTATTGGGACAGTTGCTGGATCCAACGCGACAATACCTCGACGAGATTGGTGTCTCGCCGCTCCTGACTGCGGACGAAGAAAAAGAATACGCCCGTAGAGCGTTGCGCGGTGACGAATCCGCGCGCCAGCGCATGATCGAAAGCAACCTGCGGCTGGTAGTCAAAATTGCGCGTCGATACCTGAACCGCGGGCTGCCGCTCCTCGACCTGATCGAGGAAGGCAATCTCGGCTTGATTCACGCCGTGAAGAAGTTTGATCCGGAACGCGGTTTTCGTTTTTCTACCTACGCAACCTGGTGGATCCGTCAAACGATCGAACGCGGCATTATGAACCAGTCGCGAACCGTGCGGTTGCCGATACATATCATCAAGGACATCAACTGCTGCTTGCGAGCCGCGCGACGCCTGTTCCAGGAGAATGACCGCGCACCGACAATGGGCGAACTGGCGGAACGACTGAATCGTGACGTCGAGGACGTGGAACGGCTCATGTCACTTCACGAGCGGGTAACCCTGCGCGCCAGCGCTCGAGATGGCGATGGCACCGATCCGGTTGAGCGCCTGCACGGGAGACGCTCAGCCGAACCTTCGCGATGTGCCCAGGTCGATGACATGCACGACATTGTCGATCACTGGGTTTGCGAGCTCAGTGACAAGCAAAGAGCGGTCGTCGAGCGGCGTTTCGGCCTGCATGGCTATCGTCGCGAGACGCTCGAGCAGATTGGTGATGAAATCGGTGTGACGCGGGAAAGAGTACGGCAGATCCAGCTCGATGCGCTCAAGAACCTGCGCGAGATGCTGGAGACTCACGGTATTTCCGGGGAGTCGTTGCTGGATTAGTCGCGGCGAGTCGCCGCTCCTACAAGTACAAGATTGCCGCGACTCGTCGGCCCTCGTTGGCAAGGACATTGAACGTACGCGCGGCCGCCGCGGTGTCCATCACTTCGAGTCCAATACCCTTGCGCGCAAACGCGAACGTCAAGTCGCGCGGAGGAAACACATTTGTAACGCCCGTGCCCAACAGGACGATTTCGGGTTTGGTGTCTTCTACCTGGCCAAAGTCTTCGTCCGTCAGGTCAGCGATGGGTTTGTCGGACCACATAGTCAACTGATCATCCGGCGTCAGGACGATCGACTCTGTGTACTCAGCGTTATTGACACGAATCGACGTCTTCGAAACGCTCTGTATGACCAGTTGGGCCGACAATTCTCTTGTGAATTTCAACCGCGCATCCCTTAACATTCACGCCTCATCGTGAACGCATCATATGACAAAAATACGGCGCTCGTCGTGTTGCCCCCGGGGCGTGGCGGCCGGCTTCAGGATGCGTCGTTGCGCGCGTGGCTGGCGCAGTCCGAGCTGTCGCTTGCGACTGAGCCGCGGGAACTCCTTGCCCGGCTTACCGCTGAGCTTGGCCTCCCTTACCCGCAGGAGGGCCTTGCAGCCCTGCGCATGTGGGGCCAGACGGGCGATCGGCCGACGGTCTGGATAGCGGCGGCCGATCCCGTCTATCTCGAGCCGCGCCTCGATCACTTGTGCCTTCATGCTCTGCGCAGACCCGGTATTGAATCATCCGATTTGCGGCCCTTGTTCGATCATCTGCAGGAAACGCTCGCCACCGACAAACGCTTCGGATTCGCGCGGCTGGGCTCCAATGGCTACCTGCGCGCGGAGCAGCCAATTTCGACATCGACGGTCCCGGCCTACGTCGTCGACCAACGCGATCCCTGCGAGTTTCTGCCGGCGGGCGAACACACGGTCTCGCACCGCAATATCCTCAGCGAAATCGAAATGTCCCTGCACGAGCACGAAGTCAACGAGCGGCGTGTTGCAGAAGGAAAGCAGCCGGTCAATTCGCTGTGGTTGTGGGGGGGTGGTATGGCGCCCGACAAAACGACCCGACCGCAACCGCCGCTGTTTTCCGATGATCCTCTGCTGGCGGGCTATTGGGAAAGTGCGACGGCAGTCTGTGACGTCTGGCCAGGTAATTTTGGGGCCTGTGCCGAGGCGTCGTTGCACGGGTTTGTCGCAGTAACGCCTGAGGTCGACCTGCGCCATGAAACGATGGAAAGCTATCTTATGGAGCTGCGGGACCTGCTTCGCTCCAACCGGGTCCGTCGCCTGATCCTGTTATTCCGCGACGGCCTTCGAGCTGACGTGCGGCGATCCCAGACGCTCAAGTTCTGGCGTCGTGACAACGCAATGTTGGACTGACCGTGAGCGGAGATCGGCCCATCATTGCGCGTCCCACGCCAAGCGCAAACGCGATCGAGGCGCTGGGTGACATCGATCCGCTGCACGCTCGCCTGTTTGCCATGCGCGGGCTGACGGCTCCGCACGAACTCGACTACGGCCTTGCCAATCTCGCTCCAATTGGTGCCCTTGAGAATATTGATCGCGCGGCCGAGCTCGTTATCGCCAAGCGGAACGAGAAGATCACCGTTGTCGGTGACTTCGATGTCGACGGTGCAACGAGCACAGCGCTCGTTCTGCGGTGCCTGCGCGAGTTCGGATTTAAAGACGTCGACTACCTTGTGCCCAACCGTTTCGAGTATGGCTATGGATTAACTCCCGAGATCGTCCAGGTTGCGGCCGAGCGTTCGCCGTCACTGTTAATCACGGTAGACAATGGCGTGTCGAGCGTGGCCGGCGTCGCCGCGGCCAACGCACTGGGCATACCGGTGCTCGTCACCGATCATCACTTGCCCGGTGAGGAGCTGCCCGATGCCGCTGTCATGCTCAACCCGAACCTGGATGGCAGCCGGTTCCCGAGCCGTTATCTCGCCGGCGTGGGGGTCGCGTTTTACCTGATGGCGCGCGTAGGCCGGTTGCTGCAGGAGCAGGGCGTCGCAGGTGCGGCGAAGGTACCCGCCAGGTACCTCGACCTCGTTGCATTGGGAACGGTCGCCGATGTCGTGCCGCTGGACCACAACAATCGCATTCTTGTGCACCAGGGATTGCTGCGAATCCGGGCGGGCCACTCGGTGGTCGGTATCCAGGCAATCCTGCGGCAGTCGGGCCGCCAGGCGGCTCGCTGTGTCAGCACCGATCTGGGATTTGCAGTTGGTCCGCGCATCAATGCAGCGGGACGCCTGGAGGACATTTCTGTCGGCATCGAGTGCCTACTCACGGACGATTTCGATACCGCACTCGAGTACGCGCACACGCTCGACGCCATCAATAGTGAGCGGCGGGATATCGAAACCACGATGCGCGAACAGGCGTTTGCTTACGTGGATTCGCTGGGATCCCAGCGGTGGCCAGCCTGCGTCAGTGTCTACGACTCCAGATGGCACCAGGGGGTTGTCGGCCTGATCGCCGCGCGCGTTCGCGAACGCTGTCACCGACCCGTAATCGCGTTCGCCCGCGAGAATGACAAGTACCTCAAGGGCTCGGCACGCTCGATCCAGGGAGTACACATTCGCGACCTGCTCGAAGCCGTGTCGGCGACCCGACCGGGACTGATCGAGAAGTTCGGCGGCCACGCCATGGCGGCTGGCCTGACCATTGCCGAGTCGGGATTCGAGGAATTCAAGAAGGCCGCTGCGGAGCAAATGGCGCGCCTCTACCCGCAGGCGGATTTCAGTGGTGCAATAGTCACCGATGGCAATCTGCCTGGAGACGCGCTGAACCTGCATTTTGCGCGGTCGTTGCGCGATGCGGGACCCTGGGGCTCCGGATTTCCCGAGCCGATGTGGAGCGGTGATTTTGCGGTCGTCGAACAGCGGGTTGTCGGCGAGAATCACCTCAAACTGCGTGTACGGCCTGCAGGCGGTGGCAGCACGATAGATGCCATAGCATTTAACCAGGCCGGGCCAGCCTATCGCGGAACGGTCCAGCTTGCTTTTCGTCTCGACGTTAACGAGTATCGCGGCAACGAGACCCCGCAACTCGTGGTAGAACAAATTGCATCCTTGCAGGGCACCGGCACGTGATAAGATCGCGGCCGATTTTCGCCTAGCCCAAACGACAAACTCATGGAAACCAGCCAGATCAAACAAACGATTGCCGACCTTGCCGAACGCTCTGATGCGTTGAGGAGGTATCTTTGACTATGAAGGCAAGGCTGAGCGACTAACCGAGGTCCAGCGCGAACTCGAACAACCGGATGTCTGGAACGAACCTGAGCGCGCCCAGGCGCTCGGACAGGAGCGCGCGCAGCTCGAGCAGGTGGTGACAGGACTCGACACGATCACCACCGGCCTTACGGATGCGGGCGAACTCCTCGAAATGGCTATCGAAGAAGATGACGACGCTACGATCGGCGAAGTTGTCAACGATCTTGACGGGTTTGAGAAGGTCGTCGCCGGCCTCGAATTCCGCCGTATGTTCTCCGGCGAAATGGACTCGAACAGCGCGTACGTCGATATTCAATCCGGTGCCGGGGGAACCGAGGCACAGGACTGGTGTGAGATGTTGCTACGCATGTACCTGCGTTGGGCGGAAGCGCATGGTTTCAAGGCTGAGGTTATCGAGGCCTCCGCTGGTGAAGTCGCCGGCATAAAGAGTGCGACCGTGCACATCGTCGGCGAGTACGCCTATGGCTGGCTGCGCACGGAAACGGGCGTGCACCGCCTGGTTCGCAAGTCGCCGTTCGATTCGGGCAACCGCCGGCACACATCGTTTGGATCGGTGTTCGTCTCGCCTGAAGTCGATGACAACATTGATATCGACATTGATCCGTCGGATTTGCGTATCGACGTCTATCGCGCGAGCGGCGCGGGCGGCCAGCATGTGAACAGAACGGAATCGGCGGTGCGCATTACTCACCTGCCGACCAACGTCGTTGTGCAATGCCAGAATGATCGCTCGCAGCACAAGAACAAGGCCACGGCAATGAACCAGCTCAAAGCCAAGCTCTACGAGTTGGAATTGCAGGAGCGCCGGTCGGCAGCCGCGGAAGTCGAAGAGGGCAAGGCCGATGTCGGCTGGGGCAGCCAGATTCGAAACTACGTACTCGACCAGAGTCGCATCAAGGATTTGCGTACCGGCATTGAAACCGGTAACACTCAGGCTGTGCTGGATGGCGGGCTCGACGCCTTCATCGAAGCAAGTCTCAAGCAGGGATTGTAGGAGCGGCCATTGGCCGCGATGGATATGACAGACGAAAAAAACAAGCAAGACGAGAACAAGCTGATTGCCGAGCGGCGCTCCAAGCTTGATGCACTTCGAGAGCAGGGCAATGCGTTCCCGAACGATTTTCGCCGCAATGCTGTTGCGGATGAGCTGCACCAGACCTTTCATGCGCACGATAACGATGCATTGACCGAAGAGAAGATCGAGGTTTCGGTGGCGGGTCGCATGATGCGCAAGAACGTCATGGGAAAGGCGAGTTTCATCGCTCTACAGGATCGTTCAGGCCGGATCCAGGTGCGTGTTGAACGTGACCGCTTGCCGGAGGGCGTCTACCAGGCATTCAAGAAATGGGACGTCGGCGATATTGTCGGGGCCACGGGAAAACTGATGCGCACGAACAAGGGTGAGCTCACGGTCCTGGCTGACGAGATTCGATTGCTGACCAAGTCACTGCGGCCGCTGCCCGAGAAATGGGCCGGCCTGTCCGACCAGGAAACCCGTTACCGGCAACGCTATGTCGACCTGATCATTAACGAGTCCAGCCGCAACGTATTCCAGAAACGTTCCGAGATCATCACGTACATGCGAGGCTTCCTCGAGTCGCTGGGTTTTCTCGAGGTCGAGACGCCGATGATGCAGGTCACACCGGGCGGCGCGATCGCGCGGCCGTTCAGGACGCATCACAATGCGCTCGATATGCCGCTGTATCTGCGAATAGCACCGGAACTGAACCTGAAACGACTGATCGTTGGCGGCTTTGACCGCGTCTACGAGATCAACCGAAACTTCCGCAACGAGGGCGTTTCGACACAGCATAATCCCGAGTTCACGATGCTCGAAGCTTATCGTGCCTATGCCGACTACAACGCCTGGATGGATTCAACCGAGGCCATGCTGCATGGCATGGCGGACGTCGTGAATGGCTCCACAATGGTCGAATACCAGGGCGAGACGTTCGATTTTGGCAAGACGTTCAAACGTATGACGGTCGAAGAGGCGATCGCGGAGTACAACCCCGAATTCGACATGTCGAAAGTTCGTGACCGCGACTACCTGGCAGCCTGGTGCGAGAAGATCGGCGTACATGTCAAAGACAACTACGGCGCCGGCAAACTGCAGACGGAAATATTCGACGAGACCGGCGAAGCGAACCTCCGCGAGCCGACATTTATTACCCAGTATCCGGCCGAAGTGTCACCACTGGCGCGAAAAAACGATGCAGATCCGTTCGTCACAGACCGTTTTGAGCTGTTCATAGCGGGTCGCGAGATCGCCAACGGTTTTTCGGAGTTGAATGACGCCGAGGATCAGGCGGAACGCTTCCGCGCGCAGGTTGAGAATGCGGCGGCAGGTGATGACGAGGCGATGTCATACGATCACGATTACATTCGTGCGCTCGAGTACGGTATGCCGCCGACGACCGGTATCGGCATCGGTGTGGATCGACTGGTCATGTTGCTGACCGACTCGCCGTCGATTCGCGACGTGCTGTTGTTCCCGCACATGCGCCCCGAGGTATTCGACTCGTAGGAGCGGCCATTGGCCGCGAATCTGTCGCGACGGGTCGTCGCTCCTACAGGTACGGCAAAGCCTGTTTTTGGAGCGAGACGTCACCAACAGACAGCGCCTGATCCGCTTTGTCGACTGGCACCACGGCCAACAGGTCGTTACCGGCGACGTTCAGCACCTCACCGATGTCTCTCCCGTCCAGCGACACCTTGTCACCGACTGATACCGGCGCGTCGCCCGTGAATCGCTGGGTGCGCCGCTTGGTTGCCCCCTTGTAGTGCGTACGCGCAACGATCTCCTGGCCCGGGTAGCAGCCCTTGTCCATGTTGATCGCGTCGAGAAGGTCGAGGTTCAGCATATGTGGGGTGAACTGCTCGGCCTGCGCGCTGCCGATGTAGGGGTGTCCGTTTTCAACGAGAAAGGCCGGGTCGACCGTCTGGCTCTCATCGACCACTTCGAATTCGACCTTGGATCGGAAGCGGAACATCGTCATGCGCTTGACGATGTCTTCGGCCATATCGGCAGCGGCCGACACGCCATAGCCGCCCTCGATCGGGAATACCGTACCGAACCAGATAACGCGGCCTTTCGGGTTGCACCAGGCAGCCAGTATTTCCGCCTTGTTCTCCAAGTGCTTGAGGTCGTTGGTCAGTTGCGCCTGGAGAAAATCGAAGGCGTCGGCGCCGGTGACCCGGATGGTCGATATCGTATACATACTAAAGTAGCCACATGTTGGTACTGCAGGTTGATGAAGCCTCTGGCATACTCTCGCCATGAGCGCACAAGACCCGGACAAGAAGGCCAAAACAAGCAACTCGCGGGCCAAGTCCGGTGCGGATCCGAAAGCGGATGATAACTCGCAAAACGTCCCCGATCGCCAAAAAGAGATCGGCGGTCGCGGCGGACTGGATCCGACCCGCTATGGTGATTGGGAAAAAGCCGGGCGCTGCATCGATTTTTGATCAAGAAGTTACCTCATGAATAATAACGACAGGCCTCTGTCGCCGCATCTCTCGATTTATCGCTGGCCGATAACCATGGCCACGTCGATCCTGCATCGCGCCACGGGCGTTGGCCTGGCTGTCGGATTTGTCGTTTTCGCCGCCTGGCTGTTCGGCGCAGCCTCCGGGCCCAATGCGTACTCGACCTTTCTCGGCGCCATGGAATCAACCGTTGGCTGTGTGCTGCTCATTGGCTGGAGCTATGCCTTCTTCTACCACCTTTGCAACGGTATTCGGCACCTGGTCTGGGACACGGGGCGTGGTCTCGAGAAAGAACAGGCTACCGCGTCGGCCTGGTTCGTCATCGTGGCGTCCGTTGTCCTGACAGCGGCATTCTGGTGGGTGGCGTCATGAGTCTGCGTTCACCGCTTGGCCAGGTACTGGGTCTTGGCACCGCGAAAGACGGTACCTCGCATTGGTGGGGGCAACGTGTTTCAGGCGCCGCGATGGCCGTCCTGGGGCTCTGGTTCGCCTGGTCGCTGGCAACCATGTCAGGATTCAGCCACGCCGAAGCTGTCGCCTTTATTGGCCAGCCTGTCAATGCGTTACTGTTGCTGCTGCTGAGCGTAACGATGGCCTACCATTCGTATCTCGGCATCCAGGTCGTTATTGAAGACTACGTGCATGGCCACGGTCTCAAGATCGCCTCACTTGTCCTGTCCCGCTTCGCGCATGTGGTTCTCGCGGTGGCGGCCATCTTTGCCATTCTCAAACTCGGAATCGGTGCATGAGCGATTACGAATTCATTGATCACAGTTACGACGTCGTCGTCATTGGCGCCGGCGGCGCCGGTTTACGTGCGACCTTCGGCCTGGCCAACGCCGGCTTCACTACGGCCTGTATCACCAAGGTCTTCCCAACGCGCAGCCACACGGTAGCTGCTCAGGGTGGTATCTCGGCGGCGCTTGGCAACATGGGCGAGGACGACTGGCGCTGGCACATGTACGACACGGTCAAGGGCTCCGACTGGCTCGGCGACCAGGACGCGATCGAGTACATGTGCAAGGAAGCGCCCGATGCCATCATCGAGCTCGAGCACTACGGCGTGCCTTTCTCGCGCACCGAAGACGGCAAGATCTACCAGCGGCCCTTCGGCGGCATGACAACGCGCTACGGCGAGGGCACGGCCCAGCGCACCTGCGCAGCGGCGGATCGCACCGGCCACGCGATGCTGCACACGCTCTACCAGCAATCGCTCAAGTATGACGCGGAGTTCTATATCGAGTATTTCGCGGTCGACCTGATCATGGAAAACGGCACTTGTCGTGGCGTGGTCGCAATTGATCTCGCGACGGGTCGACTCCATCGCTTCCGCGCCCACCAGGTGATACTCGCGACGGGCGGCTACGGTCGTGCCTACTTCTCCTGCACTTCGGCCCACACCTGTACCGGTGACGGCAGCGCGATGGTGTTGCGCGCCGGTCTGCCCGTTCAGGACCTCGAGTTCGTCCAGTTCCACCCGACGGGCATCTACGGCTCGGGCTGCCTGATCACAGAGGGATCGCGCGGCGAGGGCGGGTACCTGACGAACTCCGAGGGCGAGCGCTTCATGGAGCGCTATGCACCGAATGCGAAGGATCTGGCGTCACGAGACGTTGTGTCACGCTCCATGACCATCGAAATTCGTGAGGGCCGTGGCGTCGGGCCCGAGAAAGACCACATCCATCTGCACCTTGAGCACCTGGGTCCCGAGGTTATCGAAGAACGCCTGCCCGGTATCGCGGAGTCGGCGCGCATCTTTGCGGGCGTCGACGTGAACAAGGAGCCCATCCCGGTTCTTCCAACCGTGCATTACAACATGGGTGGCATTCCGGCCAACTTTAATGGCCAGGTTGTGACCAAGGTGGGCGACGATGCCGAGAAGGTCGTTGACGGCCTGATGGCGGTCGGCGAAGCGGCCTGCGTCTCGGTGCACGGTGCGAATCGCCTGGGCTCGAACTCCCTGCTTGACCTGGTCGTATTCGGCCGTGCGGCAGCGCATTTCTGCTCTGAGACCATGACACCCGGCGCACGTCACAAGCCGCTGCCCGAGGATGCGGGCCAGAATTCCGTCGCGCGCATCGACAAGCTGCGCAATGCAGACGGGCCTCGCCCGACTGCGGAGATTCGCCTCGAGATGCAGAAAGCCATGCAGGGGCATGCGGCCGTGTTCCGTACGGGCGAAGTTCTCGTCGAGGGCGTGGAACTGCTGCGCAAGACCTACGCAAGTTTCGATGAGGTCGGCATCAAGGACCGGTCCCTGGTCTGGAATACGGATCTCGTGGAGACGATGGAGCTCGAAAACCTGTTGCTCAACGCGACCGCGACCATAGAGTCGGCAGCCAATCGCCTGGAAAGCCGTGGCGCTCATGCGCGCGAGGATTACCCGGACCGTGACGACGAGAACTGGATGAAGCATACGATGACGTGGGTCGACGGCCCCGGCGATGTGCGTATCGAATACCGTCCCGTGCACAGTCACACGCTGACCGATGAGGTCGAGTACGTCGAGCCGAAAGCGAGGGTCTACTGATGGCCGAATTCAGACTCCCGAAAAACTCGCGCATCAGGAAAGGGCAGCATTTTGCGGCGGCCGAAGGATCCGGCAACACACGAACATTCGCTGTCTACCGCTACGATCCGGACTCCGGCGACAACCCGCGCGTCGATACCTACGAGATCGACATGGACGATTGCGGGCCGATGGTTCTGGACGCACTGATCAAGATCAAGAATGAGATCGATCCGACATTGACGTTTCGGCGTTCCTGTCGTGAAGGAATTTGCGGCTCGTGTGCGATGAACATCGATGGCGGCAATACCCTCGCTTGCACGCGTGCAAACGACGAAGTGAAGGGCGACGTCAAGATCTACCCGCTGCCGCACATGCCGGTGGTCAAGGATCTCGTCACAGACCTGACCAACTTCTACGCCCAGTACGCGTCGATCAAACCCTGGCTGCAGGCCCGAACACCGCCGCCGCCCGATCAGGAGCGGCTGCAATCGAAGGAAGACCAGGAACTGATCAATGAACCGTCAGCCTGCATCCTGTGTGCGTGCTGCTCGACGAGTTGCCCGAGCTACTGGTGGAATTCGGATCGTTACCTGGGACCGGCGGCGCTCCTTGCTGCCTACCGGTGGCTCGTGGATACACGCGATGAAGCGACGGGCGAGCGCCTCGATGAACTCGAGGATCCGTTCCGCCTGTATCGCTGCCATACCATCATGAACTGCACGCAGACGTGTCCAAAAGGTCTCAACCCGGCCCAGGCCATTGCCGAGACCAAGAAGATGCTCGCAGAGCGCAAGTACTAGCAAAGCGTCGTAGGAGCGGCCACGGCCGCGATAAAGGTGGTCAGGCCATGTGGACCAATGTCTGAAGAATCCCGAATCAGGTGGCAATGCCGCCGCGGCATGCGGGAGCTCGACGACCTGCTGCTGCGCTATCTCGAGGAAGAGTATCCGGATGACAGTGAGGCCGATAAAGCCGCATTCTGCGCAGTTCTGGAGCTGGCTGATCCCGAGTTGAACGCTTATCTGTTACAGCGGGAAACGCCGTCTTCGGAGCCGATCGCTCGTGTCATCGACCGCATACTTCGCCGAGATTCGCCCTGACCCCATGTTGCGCCGGATCGTCCTGGCATCTGGCGCCGTGTTGGCGTTGGCCGGCATACCATTGATTCTGATTTTGCCCGTGGCGCCAGCACTCCGCGCGCTGTCGGTTTCAGTGTGGCTTGTCATGATGGCCATCGAGCTCTCCCGGGCACGCCGTGCCTGGTACGCCTGCCATGCGCTGCGGTTCTTCGCCGACGGGACTGTCGTCGTGCTTAATCCAGAGCGGATCTGGCAGCCTGCGACCCTGATTTCGGGTAGCGTCCTGCTGCGCAATCTTGGCTGGATTCGCCTGTCAGTTGCTCTGCCGTCGGGGAAAAGACTCGTACTTGGGGAGTGCCTGCGCGGCGATGGCAGTGAGAGCGCCGACTGGCGCCGGCTCCAGGTTATCTGGCGGCACGTTGGAGCTTAGATATTTAGCTGCTAACATGCTCATTGGTCAGGAAATATTGACATCCATGACGGATGAATGGGCGATCCTCCGAGACACGCCGGAACGGCGTCACAGAACAAAGATGAATAAGGCAGAAATTCGAGAACTTATCGCCCTAATAGCGGTCTATCCCGGTGTCGAAAGGCTGAACGGAAATTCCGGCGAGCGGGCCTGAATGTCGAATCAGTCGTCCGACAAGAAGCTGGTCAAGCGAGTCCAGAAAGGTGACAAGGGCGCGTTTGATTTGCTGGTACTCAAATACCAGCACAAGATCGTTAACCTGGTGATGCGATATGTACGAGATCCGGAGCTCGCACTCGATATTACCCAGGAGGCGTTTATCAAGGCGTACCGGGCTTTGCCACGCTTTCGCGGCGACAGTGCCTTTTACACCTGGATGTACCGCATTGCCGTGAATACGGCGAAGAATCATCTTGCGGCGCAACGGCGAAGGCCGATGGATGTGGAGCTCGACCTGCAGGATCCGGAACAGTACGACCTGCATGCAAAGCTCAAGGAGACGGATACTCCCGAGGGTTTGACGCTTGGGAACGAATTGAAAGAAGTCGTAGAGCGTGCCATAGCAGCGCTGCCGGAGGATCTTAGGACAGCGATCATCCTGCGAGAGCTGGAGGGCATGAGTTACGAAGAGATAGCTCAGACCATGGACTGCCCGGTGGGCACGGTACGGTCGAGAATTTTCAGGGCGCGTGACGCGATTGGTAAGAAAGTCGGTCCGCTAGTCCAGTAAGCTGAGGGCAGGATTGCCCGTGCGGGTGGAGTATGAATGACCAAATAAGAATGCAGATTTCCGCGTTTGTCGATGGCGAATTGCCCGACGCTGAGGCGGATCTTCTACTGCGCAGAATGGGCCAGGACGCGGAGCTCCGAAGGAAAGCGGGCGAATACCTCGAAATTGGTCGCGCCATGCGCGGCGAATCGAGCGTGCGCGGTATCGAGCGCCTGCAGGAACGCGTCGCCGCGGGCATCAATGATGAAACCTTGGCTGACGAAGAAGTGCCAGCGGAGCTGCCCAAGGGTCGTTCGATGCGCCCCCTGGTTGGGGTGGCTGTTGCTGCATCCGTGGCACTTATCGCCATTTTCGGCCTACAGGTTACGCCGGGCGTCGATTCGACGAACGGCATCGCGGACGATACGAGCGTCGCGGAGGTTGCGGAAGATCCGGGTTACACGGTGCCGCAGCAGGTCGATGAGCAACTGCGACAGTTCTACCTGAGCCATGGTGCATCGTCGACGGAGCAGGGCGCTAACGGCATGAATGCGCGCCTCGTGACACTCCGCGTCAGCGAGGAACCGCTGCCCGAGGAAGATGCTGACGAGACAGAACCTGACGAGGCAGAAGCTGCCGATGAGGCGGCTGACGAGACGGCGACTCAGCCGTAATGCATTTTTCACGGATTGCCCCGCTGCTCTGGCCCGGCGTTATTGCGGGCCAGCTTGCCTGTAGCGCGGCGGCGCTTGCTGAGCGTGTCGATCCCAACGAGTTGCTGAATCGCATGGGCGCGGCCGTGCAAACGACCAGTTACGAAGGCACCGTCATCCGCATCCAGGATGGCAAGGCCGAAGCGCTTAAGGTCGTTCACACGGTTACCGATGGCGTCATTCGCGAGAAAGTCGTTGTGCAAGAAGGTAATGGTCTCGAAATTATCCGCAATGGCAACGAGGTCCACTGCATTCTTCCGGATCGCAAATCGGTCCTGGTTGAGGAATGGGACGATCAGTCGACGCTCTTTTCAACACTGCCGTCGAGCGAGGTTCGATTCGGGAGTGAGTACGATGTATCCATCGTTCGGGAAGAGCGTGTAGCAGGTCGGAAAACGATCCTGGTGGCGATACGGCCGCACGATATCTATCGGTATGGGCACCGCATCTGGCTGGATACCGAGACGTCGTTTCCGCTGCAAACGCAGCTGATCGGTGAGGATGGGGCCGCCATAGAACAGGTGAAATTCGCAGACATCAGTCTGAACAAGGAAATCCATGCCAGCGCGCTCGCGCCATCGATCAACACCGAGAATTTTCGTTGGCTCAATCAGCCGTCCCGGCATGTGAAGCGCGATATTGAGACACGTTGGGAAAGCACAAACCTGCCGCCGGGATTCCGGGCCATTTCGACCCATGGCGAGATCATGCCGGGTAGCGAGGAAGTCGTCACACATATCCTCTACGGTGATGGCCTTGCCAATATTTCCGTGTTTGTAGCCGAGCAGGACCAGGCAAGCGCTGCGGGACCGTCCCGCGTGGGTGGTTCGAATTCGTACAGCGCGAGCATCGACGGTTACCGGATCACCGCTGTCGGTGAAGTCCCCGCCGTAACGGTCGAGCAGATAGCCACGACGATGAGCCTGCGCTAAGCCCACTGCGGTAAACTGCGGCCATGGAGAACCCCCAGGGTCGAATCTTGTCCACCCATCTCGATGACACACCGCCGCATGTTGTGGTTGAAGTGGCGGCGTCGATCAGTTGCGCACGTTGCGCCTCAGGCAAGGGCTGCGGTGCAGGGCTTCTTGGCGGTGACGAAAGGCCCCGCCAGGTCGACGCATTGATCGCGCGGGATCTTGAGCTCGGTGAGGGCGACCAGGTGAGAATTGAACTGGCGCCCAATAACCTGTTGCGTGCTTCAGCTATCGTCTATGGCCTGCCATTGCTCGGCGCCCTGGCAGGTGCTGCCGGCGCCTGGTTATCCGGCATGGGCGATCCTGGTGCCGCGCTGGCGGCGCTCGCCGGCGCGGGCCTCGGCATGCTGGCCGGACGATCGCGATTGCAGAAGAACCAATGCCTGCGTGCCTTCACTCCGGTCGTGACGACGCGGATCGCATCGGCGAGCGATTAAGTGAGCAACATCACGGTCTACAGCCGCCAGGGCTGCCATCTGTGCGACGTTTTGATCGAGGAACTGCAGCCCATGATCCGGGGAAAACTGACGTTGGAGGTCCGCGATATCGACACACGGCCGGAATGGCACGAACGCTTCTTCATGGACATTCCGGTGGTCGAATTCGAGGGTGAGGTCGTGTGCATGCATTTTCTCGATCAGGACGCAATTACAGGTATACTTCGCGGCTGCATTTAATCGGCGGGCACAACTCAAGTGCCAGAAACACCCTGTCAATGAAGCATATACGCAACTTCTCGATCATCGCCCATATCGATCATGGCAAGTCGACCCTGGCTGACCGGTTCATTCAGCATTGCGGTGGCCTTGCCGATCGCGAGATGGCTGAGCAGGTCCTCGACTCGATGGACCTCGAGCGTGAGCGTGGCATTACGATCAAGGCGCAAAGCGTGTCGCTGGACTACAAGGCGCGCGATGGCGAAACCTACCAGTTAAATTTCATTGATACGCCGGGCCACGTGGATTTTTCCTACGAAGTGTCTCGTTCGCTGGCTGCCTGTGAAGGGGCGCTTCTGGTTGTCGATGCCGCACAGGGTGTGGAAGCTCAGAGCGTCGCCAATTGTGTTACTGCAATCGATCTGGGACTCGAAGTCGTGCCGGTCCTCAACAAGGTTGATTTGCAGGCTGCTGATCCCGAGAAAGTGGTTGACGAGATCGAGGACATCATCGGCATCGAGGCTCACGACGCCCTCCATGTCAGTGCCAAGACCGGTCTCGGCGTTCCCGAACTCCTCGAGCAGATTGTCGAGGTCATCCCGCCGCCGGGAGGGGACCCCGACAGTCCTCTGCAGGCGTTGATTATCGACTCCTGGTTCGACAATTACGTCGGCGTCGTCTCGCTGGTCCGGGTCATGAATGGGAGTCTTGCCAAGGGTGCCAAGATCAAGGTCATGTCCACCGGAATTTCCTACAACGCGGATCGGGTGGGTGTGTTCACACCCAAGATGGAAGATCGCAAGGTGCTTGAGACGGGCGAGGTCGGTTTTGTTATCGCCGCTATCAAGGATATTTACGGCGCACCCGTCGGTGACACGCTGACCACAACGAAGAATCCCTGCGAAACGCCTTTGCCGGACTTCAAGATGGTCCAGCCTCGTGTTTTCGCGGGCCTGTTCCCGATCAGTTCGGACGACTACGAGAACTTCCGCGAAGCGCTGCAAAAGCTGCGCTTAAACGACGCGGCACTGCATTTTGAGCCGGAGACGTCGGCGGCGCTCGGGTTTGGATTTCGCTGCGGTTTCCTTGGCATGCTGCATATGGAGATCGTGCAGGAGCGTCTCGAACGGGAGTACGACCTCGAACTGATCACGACAGCGCCAACCGTGATCTTCGAAGTTGTCGACACGAACGGTGATGTTCTAAAGATCGACAATCCATCCAAATTGCCGCCTCCGAACGATATAGAGGAACTACGGGAACCGATTATTGCGGCCAACATACTCGTGCCGGAAGCCTATGTAGGCGCCGTTATCAAGTTATGCGTCGAGAAACGGGGTGTGCAAAGTCACTTGCGTTATCTTGGCGGCCAGGTATCCATTGAGTACGAGCTGCCGCTGGCAGAAGTCGTTCTCGATTTCTTCGATCGACTGAAATCGGTAAGTCGTGGGTACGCATCGTTCGACTATCATTTCCTGCGTTTCGAACCGGCGCAGCTTGTCAGGCTCGATGTGCTGATCAATGCGGAGAGGGTTGACGCGCTGTCCCTGATTATTCACAAGGAAAAAGTGAGAACTCGTGGACGCGAGCTTGTCGAAAAGATGAGAGAATTGATTCCGCGGCAAATGTTCGACGTGGCGATTCAATCGGCAGTGGGCAGCCAGATCATTGCCCGCGGAAACGTCAAGGCGCTGCGCAAGAATGTGACCGCCAAATGCTACGGTGGCGACGTATCCCGCAAACGCAAGTTGCTTGAAAAACAGAAAGCGGGCAAAAAGCGGATGAAGCAAGTAGGGTCTGTGGAGATTCCGCAGGAGGCATTCCTCGCCGTACTACGCGTGGACAAATAGAAAGCCAGGATTAGGTAGACATTTTGATCGTTAATCTCGCATTGATACTGACAGTGCTGACACTCGCTTCCGGCGTCGTGGTAGCAATAGACAAACTCGTCTGGAAAACCGAGGATGCCGATTCGCGTCAGGCGCCCGGTGCCAGGGACATCCTTGTTGAATACTCGCGATCGTTCTTCCCGGTGTTGCTGTTTGTGCTGGTCATTCGCTCGTTCATATTTGAGCCGTTTCGTATTCCGTCCGGCTCCATGATGCCGACCCTGGTCGAGGGAGACTTCATCTTTGTCAAGAAGTTCGCCTACGGATTACGCCTGCCGGTCACTGAAACGAAATTTATTGAGACCGGTGACCCGAAGCGCGGAGATGTCATCGTATTTCGCCTGCCGTCCGATCCGAGCATCAATTACATCAAACGAGTTGTTGGCCTGCCCGGCGATACCGTCGTCTACGAACGTCATCGTCTGAAGATCAATGGCGAAATGATCGATCTCAACTACGGTGATCGTGAATTTGGCCGGGTTCCGGTGTTTGTCGAAGACCTCGACGGGCGCGTGCACGATATCCTGATCCACAACCCGGAATTCTCGACGCGAGACGGCACCTACCGCGTCCCTGAGGGGCATTATTTCGTCATGGGCGATAACCGCGATCGCAGCAAGGACAGCCGTTTTATCAGCGCCATTCCGGAGGAATACCTGGTCGGCGAGGCCGTCCGGGTATGGATGCACTTCATTCCCTGGAATATGCCGGATTGGGGCCGTATCGGGACGAAAATCCAATAATGTGGTGCCAGTCACTGATTTGCCGGGTAGTATCACGGTACGTTGGGCAATATAGCCCGAAAAACGTAGGGTTGGCAGATCGGAGAGTTTAGTATGTCTTTGAATTACTTGGAAAAATGGCGCGGAAGGCACCGGCAGACCGGTATGACAACGCTGGGCCTGATTATCCTCGTGTCATTTGTCGGTCTGTTCGCATTTGCCGGTATTCGCTTGTCCCCCGTCTATCTCAACTACATGAAGGTCGTAGGCGTAGTCGATGGCGTCGGGGCGGAATTCGACGGGACTGGCGCCAGTCGCTCGGCTATTCGCAGCTCGATTTCGAGACGCTTTGACATCGACTCCGTGGGTGAAATTTCGGCCAAGGATGTGAAAGTCACGGCCGTCGATGGCGGTTTCGAGGTGGCTGCCACCTATTCGCACAAGGCGCCCTTCATTGCCAACGTTTCTTTCCTAGTCGACTTCGACAAACGGACCCTGGTTCGTCGATAGACCCTTCCGGCCGCGAACAGCGGCTACCGACCAAGAGCGATAACATTGGAAAAGGCCACAAGCTGGCTCGAAAAGACGCTGCATTATCAGTTTCGGGATGCCGAGCT
>Ga0316192_10000366_pt1 | contig 32600 bp, 30 predicted proteins | sample MerIslwburrow_MG_FD_204931 | JGI IMG/M metagenome (GOLD analysis project Ga0316192, IMG submission 204931) | Coastal sediment microbial communities from Maine, United States - Merrow Island worm burrow | ecosystem: Environmental > Aquatic > Marine > Coastal > Sediment | place: USA: Maine...
TCGGGCAACAGGTTCGTCATCAAAAGTTTGGTGAGGGCGTGGTGACCAACTGCGAAGGGCAGGGCAGTAACGCCCGCGTGCAGGTCAACTTTTCAACTGCCGGCAGCAAGTGGCTGGTGCTGGCCTACGCGAATCTGGAATAGCAGGCGCGATTGTGGCGATAAACCGCGCTGTTTGTTTAATGCGGTTGGGCAACCACATCGATTGTCTGAGGAGGCTTGATCGTGCCGACCGGAACGGCACTCGGCCGCCCGAGGTAGTGACCCTGTGCCAGGTCAACACCCATTTCCTTGAGTAATACCAGCGTTTCCTCGTTCTCTACACATTCCGCGACGGTGCGTTTGCCGAGGGCATGGGCGATCTGGTTCATGGATTCAACCATGGCCTGGTCAACCGAACTGTGCGCCATGCCTTTTACAAAGCTGCCGTCGATTTTTAATTTGTCGACCGGCAGGTGTTTCAGGTAGGCAAAGGACGAAAAGCCGGAGCCAAAGTCATCCAGTGCAAACTGGCAGCCAATGTCTTTCAGTGCAGTGATGAATTTCTCGGCGGCAGCGAGGTTGTCAATCGCAGCCGTCTCGGTGATTTCAAACGTGACCCAGGTCGGGGCGAGACCGGTGCTGTTGAGCAATTCCTGTATCAGTGGCAACAGGGTGGTATCTTCAAACGCCTTGCCGGACAGGTTGATGGAAAAACTGACACGATGACCGCTGGCATGCAGACTGGCCAGATGATTGATCGCCCGGCTGACTATCCAGCGGTCAACGCTGTGAATCAGGCCAAAGCGCTCGGCCGCCGGCATGAAGCCCCCTGGTAAAATGATCTGACCATCATCGCAGATCATGCGTACCAGTACCTCGTAATCATTAATAGTACCGCTGTCCGCGGCGACGATCGGCTGGTAAACCAGTTGAAACTTGTCGTGCTCCAGCATCTCACGCACCTGCGACGCCCAGTTCATATCGGCCGCCATGTCTGCCTTGCCGAGGTCTGCCGGGTCATAAATCTTGGCACGGTTGCGACCCTGCTTCTTGGCCGTGTTGCAGGCTATGTCGGCATGCGACAGCAGTTTTTCGGCAGAGCTGACATTTGCGTCAATCATTGCAATACCAATGCTGCAGCTGATGTTGAATGACTTGCCTTCCTCGGTGAATCTGAAGTTATCACACAGGGAACGGAAGTTGTCCGCTGCTCGCAGAACGTCCTTTTTGTCAATATTGTAGAGCAGCAGGGTAAACTCATCACCACCAAAACGTGCCAGCAGGTCGCCCTCACGGACGTGTGCAGCCAGCAGGGTGGCGACATCGACCAGCAGACGGTCACCGGCAGCATGGCCGAGGGTGTCGTTGATATATTTAAATTGATCGAGATCGATATAAAACAGTGCGCACTCGGATCCGTTGCGCGCAACCCGTGCCACGGTACGTTCCAGTTCTTCCTGAAAATAGTGCCGGTTGAATATACCTGTGAGCAGATCATGCTCGGCATGGTAGGAGAGCTGATGCTGAAAGGCTTTTTGTTCGGTGACGTCACGTGCGGTGCCGCTGATGCGGGTGACAATCCCGGTGGCGTCTTTGTGTGACCTGGCGCTGAAAGTGAGGAAATGCGGCTTGCTATCCTGGTCAAGGTGAACCGTTTCAAACTGCACCGTTTCCTTGCCCTGAAGCAGCTGTTTAATGGCCTCCTGGTCGATTGGTGGATGTTCGGGTGAACGGTATTCATGCAGGTGATGATGCAGCATGGCGTCTGCCGGATAGCCGTAGATGCTCTCGCAGGCCCTGTTTATATAGGTGAATCGGCCCTCGGTATCCAGGGTCCAGACCATGTCGTGTGCCGTTTCTACCATGTCACGGTAGCGGCCTTCGGCATCACGTAACTGGTCCTCCATGGCCTTGCGCCGGGAGATATCGGTAACAAGGCAGGTGAACATGCATTCACCGCCGATTTTCATGGCGCTGACACATATGGACATATGCATGGCCGTGCCGTTGCGATGATAGCCTGTAATTTCGTGCTTGGATGCAGTGGTAAGTAGTCTGCCCTTGGCATCCAGCAGTGATGGCAACAGCAGCTTCAACGGACGCTGGAGAATTTCTGTAGACTTGAAGCCGAACAGTTTTTCAGCGGCCGGGTTGAAGGTATCGATCCGGCCATGTCTGTTGACGACGATGATGCCCTCGGCGGCGGTTTCAACGACCGCACGCATCTTTGACTCCTGTTCACCCAAACGCCGAAACAACTTGCCGAACGTTTGCGCTATGCAACCGATTTCGTCAGTTGACTGTGGCTGCAGTCGTGCCAGTTCACCGTTTAGTGAAGCCCCGCAGCGCATGATGAAGTCCTGCATCGGCTCCAGTGCCTGCGTCATGCTGCGCACGGAATACAGTGTGATGATGCCGGTGATACACACCAGTGTCAGCCAGATGGCCATGTGGTCGGCGGTCAGGGTACCGGTTTGTTGCCAGTGATAATTCATCAGCATGGTGTATGAGAGCAGTGGCACAAAACCGCCCAGCAGCATGAGCTTTGATTTCAGGCTGACATGAATTGTTTGCAGACTCAGGTGACCGGGGAGTTTGCAAATCTGGTCAAGTGCCAGCTGATAGCCGGGCAGTCCTAGCAGCGCCACCACCGACAGTTGCACCAGTAGCAGTTCCAGGAACGTCCCCGGTGCACTGGCAACAGATTTTTCGATGGCGAAAAAGAATAGCGGCGGGATGGCCAGCGCGTACAGCAGGAAGAAGGACCAGTAGTCTTGGCCGAAACGCGCCAGCCGCTGTTGTTGCTGGTCAGGCAGGTTGCCGGTTACCGGGCTATACCCTGTTGAATTGGATAAGGGACTGAAATAGATTGAAAAATGGATGTAGGCCCAGCCGGCCATGATGCCCACAAAGATGGCCATTATCACGAGGGTTCGATCGGCCTGCAGTTCGGCAGGTGTGACCAGCCCAAACAGTAGGGCCGTCACCAGCCCGGCCAGAGGGGTGAGCAATAAACCCGAGATAATCAGAAAGATGAAGCGCGCACGAATAGCTTTGAGTTTACTCAACATGTGATTGCACTGGACTCCCCCTTGATCGTATGCACCACGTCTGCCCGTCGGCTTGAATAAGTGTTTGAATTATTATTATTTTAGGATTAGTGCGCTAGCGTTGATAATGAAAGCGCTCGCTGAATACTATGTCACAACCTTGTGTAATAGCAAGGCTACAGGCAGATTAATCGCGGACGGACATTTAACGTCCATCGGTAACGATCAACAGCGTTTATCAGGCATCCACAGTACAATACCCGGTTTGGTGCATTGATCACAGGGGCTGTTATGAAGCGACGAAATTTTCTTGGCACAGCGGGGGCAGGTGCCTTGCTGACGGGCGGGCTACTCGGTGGCTGCGGGCAGGAATCGAAACAGGCAGCTGCCGTTGCCACACCGGCTCAGCAGACCTTCAAGTGGAAGATGGTGACCACCTGGCAAAAGAATTTTCCCGGACTGGGGACAGGAGCCAACAATCTGGCAAGTCTGATTGGCGAAATGAGTGGTGGTCGGCTAACCGTAAAGGTCTACGGTGCCAATGAACTGGTACCGCCGCTGGAGATTTTCGATGCTGTGTCAAACGGAACGGCAGAGATGGGACATACTTCAGCCTATTACTGGAAAGGCAAGATTCCCACGGCACAGTTTTTTTCTACGGTGCCTTTTGGCATGACGGCACAGGAAATGAATGCCTGGCTCTATTACGGCGGAGGCATGGAGCTGTGGAAAGAGGTGTATGCGCCGCACGGTTTAATACCGGCTGCTGCCGGCAATACCGGTGTCCAGATGGGGGGCTGGTTTAACAAGGAAATTAATGGTGTGGAGGATCTGCAAGGTCTGAAGATGCGCATTCCGGGGCTTGGTGGCGAGGTGCTGCGGCGTGCCGGAGGAACCCCGGTCGGTATGCCGGGGACAGAAATTTTCACTTCATTGCAGTCCGGAGTGATTGATGCAACGGAATGGGTGGGTCCCTGGAACGACATGGCAAAGGGGCTCTACAAGGTTGCCAAACATTATTACTACCCGGGCTGGCATGAGCCGGGTACCACACTGGAGTGCATGCTTAACAAGGGCGCGTTCGAGGCCTTGCCCGAGGATTTGCAGAGTATTGTTATGAATGCCTGCAAGGTCGTGAATCAGGAGATGCTGGCGGAATACACGGCGCGCAATAATACGGCACTGCAAACACTGGTGAACGAACACCACGTCGATGTGCGTGAATTTCCCAAACCGGTGCTGGACAAGTTGCGGGCACTGGCGGAAGACGTTGTCGCCGAGATCGCCGGGCAGGACGTGTTATCTGCGAAGGTGTACCAGTCTTACCAGAATTTCAGGCAGCAGGTAGTGGCCTGGCATGACATCTCGGAGCGCGCCTATCTCAATGTGCGGGGTAGCTGAGGGTGAGCGGGGGGTGCTGGTTTATTGAGTAAAGGAATACCCGAAGCGCAGCAGGTGCAGGTCCATGCCGTCGTTTGGCTGTTTGATGCCGATATTTGAGATGCGTTGAAAGCGGTAGGACAGTTCATATTGTCCGTTGTCGCCAAAGCCCAGCCCCAGGCCGAGTACGGAACCCAGTTGCAGGGCGGTAGAAAATGCGCGATCGCCGAGCCGGGTTTCCGACAGCAGATGTGCACCAATACCGGCTTCCGCGAACGGCGACACACCGCTGGAAAGGCCGGCATCACGTTGCACTCTGAATACCGGTGTAAGGCTCAGATCAAAAAGTTCGTCGTTTTCGGATTCACGGAGATCGGATTTCATGTACGCCAGTTCTGTGTCCCAGTAACCACCCACATACCAGGCGCCACCGTTAAACCAGGTACGCTGCCACCTGTTTTGCAGGCCTGCGCGCAGCAGGTTGGTGTCATTACCGTTGCTGTCCCCTCCATAAGAAAGAGAGAGTCCGTCAATCCAGTTGCTGCCATTGGCCTCTGCCAGGGTACTGACGATACATACCGAAAGGAGCAGGTGGCGAAGTTTGAATGTCATACCATTAGCCTGTGTTGCTGCCTGTTAGGGTGCTATATTCTCATGCGGTCGGCCACGCCGCAAATCGGTTAATCCGGGTAGATGATTCCCGGCAGCCAGGTGGCGATTGCTGGCCAGGCGGCGAGCATCGACAGCATTAACAACTGCAGGCCGATGAAGGGCGCAACGCCGACATAGATCTGCCGGGTACTAACCTCGGCGGGAGCCACACCGCGCAGGTAAAACAACGCAAATCCGAACGGCGGTGTCAGGAACGAGGTCTGCAGGTTTAACGCAATCATAATGCCCAGCCACACCGGGTCTATCCCCATTGCCAGCAGTATTGGGCCGACGATAGGCACGACGACAAAGGTAATCTCGATGAAGTCGAGCACGAAGCCCAGCAGGAACATCAATAACATCACCGCCAGCATGGCGCCGAACCTGCCACCTGGCAGGTTGTTGAGCCATTCGGCTACCACTTCATCACCACCGAAACCGCGGAACACCAGTGAGAAGACCGAGGCACCGATCAGGATCAAAAATACCATGCAGGTAATGCGTGTGGTGCTGCGTACGACGTCCTGCATGATGGCGAGTGTGCACTGCCGCTGTGACAGTGCCAGCAGCATTGCGCCAACAGCGCCCACGGAAGCCGCCTCGGTCGGTGTGGCAAGGCCGGCGAGGATGGAGCCCAGCACGGCAACGATCAGCAGCAGTGGCGGTAGCAGGCTGTAGACGACGCGTTGTAACAAGCTGTTGCGGTTAACGGCTGTGGCTGCATTGCTTGTGATTGCCGGCATCGCGTCGGGGCGTCTCCAGGCGACAAATGCCAGGTACAGCAGATACAGCGTGACCAGCATCAGGCCCGGGATCAGAGCACCGCTAAACAGATCACCCACGGACACGGTATCCGGTGTGTAGTTGCCCATGTCCAGCTGCGCCTGCTGATAGGCTGAAGACAGCACATCACCCAGTAATACCAGCACAATCGAGGGTGGAATGATCTGGCCGAGCGTGCCAGAGGCGCAGATGATGCCGCTGGCAATGCGCGGGTCATAACCGCGCCGTAACATGGAGGGCAGCGACAGCAGCCCCATGGTGACCACGGTGGCGCCGACAATACCGGTACTGGCGGCCAGAAGCATGCCCACCAGAGTCACGGAATAACCGAGTCCGCCGCGCAGATGCCCGAACAGTTCCGCCATGGTGTTGAGCAGGTTTTCAGCCACCAGAGAACGTTCCAGCATGACACCCATGAACACGAACAGCGGCACGGCAATCAGGGTGACGTTGGTCATGATGCCGTACAGCCGGTTCGGCAACGCCTGCAGGAAGGCCATGTCAAAAGTGCCAGCCAGTTGGCCGATCCAGGCGAATGCCAGTGCTGTGCCGGCCAGTGAAAAGGCCACCGGGTAACCGGCCATCAGCACGATGCAGACAACGACAAACAATAGCAGCGGTATCAGTTCTGCCATGCCTTACAACTCCCGATCCAGGTCGCTGTCCTGACGTGGCGAGGCAGGGTGACCGGTAATTACCAGTAGCTTGCGTATGAGCAGTGAACAGCCCTGCAACAGCAGCAGTATCGCCATTAGCGGTATGGCCGTTTTCAGCAGGTATACACCGTCCAGTCCACCGGCTTCGCGCGAGCCTTCCTGTATCACCCAGGCGGCCGTGACATAACTCATGCTGGTGTAGAGCATAAAAATACACACCGGGAACAGCAGCAGCAGGGTGCCCAGCAGGTCGATCCAGGCGCGTGCGTAGGGTGTTAATTTTTGATAAACGATATCGACGCGCACATGGCCGTCATGCTTCAGCGTATAGGCCGCGCCCAGCATGAACACCGTGGCGTGCAGGTAAGTCACCGATTCCTGCAGGGCAATGGAGCCGGTCTGGAACAGGTAACGCAGCATGACGATGGTGGCGGTGGTCAGCACCATGGCGAGGGTCAGCCAGGCGATGATGCGCCCGCTCATCTCCGCAAGTCGGTCAAGGGTGTCAGCGATCGCTTGCAGTCGTGTATACATTTCCGTTACAGGGTGTGCTTACCAACTGTGAATCCTCCAGTTTGGCACAATCGGTGCGGGATCCAGCTGATGGCTGCGTGACTCCAGTGAACCGTTGCCATCACCATCGTACAGGTAGTAGGGGGGGCCGACGCGCGGTATCACCTTGACCATGTAGAGGCGGCCCTTGATGCGGTATTCGTGAACGACCGCGTCGTCGCGCTTGATGATCTTCACCTCCGGTTCCATGTCCTCGTCGTCCAGCCCTGTCGGTGGTGGCGGTACGGAGTCCGGCAGCGGTGGTGGTGGCGCCTCGGGTAACGGTTCCAGGTCATTGGGCCCGGGCGGTTGGGCGGCCAGCAGGGGTAACGGGCTGGCGAGTAGCAGGATAAGCAGGTATTTAAGCATTGTCAGATATTTTTGCATTGTTATTGGTGTGGACCGGCCATTGTTGCTGTAACAGCCAGTAAGGCCGGGAAGTCTAATAATGATACCATGGCGGCCCGTGCCACATCTGTACTGTCGGCTACCACCCTGTCTATCAAGCATAAAGTGAATTATGTCCGAGAAACAATCCCGACCCCTGCTGCTGGTTGACGGGTCATCCTATCTTTATCGTGCCTTCCACGTTCCCAACCTGCAGCAATTGACGAACTCGCGCGGTGAGCCGACCGGCGCGGTATATGGTGTCACCCATATGCTGCGCAGCCTGATCAAGGAGTACCAGCCGGCACTGATGGCGGTGGTCTTTGATGCCCGCGGCAAGACCTTCCGACATGATCTGTACAGCGACTACAAGGCAAACCGGCCATCCATGCCGGAGGAGCTGGCCGCCCAGGTTGAACCGCTGCATACACTGGTGCGTGCCATGGGTCTGCCGCTGCTGCAGGTCCCGGATGTAGAGGCCGACGATGTCATCGGCACGCTGGCAAGCGAGGCCGCACGGCAGGGTCTTGAAACGGTTATTTCGACCGGTGACAAGGACATGGCGCAACTGGTCAATGACCACGTGACGCTGGTCAATACCATGTCGCGTACCACGCTTGATAGCGCCGGGGTCGAGGAGAAGTTCGGCGTGACTCCCGCACAGATCATTGATTTCCTTGCCCTGACGGGTGACAGCTCCGATAACATCCCGGGTGTCCCCAAGGTCGGGCCGAAAACGGCGGCCAAGTGGCTGCTTGCCCATGGCTCGCTGGACAACGTCATGGCGCATGCCGGTGACATCAAGGGCAAGGTGGGTGAAAGTCTGCGCCAACACCTCGACATGTTGCCGCTGTCACGCGAGCTGACAACTATTCGTTGTGACCTCGAACTGGAGTCGGCAGCAGCAGACTTGCACGTGCAGGAACCGGATGTTGCGCGCTTGCGTGAGCTCTACACTGACCTCGAATTCACCCGTCTGCTGGAAGAACTGGATACGGAACCCGCAGTTGCCACCGATTCTGCAAGCGATCAGTCCCCGCAGGCTCCCGGGCCGGACTACGAGACGGTACTTACACAGGCGCAACTGAATGCCTGGGTGGGGCGTCTGCAACAGGCCGCTATATTTGCCTTTGATACCGAGACCACCAGCCTTGATTACATGGCGGCACGCATCGTCGGGGTGTCGTTTGCTGTTGCCGCCAACGAAGCCGCGTACGTGCCCTTGGCCCATGATTATCCCGGTGCGCCGGATCAGCTGAATCGTGAAGCCGTGTTGGCCCAGTTACAGCCGCTACTTGAAAATAGTGAGATGTATAAAATTGGTCACAACATTAAATATGATCGTAACGTATTGGCTAATCATGGAATTAAACTTGATGGCATGCGCTTTGACAGCATGCTGGAGTCCTATGTGCTGGGTAGCACGGCCACGCGTCATGATATGGATTCGGTGGCATTGAAGTATCTCGGGCACAGCAATATCAAGTTCACGGATGTGGCAGGCAAAGGTGCAAAACAGCTGACATTCAATGAAGTACCCGTTGAGACGGCGGCACCCTATGCGGCGGAAGATGCCTATATCACCTGGCAGTTGCACGCCGCTATGTGGCCGCAACTCACGGCGAACCCGGCGCTGGAGAAAATCTACACCGACATCGAAATGCCATTGGTGACGGTACTGTCAGATATGGAACAAACCGGTGTCGTCATCGACAGCGCCATGCTGGCACAGCAAAGCAAGGAGCTGGCGCACCGTATCCAGGATATCGAGCAGCAGGCGCACCGTGAGGCCGGTCAGCCCTTTAACCTGGGTTCACCCAAACAGATCCAGCAATTACTGTTCGACAAGCTGCAGTTGCCGGTACTGTCCAAGACACCGAAGGGGGCGCCGTCAACGGCGGAATCCGTGCTGCAGGAACTGGCGCTGGACTATCCACTGCCGCGGCTGATACTGGAGTTTCGCTCCTTGAGCAAGTTGAAATCCACTTACACCGATAAGTTGCCGCAGCAGGTCTGCCCGGACACCGGCAGGGTACATACGTCCTATCATCAGGCGGTGGCGGCCACCGGCCGCCTGTCCTCATCGGATCCGAATTTGCAGAATATCCCGGTACGTACCGAGGAAGGGCGGCGCATACGCCAGGCCTTTGTGGCGCCACCGGGCAAGGTGTTACTGGCGGCTGACTATTCCCAGATCGAACTGCGCATCATGGCGCACCTGTCTACGGACAAGGGCTTGCTGCGAGCCTTTTCCGAGGGTCAGGATGTGCACCGCGCCACGGCGGCAGAAGTCTTCGGGGTGTTGCCGGAAGCTGTCAGCAACGATCAGCGCCGCTCCGCGAAGGCGATCAACTTTGGCCTGATCTATGGCATGTCCGCATTTGGACTGGCGAAGCAGCTGGGTATTGCTCGCGGTGCGGCACAGGAATATATCGATGTGTATTTTGCACGCTATCCGGGGGTGCACAATTATATGGAGGCCACGCGTGAGCAGGCGCGTGAGCAGGGTTACGTGGAAACGGTATTTGGACGGCGCCTTTATCTGCCGGACATCAAGGCGCGTAATGGCCAGTTGCGTGCAGCCGCAGAGCGGACTGCCATCAATGCCCCCATGCAGGGCACGGCCGCCGATATCATCAAGCGTGCCATGATCAATATGCATCGCTGGCTGTTGAGCGATAAGGGGCTGGATATCACCATGATTATGCAGGTGCATGATGAGCTGGTCTTCGAGGTGTCCGAATCCGATGTGGAGGCGGCAAAGAGACCGATCACCGAGTGTATGTGCGCTGCGGCCTCACTCAAGGTCCCGCTGTTGATAGACCTTGGTATTGGTGCCAATTGGGACGAGGCACATTAGTGGAACGGTCCCGTTTTCATCATAGTGCAATAGGATAATAAATATAACCTGCTGAATATTAATCGTTATATATTAATGTAAAATCTAATTATAGAGCAAACATTTGGTGTTACCTCTTCGTTCGGCTGCGGGAACTATCTTACCTGCGCGGAGTCATTAAGGTATGGAGACGCTAGTCTCGCTCCCCTCCCTGAGTGGGTATGTCTCCTGCCCGGTTTGACGTGAACCGGGCCTTTTGATGGCCCCGGCTGGTTCCCCGCCGCCGGGGGTTTTTTATCCGTATCAGATTAGTATGATTTGCAGGAGCGGATCGCATCCGCGAACAAGGTCTTGCACAATATTCTTTCGCGCATACGATCCGCTCCTACGGGTTCTTTTCCAGCCCCAGCCAGCCATCAAGCACCTGCTGCAACTCATCAACGCCATCGCGGGTATGTGCTGAAAACAGCTGTACGCTGGCCTCCGGGTGCAGCTGTTGCATTGCTTTACGTGCTTGAAACAAGGCCGCCTTAGCAGGCCCGCGTTTCAGCTTGTCGGACTTGGTGAGTAGCACGTGGGTGAGCAGGCCGGCAGCATGGCACCAGCCCAGTACCTGCTGGTCGGTCTCTTTCAATGCCTGGCGAACATCCATCAGCAGGATCACACCACCCAGCGACTGCCGCGTCTCCAGGTAGAGCGAGATATTCCGTTGCCACTGGCCTTTCACGGACTTGGAGACCCTGGCATAGCCGTAGCCGGGCAGGTCAACCAGCCGGATACCCTCGCGGACCTGAAAAAAATTGATCTCGCGGGTACGTCCGGGTGCCTTGCTGATGCGCGCCAGCGCACGCTGCCCGGTCAGCACGTTCAGGGCACTGGACTTGCCGGCATTGGAGCGCCCGGCAAAGGCCACTTCCACACCGCTGTCCGGTGGTGCATGTCGGGTATCCGGTGTCCCCAGGATAAAACTGGTTTGCTGGTAGGGATTATTCATCTTACACATTAAACGCGACTTCTGAGGCATTGGGAAGCGGTACAGCGAGCAACGACGTGCGCGGATCTGTCTCTTTTTGGCAGAGCACTGGTTGACCCGCTGCCTCCCGGCGGGTATAAAAAGAGCCCTTTTTCCCCAGTGTGGACTTGGTGCGCCTTGCCAGACTGAATAAATGCCGTCATCAGCCAGGCAGACGGCTACAGGAGCAGTTCCGAGATGAAGAAATACCTAGCAATTACAGTTACTTTTCTTGTTTCCGTGATATTCGCGCAGGCTCATGCCGCTGTTGGCGACACGACCCCGGGTAATGCCGAGGCCGGTAAGGTCAAATCAGCAAGTTGCGTCGCCTGCCATGGTGTGGACGGCAACAGCGTGAACCCGGAATGGCCGAAACTGGCCGGGCAGCATGAAGATTATTTGACCAAGCAGCTGCTCTATTTCCACAGTGGCGAGCGTCAGAATGACACCATGAAAGGCATGGTGCAGGGACTGTCAGAGCAGGATGCCCGGGATCTTGCTGCCTATTACTCCAGTCAGAAGGTCAAGTACGGTGCAGCCGATCCCGCACTGGTTGAGCTGGGAGAGAAGATCTATCGCAGTGGTAATCGCGAAAGTGGCGTTGCACCCTGTATGGGCTGTCACGGGCCGAGCGGTGCCGGTAACCCGGGCGCTAACTACCCGGCCTTGCGTGGCCAACATGCCAAGTATGTCGAGATCCAGCTGCATGGTTTTGCCGAGGGCAAGCGTGTTAATGAAAACTCGGTCGTCATGATGCAGATCCTGGCATCACGCATGACCAACCGTGAAATACGTGCAGTAGCCAGTTATATCCAGGGCTTACATTAAACGCTCGACCGTATTCGTGCCCACTAGTGTGGTGTAACGAATAACGTGCACCTATCAGAGGTCCACAAATGAGCCAGGACAAGGCGCAGTCTGCAGTTAATGGTTATTCCCTTAACAAGGGCTGCAACGACGTATTGGGTTATTTGTGGGCCTCCCTTCGGGCGAGGCGAGAAGCCGTCATCTGCGGTGTTGCGTCTCTTGGAAAGGACACGCCATTCCCGGCGAGACGCGCCTTGCAGCTAACGGCTTCTCGTCTCGCTGATACGTACACGTTAGTCGTTACACCACACTAGGGTGCGTGTCTGGCCATTCGTTCTGCGCGCCTGCATGCGGAACTGATGGTCAATAACGGTGTCAATTTGTCAGTTCGGGCACCCTTTGTACCCAGCTGACCATCGTCGAATAGTTTCAGTCAAGGGCTGGCACGGGGTACCGACGGAATGGACGTCCGTAATCGGCCTGTTTGTCACCCTGTTCGCCTTTCCTGGTGTGAATATGTTTATATCAGTACTATATTATTATGGCGAACTACATATTTAACGATTGAAATAATTAAGGAGTTGACTTTATGAAGATGCTTACACGATGGTTACTGGTACTGCTTCTCCCCGTATTCATGGCGACAGCGGCGCTGGCTGCCGGTTATACGGAAGGCAAGGAATACCTGGCGCTGACCAGCCCACAACCTACCAACAGCGGTGACAAGATCGAGGTGGTGGAATTGTTCTGGTACGGTTGCCCGCATTGTTATCACCTCGAGCCTGTTGTAGAGCAATGGCTGGCCAACATGCCGGATGATGTTGAATTTGTCCGCATGCCGGCCATCATCGGCCCCCCCTGGGAGTTGCTCGCGAAGGCCTACTATACGGCGGAATTTCTTGGCGTATTGGACAAGATGCACCTCACCCTGTTTGATTACCTGCACAAGGATAAAAAGAAAATCACCAATGAGGCCGCATTGCAGTCGTTCTTTGTCGAACAGGGTGTTTCCAAGGAAGACTTCAAAAATACCTATACCTCTTTTGCTGTGGCCATGAAAGTCAGCAACGCCAGGCTCATGACCCAGCGCTATGGCATTACCGGCGTACCAACGATCATTGTCAATGGCAAGTACAACACCAGTGGCAGCCTGGCGGGCAGTAACGAAAATATAATCAAGGTTGTGGACTACCTGGTTAAGCAGGAACGCCAGTCAGCAGCAGCTGTCACGGCAACCCAGTAAGTCTTTCGATGAAGGCGGCCGAGCTTTTTATACGTTGCCTGGAAAATGAAGGTGTGGAATACGTGTTCGGTATTCCGGGCGAGGAAAACCTGGAGGTGATGGATGCCTTGCTGGATTCATCTATTCGTTTCATTACCGTGCGACACGAGCAGGGTGCGGCCTTCATGGCAGATGTCTATGGCAGGCTGACCGGGCGTGCCGGTGTTTGTCTTGCCACACTCGGGCCGGGGGCCACCAATCTCATTACCGGCGTGGCCGACGCCAATATGGATCATGCGCCACTGGTTGCCATTGCCGGTCAGGCAGGGACCAACCGGTTGCACAAGGAATCACACCAGGTACTGGACCTGAACAACCTGTTCATACCCGTGACCAAGTTCTCGGCCAGCCTGCTGGACCCGGATATCATCCCGGAGGTGGTGCGTAAGGCGTTCAAGCTGGCGCAGAGTGAAAAGACCGGCGCGGCCTTTATCGAATTTCCGGAAAACATCGCGGCACTGGAGGTGGATCTCGATCTGCTGCCGGTGATACAGACACCCGACCCGGAACCCCCGGCCGAGGCAGTGGCGGCGGCGGCAAAGCTGATCAGTGCCGCCAGGCACCCGATCATTCTTGCGGGTAATGGTGTGGTTCGTTCCGGCGCATCACGGCAACTAGCCGACTTTGCCGAAAAACTGAATATTCCGGTAGCCAATACCTTCATGGCCAAGGGTGTGATTCCCTTCAGGCATCGCTGTGCACTGGGTAGTGCGGGTCTGCAGGCCAATGACTATGTCAGCTGCGGTTTTGACAAGGCTGACGTCATCATCTGCGTCGGCTATGACCTGGTCGAGTATCACCCCTACCTGTGGCACCCGACGCGTGACCGCGCCATTATTCATGTTGACTACTCGCCTGCCGAGACCGATGCCCACTACCCGGTCTCGGTGGGTGTCGTCGGCAATATCAAGCACAGTCTGGACCGCATTGCCCGGTTGACGACGCCGCACCAGGGAAAGCATGTGCGGCCACTGCGTGAGCGGCTGGTGAGCGAGATGGCACAGCACCGCGATGACATGGAATTCCCGGTGAAACCGCAGAAGATCATCTGGGACCTGCGCACCGCTCTGGATCTGGAGGACATCGTGGTTTGTGATGTGGGCGCACACAAGATGTGGATGGCACGCATGTTCCGCTGTGAGTACCCGAATACCTGTATTATTTCCAACGGTTTCGCGAGCATGGGCATCGCCGTGCCCGGTGCGATTGCCGCCAAGCTGGTCAACCCTGAACGCAATGTGGTAGCCGTTACCGGTGATGCCGGTTTCATGATGAATTCACAGGAAATAGAGACTGCAATACGTTGTAAACTGCCAATTGTCATTCTCATCTGGAATGACAGCAGCTACGGTTTGATTGAATGGAAGCAGATGAACCAGTTCCAGCGCACTTCCAACGTCCATTTCAACAACCCTGATTTCGTGACCTATGCCGAAGCTTTCGGTGCAAGGGGTTACCGGGTCGAGAGTACGGCAGAGCTGCCGACTATACTGAAAGAAGCGCTGTCCAATGACACCGTGAGCATTATCGACTGTCCAGTCGATTACCGGGAGAACATCAAATTGACAGAGCAAATGGGAACACTGGTATGTCCGACCTAGCAGCAGCGCTGTCCAAAAAGTCTGAACACAGTTTACCTGCTGGCATGGAGCACAATACGGGGCAACGCATTCGCCTGCTCAGTTACAATGTGCAGGCCGGTATCAGCACCGGGCGCTACCGGCATTACATCACGCGCAGCTGGAAACACGTGCTGCCGCACGCACAGCGTTTCAGTAATCTTGATCGTATAGCGCGGCTGGTGAAAAACTATGACATTATCGGTTTGCAGGAACTCGATGCCGGCAGTCTGCGCAGTGGCTACGTCAACCTGACCCAGTACCTGAGCGAGAAGGCAAATATGCCGTTCTGGTCGGACCAGACCAACCGTCGTCTCGGACGATTTGCCCAGCACAGTACCGGTGTGCTGAGCCGTTTTCAACCCACTGAAATTATCGAGCACCGGCTGCCTGGAAGGATCCCCGGACGCGGTGCACTGTTTATCCGCTATGGTAGCAAGCATGATTCACTGGTGGTGCTGATCCTGCACATGGCGCTGGGGCAGCGTGCACGCCTGCGCCAGTTTGACTATATCAGCGAGATCGTCAATGAATACCGCCATGTGATTGTCATGGGTGATCTGAACTGTCATTCACAAAGCGCCGAAATGGACTACCTGATTAACCGCACCATGATGAGCGAACCTACCCATGATGTGTGCACCTTTCCCAGCTGGCGCCCGCATCGCAACATTGACCATATTCTGGTCACGCCGACGCTGCAGGTTGACCACGTCAAGGCCCTGAACTTCTCGCTTTCCGACCACCTGCCGGTGGAAATGCAAATCACACTGCCGGAATCATTGCGCCTCGGCGGCTAGTCTACTGTAGGGCCGAATTCATTCGGCCAACCTCGACCGGTCGAATGAATTCAAGCCTACAGGCTTAGCGCACTCTATATGTACAGCGTGATGTCTGCGCCCTTTGCCGAGGTCAGGTAAGTGGCTGCACCGGCCCATTCACTGACTTCCGGGATAAATTCCTCCTGTTTCCAGCCAAACAGGTCAACGGTCATCTGGCAGGCCACCAGCTTTACCTCTGCCTCGATGCACAGATCGCGTAACTCCGGGATGGTGGCCACACCCTTGTTTTTCATGGTCTGCTTCATCAACGTCGTTGCCACTGACTCAAACCCCGGAATACCGGCCATTAACAGATTGGGCATATTCCATTCGACGTCCTGGAACCACTGTGGACCAAATGGCATCTTCATCGGCATGGCGGGATTTCCCAGCGGGCTGATATTCGGTTTTAGCTCCTTTTTCAGCAGTGCCAGGCCGTAGAAGGTAAAAAACAGCGAGGTGTCCCAGCCCATGGCGGCGGCAGTCGCACCCATAATGAAGGGTGGATAGGCCCAGTCTAGGGTACCCTTGGTCACCATGATCGAGAGTCTGGGTGTTTTGTTTTCGTCCGCCGCTGCCAGACGTTTATCAAACCACGCGTTCAACTCTGCGGATGACATGCCCGCCAGCGCTTGACCATTTACAGCTTCTGTTTCGTTCATAACAATCCCCCGTGAAATATTGTGTAAATTTGTAGCATGTAGCTGTGCCTGCCGGTTGCCCATGCACGTGCAGTATAACCGCTGAACGTGCACAGCGCCCGTCGAACAGGCCGTCTATACTCTGCGTGCAATCACAGCTCGGATGCTGAACAGTTTACAGGTTTTATGGCGGTATCTTTTTTGAAGGCCTGCCTGATGAGGAAGCCAAACAGGGCAACGGGGAATGCGCGTGGCAGCAGACGGTTTTGCCATGCGTAGAACTTGTTGAGCAGCCCGGCGACCACGGTCGCCTTGCGGCCGGTCCTGGCGACATCGTCAGGATGCTGGGAAAAAATCGGCATACGGCTGAAATTAATCGGCATGTTGGCGGGCATATTCGTGTCCGTGAGCCCGGGCGACAGCACCGTGACATCCACGCCGTGTGGTTTCATCTCCGCATACAGTGCCTCACCCAGTGACAGGATGTAGGCCGTGGTGGCGATGGACTTGCCGATGCCGGCATTCGCGCCGGTGACAATGGTCCACGGGCCGTATTTTTCCTTGAATTCAGACATGAGAATCCTCCGTCCCGATTCAAAATCGGAGAGTGAGTAGATCCAGCTAAATGAACAGGCAAACATCGGATTTCCTTGCCACGGGCAGGAAGGAGGTTGCACCGACATAGTCCGTGACTTCCGGTATGAACTCATCGGGTGCAAAACCAAACACATCAACGGTCATCTGGCAGGCAATCATGTTGACGTCAGCCTCAAGACACAGGCTGCGCAGTTCTTCTACCGTGGCCACCCCCTTGTTCTTGAAAGTCTTCTTCATCAGTCCGGTCGCCAACTTCTCAAATCCGGGTACACCCGCCATCAGCAGGTTCGGCATCGGCCAGTTAAAGTCCTGGAACCATTTCGGGCCAAACGGCATCTTCATTGGCATCGCCGGGTTACCCAGCGGGCTGACTTCAGCATCAAAATCCTTTTTCAGCAGCAGCAGGCCGTAGAATGTAAAAAATATATCGACTTGCCAGCCGAGTGCGGCAGCCGTCGAGGCCAGGATGAAGGGCGGGTAGGCCCAGTCCAGAGTTCCCTTGGTGGCGATGATGGACATGGAGGGTGTTTTTGATGCATCAATTTCTTCCAGCTTCGCGGGTAATAGCTCATCCAGCCTGCTATTCAGCCAGGCATCCAGTTGTTCATTATCCGCCATGTTTTCTGCTGTGCTAGACATATAAGTTCTCCTGTTATTCAGCTTGTTGGACTCAGGCTTTTTCAATCAGAAATACAAAACCAGTAACAGATTCGTTGCTGGCAAGCAGCCGGTTTCCGGTCTGTTCGCAGAACGAGGCCATGTCCTTGACCGAGCCCGGGTCGCTTGCGGTGACTTCAAGAATTTCCCCGGCATTGATCTGGTTGATGGCTTTGCGTGTCTTGAGGATGGGTAAGGGACAGTTCATACCGCGGGTATCAAGTTTTTCAGCTACAGTTGTCATGACAGCCTCCGTTATAGAATGTGTACCGAACGGTACAATATAGTTATATGCGATAATTCTAATGCTGTCAAGCTATTTTGTACCGGTTGGTATAAAATACAGTTGAGCAGGGAATACGGCGAAAATATGGCCAGAAAAAAACAATTCGATGAACGACAGGCACTTGTGTCTGCGATGCTGGTATTCTGGGAGAAGGGCTACGAGGGCACCTCGATTAATGACCTTGAGCAGGCCATGGGCCTGAAACGCACCAGTATCTACAATGCCTTTGGTAACAAAAGCGCGCTCTTTGAGCGGGTGATGTCCTGTTACAAGGAATCCGTAATGTCAGCCCTGTTTGTCGAACTGGATAGTGCACCCGATATCAGGGAAGGCGTTCGGCGCCTGCTCAACGGCGCACTGGATATCCATTTTGACGAGGGTCATCCGGGCGGCTGTCTGGTAGTGCTGTCCATTATGGAAAGCGGGCAGCATAATGATCAGGCGCAGGCATCCATGCAGCAGACCATCCATGAGCTGAAGACGGCCCTGCAGAAGCGCTTGAGCAGGGCAAAGAAGAGCGGAGAATTATCCCAACACCTGGATGCCGCTGCTACCGCGACCACCATTGCGACCACCATGGCCGGCTTGATGGTAATGGGCAAGGCAAATTTTACCAGGGCCAGTCTTAAGAAGACCGTCAACCAAGTGGTGAGTCTGCTGGACTAAATGATCGCGCTTGCGAAGCGCTCCTATGCTAACAGACACACCTGTAGGAGCGGATCGCATCCGCGATATAGGGTGAAATGGAACCTTGGGTGTTATCTAGTGTGGTGTAACGAATAACGTGTACGTATCAGCGAGACGAGAAGCCGTTAGCTGCAAGGCGCGTCTCGCCGGGAATGGCGTGCCCTTTCCAAGAGACGCAACACCGCAGATGATGGCTTCTCGTCTCGCCCGAAGGGAGGCCCACAAATAACCCAATACGGCGTTGCAGCCCTTGTTAAGGGAATAACCATTAACTGCAGACTGCGCCTTGTCTTGGATCATTTGTGGGCCTCTGATAGGTGCACGTTATTCGTTACACCACACTAGCATTTGTTACACAGTCCTTCCAGAAGCATATCGGCATAGCCGACGATACCCAGCAGCTGTCCCTTGTCGATCACCGGTGCGTAGGAGAATCCCAGCTTGTTGAACAACCGTGCGCAGTAGCGGATATCCATGTTCGGGGCCACGCTAACTACAGGCTTCGACATGATTTCATAGATATTGACCCGTTCGGGTGCACGGTTGACGGCCAGCACTTCACGGGCAATATCGGACAGCAGCACGATACCGTATTCATCATTGTCATCGCGCTTGTCAACGATCAGCACGGGAGCGCCGGTTTCCTTCATCTTTGACAACGCCTGGTCGGCCATCATCATACCGTCAACCATTTGATAGTTGTCGGTCATCACATCCTTGACACGTACAGGCTCTTTGTCACTCATAATTTGTCCTCCACGATTTCATGTAATTTGTTTATTTGCAGGTTAACGCCCACGGCATCCTCGACATCCAGCTGAAAGGCTATCCCGGTTCCCGGGCCTTCATCGAACTTTCCTATAGCTGCAATGCTTTCAAGGATCTGCCGGCTCATATGTTCCTCGACCAGAAACATCAGCATGTCACGTTGTGTTTCCAGGTTCAGGCCAAAAAAAGTTTTTGCCGCCTGGATACCCTCGCCGCGTACCTGATTCAGTACCGTGGCACCGGTGGCGCCGGCCTTGCGGGCGGCATCCAGAACGGCATCGGTCCTCCTGTCCTCGACCAGTGCAATGATGAGTTTGAAATGCATAATGGCTTACCTCGCTTGCTACAGCTGTTGTTTAGTCTGAATCCTGTGTATCAATGTCTTGCTGTTTGTTCATGGCCCGGCGCACCCGCCACTCGCCAAGCTGCGCGTAGCCCATTACCGTGATAATGGGGAACAGGCTGGCGAAGGCAATCAGGCCAAAGCCGTCGAGCAACGGGCTGCGGCCGGGTATGGTGCTGGCCAGCCCAAGGCCAAGCGCTGCGACCAGTGGCACGGTCACGGTTGACGTGGTCACGCCGCCGGAGTCATAGGCCAGCGCGATGATCATGCGCGGTGCAAATACCGTCTGGATGACTACAATGATATAGCCGGCAATAATGTAGTAATGCAAGGGTGTGCCGGTGACGATCCGGAAGGTCCCGAGTGTGATACCGATGGCGACACCGATGGCCACGGCGGTACGCAGGCCCCAAACGGTGATTGCACCGCCGGAGACCTGTTGTGCCTTGATGGCAACGGCGATCAGGGCGGGTTCGGCTATGGTGGTGGAAAAGCCAATGGCGGCGGCAAACAGGTAGATCCACTTGTAATCATGCCATTGCAGGCTGTCGCCCACGACATGTACCGTGCTGCGGATAAATCCCGGGTCGGTGAGCTGCTGTGCCATGAGTTTGCCCAGCGGGAACAGTGCTTCCTCCAGGCCCACCAGGAACAACGTCAGGCCAATCAGTACATAAATGAAGCCCACCAGCACGCTTTTCAGGTTGGGAATATTTTGCCGCAGCACCAGCAGTTGAAAGCCGAAAATGATACCGGCAATCGGCAGTACATCGGTGATTGTGGACAGACCGGTCGCCAGCAAGTGATGCAGCAGTTCCATCAGATCAGCATGCCGTAGGCCATGACGAATATCATCGGTGTCAGGGACGCAAAGGCGATCAGGCCAAAGCCGTCGATCATGGGGTTGCGTCCCTTGATACTGCTGGCCAGGCCAACACCGAGTGCCGTGACCAGCGGTACGGTCACTGTCGAGGTGGTGACACCGCCAGAGTCATAGGCGATACCGATGATTTCCGGGGGGGCAAATACCGTCATGATGACTATCGCGATATAGCCACCCATAATTAAATACTGAATGGGCCAGCCACGGAGAATGCGATACACACCGGCAAGGATGGCCACGCCGACAGACAGGGCTACTGTCAGACGCAGTCCCAGTGCATAGCTGGCCATAGCGGATTGATCCTGTGCTATGTGTCCATCAGCAGCGGCGATCTTGGCGGCCTCGGCGGCGACGGCTGTCAGGGCCGGCTCGGCGATGGTGGTGCCGAACCCCAGCGAGAAGGCGAACAGCAGAAGCCAGAAAAGATTGGCCTTGCGTGCAAAGGCATAGGCAATAGATTCACCAAGGGGGAACAGGGCCTGCTCCAGCCCGCGAATGAAAAAGGTCAGTCCGAGAATCACCAGCAGCGTGCCGGAGAGGATCTCGGCCAGGTCGGGCACCGGCTGCCGGATGACCACGATCTGAAAAAAGGCCACCACCAGTATGATGGGCAACAGATCACGCAGGCTGGAGAGCAGGGTAGCGAAAAAAGCACTTAACTGTTGCATGGCTGTCCCTGTCTCTGTCGAGGGTCGCTGTTACTAGCGGGAATGATCTGCAGCACGGGTCATTTAGACTGCATATACCTTCAGGATTCGCCATCCACCGGCTTGCCGGATAACACCTTCCAGCCGGTGAACATTGCCGAGATGAGGCCGCCGCCTTTGCGTACTTCGGTGAACACCACGGCAGCGATGTGGATGACAATAACAAACATCAGAGTAAAGGCAGTGTACAGGTGAATTTCGCCAAACGGTCCCTTGAAGGCCTTCAACCGGTCGAGTTTTTCTGTATCAACCCCAGCCGGATCATAGGGCACCAGGCTGTCAGGATCACTGCCCGGTGCGGCAACATAGTCAGCCACGTAGGCACCGAAGGGCGGATAGTAGATATCAGTCCCGGCGCGAATAAGTCCGGTGACGGCCATGATGATTAACAGCGCCAGCATTAGTGTAACGGCGAGACGCCCCAGCGGGTTATGGCCCAGAAACTGCTGCGGCTTGTCTGTGCCCAGTGAAGTCTTGTAGTCACGTACGGACTGCAGGAAACCCTTTCCGGGCAGGGTAGTGCCCCAGCGGGCAAAGTGATTGCCAATGAAGCCCCAAAGAATTCGAAATGCCAGGTTCAGGACGAAGACGTAGCCGATGATGACATGGACTTCCTTTAAACCGATTTTTGCCTCCACACTGGTGATGCCGAGTTCCTTCTTGTAGAGCATGATCAGCCCGAAAAGGATGAGGCCGATGATGGCGGTAAAGTTTATCCAGTGGAACAGCCGGGTTGGTAGATCCCATACTTTGTATGCCTTGAGGTTTGTTGTGTTCATAGAGCTTCCTTTTAGTGACGTGGCGATCAGGTGCAGATCCTATCACCATCTATTTCTGGCTGATTTGATCTGTGCCAGGTAAAGTCCAGGATGTTTTCACTTGTTTACTCCCTTCTGAAGTATACAAAGTCGGGGCGCTCCTGCCGAATGCGGTGAAAAATACCGGGCAGGAACACGATACCCATGAGCAGGGTAAGGACGCCGAGTATTGCCAGCAGCAGGTTGGCCCGATTGGCAAGTACAGCCATCCCGGTGCCGTAGGCCAGGGCGGCTGCCAGAATAAAGATCCAGTTAAACCAGTTGACGGCAGCAAAGACCTTGCCCTTGTCGCTGAGTTGTGGCCGCGACTGGATAAACGTCAACAGGGGTATCGAGTAGAATCCCGAGGTGATGCCCAGCAGGAAAAACAGGCTGAAGGCCATTATGCGGATTGCACTCGGTGCCGGCGGTATAATGCGTGCGTTTTCCAGCAGTTCAGGTGTCTGTTTGAGTTCGTTAAAGCGCAGGATGTCGTCAGCCGTCGGATGGTGCACCGGTAAGAATGCAAAGGCCAGCAAGCAAACGACCAGTAGTGTAAGTGCCGGGACAACCAGGCCCAGTCGTACCTTGCCATGTGACAATGTCGCGACCAGTACACTGCCGATGGCGATCCCCAGGGAGGTGGTGGCGATCAGCAGGCTGGTTTCAAGGTTATTCATGCCCAGTTGAAAACGCCCGAAGGCATTGATCGCAGTCAACGCCACACCACCGACAAACCAGAACCATGAATAGATCACCATGACACGCATCATAAGGCCATCATGGCTAAAGATATCCGTAAGGGTGCGCAGAATGCTGGTAAATGAGCGGGCCGTTATTTGCCGCTGTGGGTCGGCGGGCGGGTTCCTGGCGATTCCCAGTGAAACCAGTGTACCCAGCACGGCGATTGAAACCGTCACCAACCCGGCCAGGTAGTAGCGTCCGACCAGCAGGTCGGCCAGCAGTCCCGCCAGCGCCACGCCGAAAATGATGGCGAGAAAGGTGGTCATCTGTGTCAGGCCGGTTGCTGTGGTGAGATCGGCCGGACGTACCAGTTCGGGCAGGCCACCGTACTTGGGTGGGCCAAAAAAGGCACTTTGTGTCCCCAGTAGAAAAGTCACGGCGCCTAGCAGCCAGAGAGAAAGTGGTGCACTGCCGGAATCCGGAGGTGCTGAGGAGATCATTAAAAAGGCACCGACACCCAGCAGTGCAATGATGATCTCGGCAACCTTGCAGAGTACCATCAGGCGGCCCTTGCTGATACGGTCTGCGATATCCCCGGCGAGTCCAGAAAACAGCAGAAAGGGCAACGCGAACATAAACTGCACCACCGCCTGGTATTCCACGCCTGCCATCAGGTAACCCACACCCAGCAGCAACACCAGCTGCTTGAAGACGTTGTCGTTGAATGCGCCCAGCGACTGTGTTCCCAGGAAGCAGAGGAATGAGCGGTTCTTTACGGGCAGGGGTGGGAGTCTGGAGGTGTCTGCAGTGCCTGATGTCGCATTGGCAGGGACTTGCTTGGGCATTATTCTGTTATTCCTCCGGGCTGTTTTGGAACTTCGCCAGGTAATCAAGGTCTTCTGGTTGTATTCATACGGGTTTTCCTGCTTATGATTTGTTCAGAACTCGCCATCATTGTCCGCTAATAAACAGCATATGCCTTGAATTATTGAATGCAATAGGTTTACCCTCAAAAGTTATGAGTTGCCGGATGCGTAAATTCGTACTGATTCTTGTCACCCTTGCCCTGGCGATAGCGCCATTGCGTGCTGCGCTTGCGTTGCCGGTCATGGTGATTGCAGATGAACCAGACCACTGCGAACAGATGAAGGAAGGCATGCAGGATGTCGCTGTAGACAATCAGGATCATAGCTGTGACCAGGGCTGTGGCGGTGATTGTTGTGATGGTGCATGCAATGCCTGTGCACACGGTTCAATCGCACTATCAGGCCCTATTACTATTACGTCAGACAATCGCGACACCCATCTTAATAGTCGCGTCGCCTATGGCGTTTCCGGTCGCACAGTCCATCCACCCTTCCGACCCCCCATCCCTCTCCAAAGCTGATTCGGTTCACACCGAATACCCTTAACGACTGGCAGGATTGTCAGTCATAATGCTTTTTTTATGGCGTTGGAGAGTTGCCATGATTGTTTACCCGTTTATCCATAGGCACGGATGCAAGCCGCTGCTACTGATCCTTATGCTGTCAGTCGCATCCACTGTACAGGCTGATATTGATCTCAACGAAGCCATTCGGCTGGCATTAACAGACGACCCCGTTATTGCGGCCAGCCAGGCGCGTGCACAGGCATTCAGTGACAATGCCATCGCTGATGGGCAACTGCCTGACCCCAAGCTGAAAACCGGTATCTATAACCTGCCAGTGGATGATTTTGATCTCCACCGGGAGCCCTCGACCCAGTTTCGGCTGGGCCTGGTCCAGGATTTTCCGCGCGGTGACACACTGGAATTCAAGCAGAAGAAATCCGAATGGATGGCAAGCTCGGAGCAGGCAAAGACCGAGGCCGCACAGCGCATGCTGATTCGTGATGTGCGGAGGAATTTTCTGGAGCTCTATTACCAGTTGCAGGCAGAACAGGTCATCAGTGAGACCCGCGATCTGTTTGCGCAGCTGGTGGAAATCACCCAGGCACATTACGCAACTGGCCGGGTCAGACAGCAGGATGTGCTGCGCGCATCACTGGAATTATCCCGGCTGGATGACCGTACCACCCGCATCCGCAATGAAGCCGACAAGGGGCGTGCCGCACTGATGAAATGGATTGGTACTGCCGCCTCGTTACCCTTAGAGAATAACTTTCCGGAATTGCCGGCGCTTCCCCCAAAAACAGAAATCGAGACGGCACTCCCGCAACACCCGGTTATCCGTGTCGAGACGGCAAAATTTGAGGCGAGTAACCAGCAAATCCGGATTGCCCGCGAGCAGTTCAAACCGGCGTGGAGCGCCGGGCTGGAATATCGCAAACGCTTCGGTGATGACCCGAATGGTGACGATCGCGCCGATATGATGGCCGCCATGGTGACCGTGGAACTGCCCTGGTTCACGGAGAATCGTCAGGATAAACGCCTCTCCGCCAGTATCGAGCAGGCCGGGTCGGTGCAACTGCTTCGTGATGACAAGCTGCGTGAGCTAAAACAGATGCTGGCAACAGACTATGCCAACTGGCAACGTCTGGGGGAGCGCGCCGAGCTCTATGCATCACAGCTGTTACATGAATCCAGTGCCAATGCCCGGGCCTCGCTAAATGCCTACCAGAACGGCGTTACTGAATTTACTACCCTGATGCGTGCACGGATCACAGACCTGGATGTGCGCCTGGATGATCTGCGCATACGCGTGGACCGTGCCAAGTCACAGGCCAGCCTGCTCTACCTTGCAGGAGAAGGCCAATGAAACATCTAAACGCGTACACCCTGCCAGTCAGTCTCTTGCTTGTTACCTTGCTGGCACCCTTGACGGCTGCTGCAGACGGCGACCGGGAAATTCTTTACTGGGTTGCACCCATGGATGCCAACTACCGGCGTGACAAGCCGGGGAAATCTCCCATGGGTATGGAGCTGGTGCCGGTGTATGCCGGTGAGGCAGGCGGTGATGGCAGCCGCGTGACCATTGCGCCGGAAGTGGTGCAGAATCTGGGGGTACGCACTGCCGTTGCCGAGCGATCCAAACTCTGGCGCGGCATCGATACCGTTGGCTATGTCGACTATGACGAGTCGAAGGTCAGTCATATTCACTTGCGTACCGAGGGCTGGATCGAAGACCTGGTGGTGGAGTCTGAAGGTGAGCGGGTAAGCAAAGGGCAGCGCCTGTTCAATCTGTACTCACCGGAACTGGTGAATGCACAGGAAGAATTCGTGCAGGCCCTGAAGGTTGGCAACAAGGGTTTGATCAGCGCATCCCGCAGCCGGCTGAAGGCGCTTGGCGTACCGGACAGTCAAATCAAACGCGTGGAGAAGGAACGCAAGGCCCGCCAGACAATCCCTATTTATGCGCCGCAGGATGGTGTCGTGTCATCACTGTCGGTACGTGAGGGTATGTACATCAAGCCAGCCACCCGTGTCATGAGTCTTGCCGACCTATCCAGCGTGTGGCTGCTTGCCGAGGTATTCGAGCGTCAGGCTGACTGGGTCACAGTCGGCCAGCCCGCCGAGGTCAGTCTGGCCTTTTTGCCGGGTCGTACCTGGGAGGGCAAGGTGGAATACATCTACCCGAGCCTGGATCCGAAAACACGTACGCTGAAGGCACGGCTGCGATTTCCCAATCCGGATGAGTCCCTCAAGCCTAATATGTACGCCAACGTAAAAATCTACGGCGGTCCGAAGAACGACGTTGTTGTCGTCCCGATTGAAGCGTTGATCCGTACCGGGCGCCAGGAGCGGGTTATTCTTGCCCTGGGAGAAGGGCGTTTCGAGTCCCGACCGGTGCGTGCAGGTATCGAGAGCGGTGATTGGGTAGAGATCATTGAAGGCGTGGAAGCCGGTGAACAGATCGTTGTTTCAGGTCAGTTCCTGATCGACTCCGAGGCCAGCCTCAAGGCCAGCATGATGCGCATGACCCGTCCGCTAATGGATGAGCCGGACGACACACAGCCATGATTGAGCAGATCATCGGCTGGTCGCTGCGCAATCGCTTCATGGTGATCCTGCTCACCATGATTCTGACGGGCTGGGGCATCTATGCGGTAAAAAGCACGCCGCTGGATGCCATACCGGACCTTTCCGATGTACAGGTCATTATCAAGACCACTTATCCCGGACAGGCACCACAGGTGGTCGAGGACCAGGTCACCTACCCGCTGACCACTGCCATGCTCTCCGTGCCCAAGGCCGTCACAGTCCGTGGCTACTCCTTTTTTGGTGATTCGTTTGTGTACATCATATTTGAGGACGGTACCGATCCTTACTGGGCACGCTCGCGAGTACTGGAATACCTGAGCCAGGTGAGTAGCAAGCTGCCACTCGAGGCACGCCCGGAACTGGGCCCGGATGCCACCGGCGTCGGCTGGGTCTATGAATACGCACTGATTGACCGCAGCGGCCAGCACGATCTGTCGCAATTGCGCAGCCTGCAGGACTGGTTTCTGAAGTATGAACTGCAAACCGTACACGGCGTGTCCGAAGTGGCCACCATCGGCGGCATGGTCAAGCAATACCAGGTGGTGCTCGACCCGGACAAGTTACGGGCCTACGGATTGCCACTGTCAAAGATCAAGAGCGCCATCCTGCGCGGTAACCAGGAGGCCGGTGGCTCGGTCATTGAAATGGCGGAGGCCGAGTACATGGTACGTGCCACCGGTTATATCGATGAACTGGATGACCTGCGCCACATCCCGCTGGGGGTGAACGAGCGTGGTACCCCCATCCTGCTGGACGATGTCGCCGAAGTGCGACTGGGGCCACAACTGCGTCGTGGCATCGCCGAACTGGATGGTGAAGGTGAAGTCGTGGGTGGCGTGATCGTCATGCGCTTCGGCGAAAATGCTCTGCGTACCATTGAGGGCGTCAAGGGGAAACTTGCCGAACTGGCCAAGGGTCTGCCGGATGGTGTGGAAATCGTCGAGACCTATGACCGCTCGGCATTAATAGAGCGTGCCGTCGAGAATCTTAAAGGCAAGTTGCTGGAAGAGTTTATTGTGGTCGCCCTGGTCTGTGCCCTCTTCCTGTTTCACCTGCGTTCGGCGCTGGTGATTATTGTGTCACTGCCCGTCGGTATCCTTATTGCTTTTATTATCATGGAACGTATGGGCATCAATGCCAACATCATGTCGCTGGGCGGTATTGCCATTGCGATCGGAGCCATGGTGGATGCGGCCATTGTCATGATCGAGAACGTGCACAAGCACATGGAAAAAACCGAGGTCACGGATGACAACCGCTGGGACATTATGCGTCAGGCGGCGACGGAGGTCGGCCCGCCGCTGTTTTTCTCGCTGATGATCATCACGCTGAGTTTTCTGCCGGTGTTTACCCTGGAGGCACAGGAAGGCCGGCTGTTTGCACCACTGGCGTTCACCAAGACCTTTGCCATGGCCGGTGCTGCCATGCTGTCCATTACCCTGGTGCCGGTACTGATGGGCTATTTCATCCGCGGTCACATCATTCCCGAGGATAAAAATCCTGTCGATCGCGTCCTGATTGCCGGCTACCGTCCCTTTATTCATATGGTATTGAAGGCACCAAAGACGGTGCTGGGTATCTCCTTGCTGCTCGTCATCATCGGCATGTGGCCATTGACACAACTGGGATCGGAGTTCATGCCGGACCTGGATGAAGGCGATCTACTCTATATGCCAAGCACATTTCCAGCCATCTCGATTGGCAAGGCGCAGGAACTGCTGCAACAAACCGACAAGCTGATTAGCACGGTCCCAGAGGTCAAGCGGGTGTTTGGCAAAATTGGTCGCGCAGAAACGGCAACCGACCCGGCGCCTCTGACCATGGTCGAGACAACCATTCAGTTCAAGCCCAAATCAGAATGGCGACCGGGTATGACCATTGAAAAAATCAAGCGCGAACTCAATGACATTATCAGGCTTCCCGGTATTTCAAACATTTGGGTGATGCCGATCAAGAACCGCATCGATATGCTGGCGACCGGTATCAAGACACCGGTCGGTATCAAGGTTGCTGGTCCGAATCTGGATGAGATACAGAAAATCGGTAAACGTATTGAGGAAGTGCTCAAGGAGGTACCTGGCACCGTATCCGTATACTCCGAACGTGTCGCAGGCGGTCGCTATGTGACAGTGGATATCAACCGCCAGGCCGCTGCGCGCTTTGCACTGAATATCGCCGATGTTCAGGAGGTGGTACGCACGGCTGTGGGCGGCATGCGCGTGGCACAAACAGTGGAAGGTCTGGAGCGCTACCCGATCAACATTCGCTATCCGCGTGACGTGCGCGACTCGCTGGAAAAATTGCGTAACCTGCCCATCGTCACACCCACCGGCGCTCGCATCCCGCTGGCCGAGGTTGCCGACATTCGCATCGATCCGGGGCCGGGGCTTATTAAAACGGAAAATGCCCGCCTTAATGGCTGGACCTATATTGATATTGAAGGCCGCGATCTCGGTTCCTATGTCATTGAGGCGCAGCAGGTGGTCCATGAACAGGTTGATCTGCCGGCTGGCTACTCCATTGCCTGGTCAGGCCAGTACGAATACATGGTACGTGCCAAGGAACGACTGGCGATGGTGGTACCGGTCACCCTGGTTATTATCGTGCTGCTGTTATACCTGAATTTCCGCAATATGATTGAAGTCCTGATCATCATGGGGACCTTGCCGCTGGCACTGGTTGGAGGTTTCTGGCTACTGTACCTGCTGGGATACAACATCTCTGTCGCCGTCGGTGTCGGCTTTATCGCCTTGTCCGGTGTCGCCGTTGAGATCGGTGTGGTGATGCTGGTATACCTCAACCAGGCCCTGCAACACCAGCGGGAGGCTGCAGATCGTGAGCAACGACAACTGACGACAGCCGATGTCCGCAGCGCCGTCACGGCTGGTGCCCTGTTACGCGTTCGACCGATCATGATGACGGTGGCCGCCATCATCGCCGGTCTGTTGCCCATCATGCTGGGTAGTGGCACCGGTTCCGAGGTCATGCGACGCATCGCGGCCCCCATGGTTGGTGGCATGATCAGTGCGACTGTGCTGACACTGGTCGTGATCCCGGCAGTATTCCTGATCTGGAAACGGCACGGTGTCAAAAGCCTGGATTAGTGATTATGTGTACTAAATTCATTCTGTAGGAGTGAAATCAAGTGATAAAACAACTCACAGACCCTGTATGCGGCATGACGGTAACCCCGGCAAGCGAACACCACCATGCCTACCAAGACAGCGACTACTATTTTTGCAGCAAGTCTTGCCAGATGAAATTCACCGCTGACCCCGAGCACTATCTCAATCCACCCGAACCCGCCGCAGACACGAACGCCACAGACAGCCAGACCTACACCTGCCCCATGCACCCGGAGATACAACAGCCAGGGCCGGGGAGTTGTCCCAAGTGTGGCATGGCGCTGGAACCAGTCGCAGCAGGGGTTGAAGAGGACAGCAGTGAACTCGATGACATAACGCGGCGTTTCTGGGTGAGCTCCGTGCTGGCTCTGCCGGTACTGATGCTGGCGATGGTGGCGGACCTGGTACCTGCCTGGCTGCCCGACGGCCTGTCCATGAAAGCTGTGCAATGGATCGAATGTGTGCTGGCAACTCCGGTGGTGCTGTGGGGTGGTTGGCCTTTTTTTGTGCGCGGCTGGCAGTCGCTGGTGACCTGGAACCTGAACATGTTCACCCTGATCGGCCTTGGTGTTTCCGTCGCCTGGACCTACAGCGTGGTTGCACTGCTGTTTCCGGAAATCTTTCCGGCCGTCATGCAAATGGGAGGTGGTCTGGTAGCTGTTTACTTCGAGGCGGCAGCCGTCATCGTTGCATTGGTCCTGCTGGGGCAGGTGCTGGAATTACGCGCCCGCAGCCAGACTAACGCTGCCATCAGGATGTTACTCGGACTGGCACCCAATACCGCCCGCATTGTGCACGATGACGGGCGTGAGGAAGACATCCCGCTGGAACAGGTGCAGCCGGGTGACCTGCTACGTGTACGCCCGGGTGAAAAGGTACCGGTAGACGGTCTGGTCACTGCTGGCAATAGTGCGGTGGATGAATCCATGATCAGCGGCGAGCCCATCCCGGTGGAAAAGATCAGCGGTGAAAAACTGATTGGCGCAACGGTCAATGGCACTGGCAGCCTGCTGATGCGTGCAGAAAAAGTCGGTAGCGATACCTTGCTGTCACAGATTGTACACATGGTCAGCGAGGCACAACGCTCCCGTGCGCCTATCCAGAAACTGGCTGACGTCGTGGCCGCTTATTTTGTGCCTGCGGTGGTGGGTGTGGCAGTCATTGCCTTTGTCGTCTGGGGTGTCTGGGGTCCGGAGCCGCGACTGGCGCATGCCATCGTCAATGCGGTTGCCGTTTTGATTATTGCCTGTCCCTGCGCACTGGGACTGGCCACCCCAATGTCCATCATGGTGGGTACCGGCAAGGGTGCGACCCTGGGCGTGCTGATCAAAAATGCCGAGGCACTGGAGATACTGGAAAAAGTCGATACCCTCGTGGTCGACAAGACCGGTACGCTGACCGAGGGCAAACCCGGACTGGTTGCGTTACAGGCCAGCAACGGCTTTACAGAAGATGAAGTACTGCAACTGGCGTCCAGTCTGGAGCGGGCCAGTGAACATCCGCTGGCCGCAGCCATTGTGCGTGGCGCAGAAGAGCGGGGCCTGAGCTTGAATCAAACTGAACATTTCGAGTCTGTCACCGGCAAGGGTGTAAGCGGCACCGTGAATGGACGCACGGTGGCACTGGGTAATATCAAGCTGCTTGAGGCGCTCGGCATCGATCCGGGTGTCCTGCTACAGCAGGCGGAGACCGGACGTGCAGAGGGCCAGACCGTCATGTTTGTGGCTGTCGATGGGCAGGCCGCCGGACTGATCTGTGTGGCAGACCCCATCAAGGACTCCACAGCGGAGGCCATCCATGATTTGCACGCAGAAGGTGTCAAGGTGGTCATGCTGACTGGCGACAGTCGCACCACGGCCGCGGTGGTTGCAGGCACGCTTGGTATCGACCGGGTAGAAGCCGAAATTCTGCCGGAGCAGAAGGCGGAAATCGTCAGGCAGTTGCAGGCCGAGGGACACATTGTTGCCATGGCTGGCGACGGTATCAATGATGCCCCGGCGCTGGCGCAGTCACATGTGGGTATCGCGATGGGCACCGGCACGGATGTGGCGATGGAAAGCGCGGGTGTGACTCTGGTCAAGGGTGACTTGCGCGGCATTGTGCGGGCACGCCGCCTGAGCCGTGCCGTGATGCAGAATATTCGACAGAACCTGTTCTTTGCCTTTATCTATAACTCGCTGGGCGTGCCGGTGGCGGCCGGTGTGCTCTACCCGGTGTTCGGCCTGCTGCTGTCACCCATGCTTGCCGCAGCCGCGATGAGTTTCAGTTCGGTGTCGGTGATTGCTAATTCGTTACGCCTGCGCAGTGCACGCATCTGACGCATTGTAATAGCAGATTAATACTCTGTTGCTCAAGAAAAATACGACAGGAAGAACAGCTCGGGCAGCAGGACCTATTCGAACACAAGAGTCCTGTTTTCATAGACCATGATGTTGTGGTGCAGATGGTGCCATACGGCACGGGCCAGTACCATCTTCTCGAGATCGCGCCCCTTGCGGATCATGTCCTCGACCGAATCCTCGTGGCTCACGCGCACCACGTCCTGCTCAATAATCGGTCCGGAATCAAGTTCGGCGGTTGCATAATGACTGGTGGCGCCGATGATCTTCACCCCCCGGTCATGCGCAGAATGGTAGGGCCGGGC
>Ga0316192_10000367_pt1 | contig 32590 bp, 30 predicted proteins | sample MerIslwburrow_MG_FD_204931 | JGI IMG/M metagenome (GOLD analysis project Ga0316192, IMG submission 204931) | Coastal sediment microbial communities from Maine, United States - Merrow Island worm burrow | ecosystem: Environmental > Aquatic > Marine > Coastal > Sediment | place: USA: Maine...
TTTGGACATCGTGCGCGTGACCGAGGCAACGGCTGTTGCGGCCGCTCAATGGCTCGGGCGTGGAGACGAGGCATCCGCCGACGAGGCCGCCACCGCGGCCATGCATCGTGAAATCGCCCGTCTGCCGATCCAAGGGGTCGTCGTGGTCGGAGAAGGCGAAGAGGGCGAGAGCCCCATTTTTCATGTGGGTGAGATCGTCGGTGAGGGCTCGCCCTCAGGTGGAATGCTCGATTTGGCGGTGGACCCGATTGAAGGCACGACGCTGTGCGCAAAGGCTCTGCCGAACGCGATGTCTGTCTTGGTCGTGGCCGAACACGACAGCCTTCTTAAAGTGCCTCCAATCTACATGGACAAGATCGCCATTGGGGCCGGATACCCGGACGGCCTCGTTGACCTTGATGCAACCCCCGCCGAGAATTTGAAAGCCTTGGCCGAGGCGAAAGGTGTGGGCGTGCCGGACTTGACGGTATGCGTTCTCGACCGCCCACGCCATGGACACCTTATCGAAGACATCCGAAGTACCGGCGCTGCGCTCCGTCTGATCGGCGACGGCGATATTGCCGGCGTCTTTCATGTGGCCGAGCCGCGTGCGACCGGGATCGACATGTATCTTGGTCTAGGCGGCGCCGCCGAAGGCGTGCTCGCCGCTGCTGCGCTTGCGTGTACGGGCGGGCAGATGCAGGGGCGTCTCGTGGCCCTGAACGCGGAACATCGCGTGTGGGCAAAACTGGCTGGAATCCCGGATTTGGCCCGCAAATTTGGTCTCAACGAAATGGTGGCGGGCGATCTCAGTTTTGCCGCGACCGGTATTACGGACGGCTCGCTCGTCGAGGGCGTGCAGCTCGGGCAAACAGCTATCACCACCGCTAGCTTGGTGATGCGCGCCTCCACACGGACGCGGCGCTGGATCAAGACCGAACACGCGGATTCGGCCAAGTTTAATTGATCAGACAGGCGCAAGGGCGCCCCTGCGAATCAGCTAAACTTGGCAACGGCTCGAATCCAGTCCCCAATCCTTTTCGTGCGTGGTGTCTTGCGTGACCGCAGCCTTGAAACGCAACTCAAACGTGAACTCGGACGAGAACCCACCGGCCATGCTGGGTGTGCAGCAGTCGGCGCGTGGCCAGCGCTGGACCGAGCGGCTGGAGCCTGGACGACTCCATGTTGCAACAGCCATTGCGCAAGCCCGTGGGCTCCCCGATGTCCTTGGCCTTGTCCTCGCTGCACGGGGCGCTGAGCTCCAGACCACCGAGCGCTTTCTTGATCCTTCACTCAAGACGCTTCTGCCCGACCCTGCCTCGCTTCAGGATATGACGCGCGCGGCCGAGCGTTTTGCCGATGCCATCATTAAAGGTGAAAAGATCGGCGTGTTTGGCGATTACGACGTCGACGGAGCAGCCTCCGTCGCACTGATCGAACGGTTCTTGCGGGCCCATGGCCAAAGCTGCCTGACCTATATCCCTGACCGGCTGACGGAAGGCTATGGTCCGACGCCCGAGGCGCTCACAGGCCTTATCGAGGAAGGCGCAAGGCTCATCCTCACCGTGGATTGCGGCATCGCAGCCAACGCGGCCATTACAGCGGCCAACGAGGCGGGTGGCCAAACCATCGTGCTCGATCACCACCAGGCAGGCGAGCATCTTCCGCCCGCCTTCGCAGTCGTGAACCCCAATCGGCAAGACGATCTGTCGGGGCAGGGCCACCTTGCCGCAGCAGGGGTTGTGTTCCTGTTTCTGGTCGCAACGTTGGGCGTCTTGCGGCGCGCAGGCGCCTATGAGGGCGGAGCTGCGCCCGACCTCCTTGAGTTGCTCGACCTCGTTGCGCTTGCCACTGTGTGCGATGTGGTGCCGCTCAAGGACGCCAACCGTGCCTTCGTTGCCAAAGGCCTCAAAGTATTGCGTCTGCGGCACAATAGCGGGCTTCGAGCATTGGCGGACGAAGCCCGCCTAAACGAAGCACCTTCCACATACAGTCTCGGCTTTGTCTTAGGACCACGGATCAATGCGGGCGGGCGTATCGGCGCCTCGGGGCTTGGCGCGAAGCTGCTCGCAACAGACGATGACAGTGAAGCTCAGACGATCGCCGCACGGCTCGAAGGCCTAAATACCCAGCGCAAGGCCATAGAAGATCGCATGCTCGAGGATGCCACAGCGCAAGCCGAACGGGTTCTTGAGGAAGACCCGGACGGACCGTGTCTGTTTCTTGGCTCAAAGGATTGGCACAAAGGCCTCGTGGGACTGATTGCGGGGCGGCTCACGGAACGCTTTCAGCTGCCGTCCTTTGTCATGACAATCGACGAGAACGGCCTGGCGACGGGGTCAGCCCGCTCGCTGCCGTCCGTCGATCTTGGCGCGGTGGTGCGCGATGCGGTGGAGGAGGGGCTCTTCACCAGGGGTGGGGGGCACACCATGGCCGCTGGATTCTCGCTTCCTTGGGACAGGAGCGATGCGGCCAACGCCTTCTTGCGCGAACACCTATCGGTCTCTGTCGAAAACGCATCCAGCAGCCGCATCCTTGCGCTCGATGGCGCACTATCGGCGCGCGGGGCAACCCTGGAATTGATCGACCTTCTCGAGCGGGCCGGGCCCTATGGTTCAGGATATCCAAAGCCAAAATTTGCCTTCCCCGCCCACCGGGTGACGCGCGTGCGCACATTTGGCAACGGGCATTTTCGCTGCACATTAGCTGCTGCCGATGGCGGGCGGCTCGAAGCCTGCGCCTTCAGAGTCGGCGGCACGCCTTTAGGCCTGCTTCTTGCTGCTACCGAGGGCGAGCGCGTCCATGTGGCAGGCCATTTGCGGCGCAATGTCTGGCAGGGGCGGGAGAGCGTGGAATTGATGATCGAGGATGCGGCGCCTGTTCTGGACGGTACCCAAAATCCGGACGGGGCCGCATGAGGCTAGTCGTGGCGCGGCGTCGTGCACACCGTCCTTGCGAGGAGCGGCAAAGCTTTCTATATGAGCAGGTTAAAGACCGGCACGCTCCCTTCGTCTAATGGTTAGGACGCCAGGTTTTCAACCTGGAAACAGGGGTTCAATTCCCCTAGGGAGTACCATGTCTTTTTGGGCTTTTCCGCCCAAACTTTCCAAAAGTTGGCCAGTACGCCGTTGGGACGGTGACCATTGGACCCTCAGACCGTTATTCCATGGCTTGCATGGGCGTAGGGCTGGGTCCTGGCGTTTGGCCGCCATCGGCCACGCCGGACTCTCCGCACTGCTCTTTAAAGACGGTGACCGTGAGGACGGATGGCGCGACCTTAGGAGCGCGCTCGGCTTCGTCTCCGCTGCATGGGGAAACTTCATGCTCGCGTATGCCTGAGCGGGCTCGGCAGGTTCCGACTACAAAGACGGCCCCAGCCACGAGGGTCGGGACGATCAACGTGCCGGTTGGCAGCGGGAACTAGTGGTTCGCTTTCACGGTCGACATCAACCGACCGAAATTGACCAAAGAGGACATCAGAAAATTTCAAGAGGCGGTCGCGTCTCAAGGCGACAAGGGCGACGGCCAAGGTCGTATAGCATCGCAGCGACAGCTATTTTCAGTCAGGAACCGGCGCCGCCAAGCTCGACGGTTGGGCGCGCCGATTGGTTCTCTGGCAGATCGCGCTCTTGAATGCCTCGACCCTTGGGCTACCAGGTTCCCGTGTTGGGCATGGACGCCCAGGGCTCTTCCTTGGGCTTTGGGCCACCCTTCTGCAACAGCTCAATCGAGATGTTGTCCGGCGACCGGATGAAGGCCATGTAGCCATCTCTTGGTGGCCGGTTGATCGTCACGCCACCCTTCTTAAGGCGATCGCAGATCCCATAGATATCGTCGACCTCGAAGGCGATGTGACCGAAGTGACGGCCCTCGTCATAAGGCTCCGGTTCCCAGTTATAGGTCAGCTCAATTTGCGCATCTTCATCACCCGGCGCGGCCAGGTAGATGAGAGTGAAGCGTCCCAGTTCGCTCTCCACGCGCCGAACCTCCTTGAGCCCCAGCTTGTTGCAATAGAAGTCGAGGGATTTATCGACATCCGACACGCGCACCATCGTGTGCAGGTACTTCATTGGAAACTGTCTCCCGTGAGGTTCCTCTCAGCGTTTCAGGCAGACCCTAAAGCGGAGAGCGGCCATGTGGCAAGGCGGCGGATTCACCTTCAAATAACAGGTGATGTGAATTTTTTATTGCGATTGTTGCTCCCGGCACACAGCGCTGGTGTGAATCCGGCAGCAACGGAAATTTGTTCGACAGCAGAAACATTTGCCTCTCTCTCATCGAGATTTTGCCGGTTCGGACGCAAACCCGAACGTCATGTGTTCTATGCAATGGAAATTGTTCGCAATCAGATGCTTGCCTCACGTCTCACTCCACATTTGTCCGTTCGCAGGTGCACTGTGGAGAAGCGTTCAAGAATCAGAAAAACATTCTGGTCGCGGAAACCCGCAATGCTATGTTCGTGAGCGCGTACTATTCGATTCGAGTGTCAGGGCGTCGACTCGATTCTATCAAATCCAGCGGGGGGATTGCGGCATGGCGGCGAAGGCATCGCCAGTTCAAGAGGAACTCACCCAACGCGACGTGACCGTCACTATTGATGACGCCACCACCGACATTGATAACGCCACCACCGACGACGTCGCTGCCGATGTGTTCGAGATTTCGGGTTCGATAAAATGGTTCGATGCCTCGAAAGGCTATGGCTTTATTGTTCCGGACGAAGACCTCCCCGACGTGCTGCTTCATGTGACGTGCTTGCGCCGCGATGGCCATCAAACGGCCTACGAAGGCGCGCGCCTCGTGTGCGAAGTGCTCCGCCGCCCGAAGGGTCTGCAAGCCTTCCGGATTTTGGAGATGGACGACACGACTGCAATCCATCCATCCTTGTTGCCGCAGCGCACCCACGTGGTGGTTGTGCCGGAGAGCGACTGGGAATGCGTCATGGTAAAATGGTTCAACCGTATTCGTGGTTTTGGATTCCTGACACGCGGCCCCTCGACGCCAGATATCTTCGTGCACATGGAGACGTTGCGCCGCTGCGGCTTCACGGAGCTGCGTCCCGGGCAATCTCTTCTCGTGCGGTTCGGAAAAGGCCCCAAGGGGCTGATGGCCGCCGAGATCAAGCCCGATGGTGCAGGCGGGCCGGCATCACACTGACGACGAAATCCATCTTGGCGAGAACCTTTGCCGCATGCTTAGCCATAGCGGTGCCTATGGTGGTGCCAACACTCACCGGAGCGAAGGCGGAGGACGCACGGACGGCCGCGCAAGACGTTGGCACACTCGTCCTTAAGACGGCATCAGGAGACCACCGCTATCGTGTGGAAGTTGCCAAGACGCCTGCCGAGAAGGCGCGTGGGCTGATGTTCCGGCGCGGGCTGCCGCAGGACCAAGGCATGATTTTTCTCTACGAAACTCCGCGTGTCATGAGCATGTGGATGCGCAACACCTCTATTCCGCTCGACATGATTTTCATTACCGAAAATGGGACGATCCTTCGGACCGAGGCGAACACCGAACCGTTCTCCACCGATGTGATCCATTCCGGGGGTGAGGCTGCGGCGGTTCTGGAGCTCAACGCGGGCGAGGCTGAACGCATCGGCCTCAAACCCGGCGATCGGGTCATTTTTCCCGGCCTCGGACCCACGCTCTAACCCCCTCGTTGAGGAGGTCTTAACGTCGCGGGGCTAGCGTCTCGCACCCAGGATAAGTATGTATGAGACTCGATTAAGGGCTCTAATTGCTTGATGGCCCTTGCCGGTGCCGGATTTGGCTGTCATGTCCAAGCCAACGGTAAGTGGTCGTTTCGGGGCATAGCGCAGTCTGGTAGCGCACCTGCTTTGGGAGCAGGGGGTCGCAAGTTCGAATCTTGCTGCCCCGACCACTTTGGTCTGAACCGTATGGAAGGTGAAGACATATGTCGGCCCGGATCTATAAGCCTGCGCAGAACGTGATGCAGCAGGGCAAAGGCTCCACACGCGATTGGGTTTTGGAATTCGTGCCCGATCACGCGCGGCACACCGAGCCGTTGATGGGCTGGACGAGTTCGACTGATACCAAGCGCCAGGTCCGGCTCAATTTCGCCTCCAAGGATGAAGCCATCGCCTATGCCAAGGAGAACGGCATCGCCTTCCGCTTGGAAAAGCCGGCCGTCTCCAAACTCCGCCCAAAATCCTACGCTGAAAACTTCAAATACGGTCGTCCGATCAGCTGGACACACTGAACGCGACAATTCGCGTTATAGTCTCCGCCAAGAGTGGTCCCGTAGCTCAACGGATAGAGCATCTGCCTTCTAAGCAGAGGGTTGCAGGTTCGAGTCCTGCCGGGATCGCCATCAATTTTGCTCGGATCGTGAGGATGTCATGCGTTTGATTTTCGGTCTCCTTGTCTGCCTCGTCTTGACTGGCCCCGCCTTTGCCGAAACGCCAAAACTTGTCTGGGAGGCGAAGGGACTGGCGCAGCCCGAGTCGGTCATCTACGACCCCGTGACGGACGTCCTGTTCGTCAGCAACATCAACGGCGCTGTCATGCAGAAAGACGGCGACGGTTTTATTTCCCGCATCAAGCCCGATGGGACGATCCTCGAACGGAACTGGGTGAAGGGGCTTAACTCGCCTACGGGGCTCGGACTTTCGGATCGCACCCTCTACGTCGCCGATGTCGATACCCTTGTCGAACTGAACGCCGCGTCCGGCAGCGTCGAGAAACGGCATAAGGCGAGCGGCGCCATTTTCCTCAACGACGTGGCCGTGGCCGGCGACGGCACGGTCTATGTCTCCGATACGCCGATGAACACCATTTGGCGGCTCAAGGACGGCGTCTTCGAGCCCTGGCTCACGGACGACAGTCTGAATGGCCCCAACGGCCTCCTGGTTCAGGGCGGCAAGCTCGTTGTTGCCTCACTAGGGCGTTTAAAGAGTGTGGGTCAGGAACCCGAAATCTCAGGTCTCTTCGCCATCAATCTTGAGGACAAGGCCATCACGCCGTTGGCAAAGGGCAAGGCAATCGGCAATCTGGACGGGCTCGCCGAGCTCACATCTGGCACATACCTCGTCAGTGATTGGGCCGCTGGGGGGCTCTACAAAGTCAATGTGAAGGGGAAGGTCGATCGCTTGATTGATCTCAACCAGGGAAGCGCCGACTTGGTTTACCTCCCAGAGAAACGAACGGTGCTGATCCCGATGATGCTGGACAACACGCTTGCCGCGTATGAGCTGAGCGGGCGGCCATCCCAAGCCAACCCCGAGAATAAAAGCAAAAAGAGGCGAAAGAAGAAGAGATAAGCGCCAGCCGTTCCCGCTTTGTGAAGAGAGGCGCCGGAACGGGAAGCCGCAACGCTAAAAATCCTCAAACCTGAACGGAAACGACCGTTTGATCTCGACCCTTGCCCAAATCCCTTTACCCGCCAACTTCGCCATCTTCTTTGGCGCGGCGGTTGGCGTGTGGCTAGCAGGGACAAGACTGGCAATTTACGCCGATGCGATCGCTGCCAAGAGAGGCATCGGCCAGGCCTTCATGGGGCTGATCTTTGTCGCGGCCGCGACATCGTTGCCGGAGTTCGTGACAACGATTTATGGCGCCTATGCCGGAGAGGCGCTGCTGGTGCTTGGCAATATGTTCGGCGGCATCACGATGCAGACGGCGATCCTGGCCGTTGTAGACCTTCTCTTAGTCACCTACGCACTCACATCCTATCCGCGCGGGCCGACATCCGCTCTGGAGGCCACGCTTCTGATCTCGCTTCTGGCGACGCTGCTTGGCCTGCATGCAGTGGGAGAGTTTGCGCTTCCCTTGGGTGTCGGTCTCGGGACCGTATTGCTTGGCGCGGCCTATGTGGGCATCGTGATCATGCTCCGCCAATATGACGGGGTGCAGTCCTGGATTCCAGTCGAAAGCATCGACGCGGCCCTTCCACGGAGCCCTGGGAGCGACGCTGAAAGGCACGGCAAGGTTGGTGTTTCGCGGCTGGTCGCAGGGTTTGCCTTGTTGTCGTTCGCGATCTTGATCTGCGGCCTGGCACTCATTGCCAGTTCCGCCGCCATCGCGCAGCAGACAGGTCTTGGATCGAGCTTCGTCGGCATGACCCTGCTGGCAACCGCCACGTCCTTGCCGGAGGTCAGCACCACGATTTCAGCCGTGCGCATCGGTGCCCACAGCATGGCAATCTCCAACATCTTCGGCAGCAATCTTCTGATGGTGGCCATGGTTCTGCCAGCGGACCTCGTCTATCACGGGGCACCGATACTTGGTGCGATCGACAAGGCGACGGCCTTTGCGATCATTTCTGGCATCCTGGTGACGGCGATCTACCTTGCAGGGCTTATCATTCGCTCGCGCCGGACGTTCTTGGGCATGGGCATCGACTCTGGGCTCGTGCTTCTGGTCTACGCCATCACGCTGGTGGTCTTCTACCATTTCAGCTAACGGCGGTCGGCCAAATGGAACCGTCCCGAGGTGCGGACCGTGATGGGACAGCAACGCAGGCGGCGCCACATTAGACTGGGATCGCCCTCGTTGCAGCACACGGCAAACAAGCAGGACGGATGCAATGAACGATCAGAACAGCGATGCACCGAATGAGGGCCTTGTGCCCAATCTGCCGCCGGTCGTGCGGACTATCGCAATGCCTGCCGATACCAACCCGGCTGGGGACATCTTCGGCGGTTGGCTGATGTCACAGATGGACCTTGCTGCCGGCAACGTCGCCGCACGCTGTGCCCGCGGCAGATGCGCAACCATTGCCGTCGATGCGTTGACGTTTGTGTCTCCCGTACAAGTGGGTGACGAGGTGAGCCTCTATGCTAAGCTTGTCAAAACGGGGCGCAGCTCCATGTCCATACGCGTGGAGGCATGGCGGCGCCCACGCCATAGCGACGAAACGCGGAAAGTCACGGAAGCGATTTTCACCTTCGTCGCGATCGGGCCGGACGGAAAGGCGCGGGCGTTGCCCGCAGAGACGTCCCCAAGGTGATGGGAGCCCCGACGTTACCGCGCCGAATTCAAACGCTCGAACCCTTCTGCCAAATCCGCTTTCAGATCGTCCAAATCCTCAAGCCCGGCATGCAGTCGCAGCGCCGGCCCGTCTTCATTCCAGGCCGTTGCTGTGCGATAGCTGCGCGGATCGAAGGGCAAAATCAGGCTCTCATAGCCGCCCCAGGAATAACCCATGCCGAATAGCTCCAGATCGTCAAGCATGGCCGCCAAAGCCTCGCGCGACGTCGGCTTAAGAATGATCGAGAACAAGCCCGACGCGCCTGTGAAATCCCGCTTCCAAAGGGCGTGCCCGGCATCGCCAGGCCGGGCAGGGTGGATCACGCGGGCGACTTCTGGCCGCCCGGCAAGCCAATCAGCCAAAGCAAGACCGGAGTCCTGATGGCGCTGCAACCGCACACCCATCGTCCGCAAACCCCGGAGCCCGAGATAGACATCCTCCGGTCCCGGACACAAGCCGAGCGCGTCATGGGTCTTTGCCACCGGCGCCGATGTCGCCTTATTCGTGGTGATCACGCCAAGCATCGCGTCCGCATGGCCGACGATGTATTTGGTTGCCGCGTGGACCGAGATGTCCACGCCATGCTCGAACGGTTTGAAGTACAAAGGCGTGGCCCAGGTATTGTCCATGACCACGATGGCGCTGCGCCGATGGGCCGCCTCGGCAATCGCTGGAATGTCCTGCATCTCGAAGGTCTGGGACCCAGGGGACTCGGTGACGACAAGCTTGGTCGCATCGCACATCAAGTCGGCGATGCCACCACCAATGAGCGGATCGTAATAGGTCGTGGTGACGCCCAGCTTTGTCAACACAGTGTCGCAGAACCGCCGTGTGGGCCGGTAAACGCTGTCGGTCACCAGGATATGGTCGCCGCTCGAAACAAAGCTCAGCAGAGTGGTCGTGATCGCCGACAGACCTGACGGCGTGAGAAGCGTCGCATCGGCCCCCTCAAGCTCCGCGAGTGCGTCTTGGAGCGCATCCACGGTGGGTGTGCCCTGCCGCCCATAGCTGTAGTCCTGATCATCCGCCAGAAGGCTTGCGAATGTTGGATACAGCACCGTCGAGCCACGATAGATCGGCGCGTTGACAAAGCCGTGGAAGCGGGCGGGATCGCGCCCGGCATGAGAGAGCCGGGTCGCATGCGCAGCCGGTTTCTTTTTCTTGCTCATAGACGCCTCTCAAAGAGACGGAGAATGCCAGCCACGCACTCAGTTGTTGGTCTGTCAGTTCGTCTCAATGGGAAGGCTCTCGTCGGCACCCCATTCAGCCCAGGAGCCATCATAGACCGCCGTGCGGCGATGTCCGGCCTCCGATAGGGCAAGGGCCACCACACAGGCCGTAATTCCCGAACCGCAGGTTGTAACGACAGGCTTCTGTAAATCCACATCCGAATCAGCGAAGATTTCCTGGATGTCCTCACGCGACTTCAATGTCCCGTCGGGATTGAGGAGCATCTTATAGGGCACGTTGTGTGCTCCAGGAATGTGGCCTGCGCGTAGGTCTGGACGCGGCTCGGGCGAACGCCCCACAAAGCGGTCCGCCGCGCGGGCATCGACGATTTCGGCGGACTTATCGGCCAAAAGCGCCTTCATGTCATCAACATCGCGCACCAGGTCAAGATTGTGCCGAGGCGTAAAATGTCGGGGCGTTCGCACCGCCGGCTCACCCATCGCAAGGGGCCGGCGTTCGGCCTTCCATTTCGGCAAGCCACCATTGAGGACGCTGACCTCTTCGGCGCCCATAACGCGGAACATCCACCAGACACGCGGTGCGGTGAACAGACCATGCCGATCGTAAATGATGATCCGCTGCCCATCGCCAATACCCATTTGGCGCACGCGCGAGGAGAACTTTTCCGGAGACGGCATCATGTGGGCAGTCGCGGCATTCGTATCGGCGATCTCGTCGATATCGAAAAAGATCGCACCCGGAATGTGCTCGGCTAAATATTCTTCGCGCGGGTTCTTCCCTTCAGGCGGCAGGAACCAAGTCGCATCGATGATGACGACGTCGGGCGCTTCTAACTCGCGCTCGAGTTCGTCAGTTTCAATCAGCGATGTCTTAGGCGTCGACACAGTCTCGTCTCCAATTCTCTCTCTATACGAACACAGTTGGCGCGGTGGGCTGAGGCTGATCCAGCCAAGACGGCACCGGCAGTCCCTTTTCGCGCAGGAATTCGGGATTGAACAGTCGGCTTTTATACCGGGTGCCGTAATCGCAAAGCACCGTGACAATGGTGTGGCCGGGTCCAAGCTCCTTCGCTAGACGGATGGCGCCCGCCACGTTGATACCGCTTGAGCCCCCAAGGCAGAGGCCCTCTTCGCTGAGAAGGTCGAACACAATAGCCACGGCCTCTGAGTCGGGGATCTGGAACGCCTTGTCGATCTTGGCGCCTTCCAGATTGGCTGTGATGCGCCCCTGACCGATTCCTTCGGTGATAGAGCTGCCTTCTGACTTCAGCTCGCCGTGTTTGTAATAATTGTAGAGCGCAGCACCCATGGGATCGGCAATCCCAATGGTGATATCCGGATTGTGCTCCTTCAGACCCATGGACACACCGGACAGCGTGCCGCCGGTCCCGACCGCACAGATGAACCCATCAACCTTGCCGTTTGTCCCGTGCCAGATTTCCTGAGCCGTGGTTTCGATATGGCCTTGCCTGTTCGCAACATTGTCAAACTGGTTCGCCCAGATCGCGCCATTTTGCTCCGTCTTGGCGAGCGCCTCTGCCAGACGGCCGGAATATTTCACGTAGTTGTTTTCGTTCCTGTAAGGGACCGCAGGCACCGCAATAAGCTCCGCGCCGGCGAGACGAAGCATGTCCTTCTTCTCATCTGACTGGGTCTCCGGAATCACAATCACCGTTTTGAACCCCAAGGCGTTGCCCACCAGTGTCAAGCCGATCCCCGTATTGCCGGCCGTGCCTTCCACTACGGTGCCTCCAGGCTTAAGGCGGCCTGTATCCATCGCATCGCGGATGATGAAGAGGGCCGCGCGGTCCTTCACAGACTGTCCGGGGTTCATGAACTCGGCCTTGCCGAGAATCGTACAGCCCGTCTCTTCAGACGCACGTTTCAGCTTGATGAGCGGCGTGTTGCCGATCGCATCGATAATGCCGTTGCGGTAGGTCACGGGAGAGCCTTTGGGAATCGGGAATTCGGTTTGATTGCAAACTAATGAGCCCAGCGCAGCCCCGCAAGTCGCCCAAATCCCGAGAAAGACACGTATATCCGGATGCGGTTCTAAAGGGCCTCGCGCGCAGAGCATCGAACAGAGGATGGCTGGGCCGCCTCCCGCCGCCAAACCAGCCAGGGAGAAAGGAATGCTTTGGGGCCTAGCAGCCTGGAAACCCGGTGTGTATATAGAGCCGCGAGAGGCAGCCGGCGCGGCGATTGTCCGCGTGAATCCTTGGGCGGGCGTGGTGGAATTGGTAGACACGCCAGATTTAGGTTCTGGTGGCTTCGGCCGTGGGGGTTCAAGTCCCTCCGCCCGCACCAACCAACGCGTTGACAAGACAACTTCGTTGGACCGATTGACACGAGATAGAGCAGCGCCGCTTGAGCGCTATAGGAATGGTGGATTGACGGTATGAACGTCACGGAGACAAATGCAGAAGGCTTGCGCCGCGAGCTGAAAGTCGTAGTTGGCGCGGATGAATTGGAGGAGAAGCTCTCCTCGCGCCTTGAAGACCTTAAGGGTAAGGCCCGCATCAAGGGCTTCCGCCCTGGTCGTGTTCCAAAGGAGCACTTGCGGAAGGTCTATGGACGCTCGGTCATGGCCGAGGTCGTGCAGCAGGCTGTTCAGGAAACCAGCCAAAAGGCGCTCTCGGACCGCGAGGAACGGCCGGCCTTCCAGCCCAAAGTCTCGCTGCCCGAAGACGAAGCAGAGATCAATGGTATCTTTGCCGGCACAAGCGACCTAGCCTACACCATGACCTTTGAGGTCCTTCCCACGGTGCAGATCATGGATCTCAGCACCATCGCGCTAGAGCGTCCCGTGGCCGCCGTATCGGACAAGGACATTGATGAGGCTGTCGACCGTATCCTAACGACCAACCAGAACTACAATCCGAAAGACAGCGCCGCGGAAACGGGCGACCGGGTGACGATCGACTTCGTCGGCAAGCTGAACGGCGAGGCGTTCGAAGGGGGCACCGCAACCGATGCCCCTATTACGCTTGGTGCTGGCGGGTTCATCCCGGGATTCGAGGAGGGCCTGATCGGCCTCAAGGCCGGCGATGAGAAGGTGGTCGATGCAACCTTCCCAGAGGCCTATGGCGAGCCGAACCTCGCAGGCAAGGCGGTCAAGTTCGAGGTGAAGGTCAAGGAAGTCGCCGGACCAGAAACGCCGACACTGGACGACGAGTTCGCCAAGAGCCTTGGCGCAGAATCCGTCGCGCAGATGCGCGAGACCGTCAAAGGACGGCTGGAGCACGATCGCGGTATGGCCTCCCGGCTCAAGGTGAAGCGGGCCTTGCTGGATGTGCTCAGCGACGGGCACGGTTTTGAACTGCCCCCGACGCTCGTGGACAATGAGTTCCAAGCGATCTGGGATCAGGTCACCAAGGACCTCGAACAGTCCAAGAAGACGTTTGAGGATGAGGGGACGACCGAAGACAAGGCCAAGGACGAATATCGTGATATCGCGACAAGGCGTGTCCGTCTCGGCCTCTTGCTTTCGGAAATCGGCTCGACCAACAAGATCACTGTCACCGATGACGAAGTCAACAAGGCTCTGATCGAGCGGATTCGTCAGTTCCCTGGACAAGAGCGGCAGATCTACGACTTCTACCGCAACACCCCCGAGGCCCTGGCCGAGCTTCGGGCGCCCATCTACGAAGACAAGGTCGTCGATTACATCCTCGAACTCGCCAAACTCTCCGATAAGGAGGTGAGCCTTGAGGACCTTTATGCCGATCTCAATGACGACAACGATCATGATCATCAACGTGACCATGATCACTAGGACAGCGGGTTGACGGGCAGGGGCTTAACGAGCTGCGTCGTTGACCCCTTCCGTTTCCGGACCCGACCTCATATTTCTAGGGGCGGTTCAAGGCGCGAATCGCATCCTGGCTTAACGCTAGGTCAAAACCCATCAAGAACAGGACGATTATGCAAAATCCGGTCGATACATATATGAGCACGCTTGTTCCCATGGTCGTCGAACAGACCAATCGGGGTGAGCGTGCCTACGACATTTTCTCGCGCCTGCTGAAAGAGCGGATCATCTTCATCACGGGACCGATTGAGGATCACGTGGCCTCGCTCGTCACGGCGCAGCTTCTCTTCTTGGAAGCCGAGAATCCCAAGAAGGAAATCTCGATGTACATCAACTCACCCGGAGGGGTCGTGACCTCCGGCATGGCAATCTATGACACAATCCAATTCGTTCGCCCCCCGGTATCGACATTGTGTATCGGTCAAGCGGCATCCATGGGCTCGCTTCTCCTATGCGCAGGCGAGAAGGGGATGCGTTATGCGCTGCCGAACGCGCGGATCATGCTGCATCAGCCATCCGGCGGGTTCCAAGGCCAGGCCAGCGACATCGAGCGACACGCCGAGGACATCATCAAGATCAAGCGGCGCTTGAACGAGATCTACGTCCACCACACCGGTCAGGACTACGACACCATCGAGCAGACGCTTGATCGCGATTACTTCTTTTCCGCGGAAGATGCCCGCAAATTCGGCCTCGTCGACGAGGTGGTCAAGAAACGGCACCCGTTAGAGGAGACCGAAGACAAAGCCTCGTCCTGACTGCCGAATAACGCCCCACCGGGACCGCTATGAGGACTAATCCACGCACTGCCGGGCCTGGGCCTTGGCGGGGTGTCGCGATCCATGGCACCATAACTATTCTTGGCGCTACAAGATGCCCCAGGGCTGCGCCCGGGCAAGAATTCGCGAGATTAATCAGTCCTTGATCAGTAGCCCCCCATCATGCTCAGATTGTGTATCTGTCAGCTTTAGAAGAGGAGTCGCTGACACTTTGCGGGGCGAGTCGAGGCCATTGGAGCGCAGGTGGATCGCCACTGGCGCGAAACAGCAACCAAGAACAATTGGACATTAAGGAATGAGCAAGGTGAGCGGAACGGACTCCAAAAATACTCTCTACTGCTCTTTCTGCGGCAAGAGCCAGCATGAGGTTCGCAAGCTTATCGCGGGGCCAACCGTGTTCATCTGCGATGAATGCGTCGAGCTTTGCATGGATATCATTCGCGAGGAGAACAAAAGCTCACTCGTGAAATCTCGCGATGGCGTTCCCACGCCCCAGGAGATCTGCAGGGTCCTCGACGATTACGTTATCGGCCAGGACTATGCCAAGCGCGTGCTCTCAGTCGCGGTGCACAACCATTACAAACGCTTGAATCACTCTGGAAAAAATTCCGATGTGGAGCTCGCGAAGTCCAACATCCTTCTGATCGGACCGACGGGCTGCGGCAAGACTCTGCTAGCCCAAACGCTCGCCCGCATCCTGGACGTGCCTTTCACCATGGCCGACGCCACGACGCTGACCGAGGCCGGCTATGTGGGCGAAGATGTTGAGAACATCATCCTGAAACTTCTGCAGGCCGCCGACTACAATGTGGAGCGAGCGCAACGCGGCATCGTCTATATCGACGAGGTCGACAAGATCAGCCGGAAGTCCGACAACCCCTCGATTACGCGCGATGTCTCCGGTGAGGGCGTGCAGCAGGCCCTTCTGAAGATCATGGAGGGCACCGTGGCATCGGTTCCGCCCCAAGGTGGCCGCAAGCACCCACAGCAGGAGTTCCTTCAGGTCGACACCACGAACATCCTGTTCGTGTGCGGTGGCGCATTCTCTGGACTTGAGAAGATCATTTGCGCGCGCGGCCGGTCCACATCGATTGGTTTCGGTGCGAAGGTCGAGACAGTCGATGAGCGCCGCACGGGCGACATCTTGCAGGAAATCGAACCGGAGGATTTGCTTCGCTTCGGTCTGATTCCCGAATTCATCGGCCGCGTGCCCGTGATCGCCACGCTCGACGATCTCGACGAGGATGCCTTGATCCGCATTCTGTCGGAGCCGAAAAATGCTTTGGTCCGGCAATATCAGCGGCTTTTCGAGATGGAGGATGTCCAGCTTTCGTTCGCCGAGGAGGCGCTGCTAGCCATCGCCAAGAAGGCTATCGAACGCAAGACTGGCGCCCGCGGTCTCCGCTCCATCATGGAGGGGATACTGCTCGACACCATGTTTGAACTTCCAGGCATGCGGGGCGTCGAGGAGGTCGTGATCAGCGCCGAGGTGGTTGACGGCAAGGCACGTCCTTTGCGGATTTACTCCGAGCGTCACGAGGAAGTCGGTTCCAGCGCCTGACGTTTATCCACACGATTGTCAGCTTGTCGGGGCGTCCGAATCCTATTCAGATTGTGGTGGCCAGGTCACCCGACCGTGAGCAACCCCTACTTGACTGGGGCGTTGGTGGCCTCCACTTACCGGGTTGGATGAGCAAACTGGACGCAGTGCCTCGTTTGGTAAAGCCCTGAAAATACGTCTCAGATGGCTATGCTGTAATGATGGTCCGGGCATAACTTAGACCGGCGTTCGCGAGGCGGCTGTTAGGCCGTATAAGCCTTAAAGGCGTATGAGCCTGAGGGCCATATAAAAGGAAGGCAACGGAAAAAGTATGACAGACACAAACCCTTCCGTGACTCTGGAAGGCGGCCCCGAACTGTTTCCGGTGCTGCCCCTTCGCGATATTGTGGTCTTTCCCTACATGATCGTCCCGCTCTTTGTGGGCCGGGAGAAATCGATCGCAGCCCTTGAAGAGGTCATGCGAACCGATAAGCAGATCCTCCTCGTCGCCCAGAAGAATGCCTCTGACGACGAGCCGACGGCCGAGGGCATCTACGAGATGGGCACGCTCGCCTCTGTCCTCCAGCTCTTAAAGCTACCCGATGGGACTGTGAAGGTCCTTGTCGAGGGCACGCGCCGGGCTGTTATTTCCAAATACACGGACAACGAAAATTACTTCGAGGGTGAAATAGAGCCGGTCGAAGAGTCCGTCGGTGTCGAGAACGAGATCGAAGCGCTGGCCCGCTCGGTCGTCTCGCAGTTCGAGAGCTATGTGAAGCTCAACAAGAAGATTTCACCGGAAGTCCTCGGCACGACCAGTCACATCGAAGACTATTCGAAGCTCGCAGATACAATCGCTTCGCATCTGGCAATCAAGATTGCCGAAAAGCAGCAGATCCTTGAGATCACGTCTGTCTCGGAGAGGTTGGAACGGGTGTTTACGCTGATGGAGAGCGAGATCTCCGTCCTTCAGGTCGAGCGCAAGATCCGGAGCCGCGTCAAGCGTCAGATGGAGAAGACGCAACGCGAGTACTATCTGAACGAACAGATGAAGGCGATCCAGAAGGAGCTTGGCGACAGCGAAGAGGGCAAGGACGACCTGGCCGAGCTGGAACAGAAGATCGAGAAGACCAAGCTGACGCGCGAGGCGCGCGAAAAGGCCATGGGCGAGCTGAAGAAGCTCCGGCAAATGAGTCCGATGTCCGCCGAAGCGACGGTTGTGCGCAATTATCTTGATTGGCTGCTGTCCATCCCGTGGGGCTCCAAGGGCAAGGTCAAACGCGACCTGGAAGATGCTCAGAAGATCCTCGACGTTGACCATTTTGGTCTTGAGAAAGTCAAAGACCGCATCGTCGAGTATCTCGCCGTCCAGAACCGGACCAACATGTTGAAAGGGCCTATTCTCTGCCTCGTCGGACCGCCTGGCGTTGGCAAGACGTCCCTTGGCAAGTCGATCGCCAAAGCCACAGGCCGCGAGTTCGTGCGGATGAGCCTTGGCGGCGTCCGCGATGAGGCGGAAATCCGTGGGCACCGGCGCACATATATCGGCTCGATGCCAGGTAAGGTGATCCAGTCCATGCGCAAGGCCAAAAAAGTCAATCCGCTCTTCCTGCTGGACGAGATCGACAAGATGGGCGCTGACTTCCGCGGCGACCCGGCTTCGGCGCTATTGGAAGTCCTCGATCCGGAACAGAACAATACGTTCAATGACCACTATCTCGAGGTCGACTACGATCTATCGAACGTCATGTTCGTGACGACGGCGAATACGTTGAACATTCCACCGGCCCTGATGGACCGCATGGAAATCATTCGTATCGCCGGCTACACCGAAGACGAGAAGGTCGAAATTGCACGGCGCCATTTGTTGCCCGAGCAGGTGAAAAACCATGGGCTCGAGACGAAAGAATTCGCGCTTGAGGACGATGGGCTGCAAGAGCTCATTCGTCGCTACACGCGCGAGGCAGGTGTCCGCAGTCTCGAACGCGAACTGGCGAAACTCTGCCGCAAAGTGGTGAAGGAGCTCCTGACCACCGACCACAAGATGGTGACCATCACGCGTGACAATCTTGCGGACTATCTCGGCGTAACAAAATATCGCTATGGCGAGGCCGAGCTCGAAGATCTGGTTGGCGTCGTGACGGGGCTGGCTTGGACCGAGTCCGGAGGCGAGATCCTGACCATCGAAGGCGTCATGATGCCCGGCAAGGGCAAGATGACTGTCACGGGCAATTTGCGCGATGTCATGAAGGAATCGATTCAGGCGGCGAACGCCTATGTGCGCTCACGGGCCGTTGATTTCGGAATTGAGCCGCCTTTGTTCGAAAAGCGCGACATTCACGTTCACGTGCCAGAAGGCGCTACTCCCAAGGATGGCCCCTCCGCAGGCGTCGCCATGGCCACCGCGATTATTTCTTTGATGACGGGCATCCCCGTGAAGCGGGAGGTCGCCATGACCGGCGAAATCACGCTGCGCGGGCGCGTCCTACCCATTGGCGGCCTCAAGGAGAAGATGCTCGCGGCGTTACGTGCCGGTATTAAGACGGTGATTATCCCAGAGGAAAATGTAAAGGATCTCGTGGAGATACCGGATAAGCTTAAGAATATGCTTGAGGTTATGCCAGTCTCGCGAGTGGAGGAAGTTCTGAAAATCGCCTTCACACGACCGCCCCAGCCGATCGTCTGGGAAGAGGAAGGCGGGGGCTCCTCGAAGGTGGTACCGAATTCCGATGAATCGGGCGCGGGCGTCACCGCACACTAGGCTCAACCACACTTATATTTTTTGCCGTCGATTTGCCTCAATCGCGTGGTCCGACGTTATGCACTGAGTCGGCCAAAATTGTTGATCTTCTGCGTTTTTTGAGCGATTCATACACCACTTGTTTGTGACTCGGAGCGTACCCAAAGCGGCCTCAAGGGTTCAAGACAAGTGCCTTGACCATGGGGCCGAGCGAAAGGATAAAACCGTGAACAAAGCAGAGCTAGTCGCCCAAGTGGCGAAAGAATCCGATTTGTCGAAAGACGCAGCCGAGAAGGCCGTCGATGCGACGTTCAAAAATATTGAGAAGGCCCTGAGTGGAGGAGATACCGTCCGCATTGTAGGTTTTGGTAATTTTCAAGTCGCTCAGCGCAAGGCCTCCATTGGCCGCAACCCGCGCACGGGCGCCGAAGTGCAAATTCCGGCTTCACGCGTTCCGAAGTTCCGCGCCGGCAAGGCACTCAAAGAGGCCGTGAACTCGTAAAGCGTTTGCGAAAAGGCCATTCAAGATTTTGGCGAAGCCCTTGCTGACAGCGAGGCTTCGCCATCTTCGTTAATGGAGGCCTTCGGCGTCCTTTTGGACGCAAGCATCTGGACCGAATTCGCACTTGGCAGGTCGTACGCCTTGCTCTAACGGTTCGGAATTGCCGGGCGGTTAGCTCAGTTGGTAGAGCGCCACGTTTACACCGTGGATGTCGGCAGTTCGAGCCTGTCACCGCCCACCATCCCACATCGCGAGCTGGCCGCGACGTCTTTGGAGGGAGGGGCCACATTCCCGCATAGGCCCACCCATGACCTCATGCGCGGACACGGAAAACGGACAGGCGGCATCTCGCCGCAATCCATTTTCCGCTCTTTACCCGGCCCGCCTTGACTTGCAAAATCCAAGGCCGTACATGCTGGGGATCGCCTCCGGCCGTGCTTCTTACGGCCCGGTAGGGGGTGTAGCTCAGTTGGTTAGAGCGCCGGCCTGTCACGCCGGAGGCCGCGGGTTCGAGTCCCGTCACTCCCGCCACTTTGGCCCGTCGACGCACAAAAGACGTTGAAAGAAGGCTTGCCAGAAGCCATGGGTCAATTGCTACTCGCCTACCTACCTCTTGTCATCTTCATCGCTATTGCGTTTGCCATCTGCACAATTCTGCTCCTTGTGCCGTTCGTCGTCGCTGTCCGCAATCCAGACCCCGAGAAGGTCTCGACCTATGAATGCGGCTTCGATGCGTTTGACGATTCGCGGATGAAGTTCGACGTGCGGTTCTATTTGGTGTCGCTTCTTTTCATCATTTTCGATCTTGAGGTCGCATTCTTATTCCCCTGGGCCGTCGCGTTCGACGGACTCCCGGCTTTGGGCTTTTGGGCCATGATCGTGTTCTTGGGCGTACTAACGATCGGGTTCATTTATGAGTGGCGGAAAGGCGCGCTCGAATGGGATTGACGCCGGACGTGACATTCGAAACTGAAGGGAAGGGTGGCGGCCTCGTCACCACGGGCGCAACGACGTTCGGGACCTTCTCCGACGAACTGGCGGACAAAGGCTTCCTGCTCACGACAGCAGACGACCTGATTCACTGGTCCCGCACCGGTTCGCTCATGTGGATGACGTTCGGGCTTGCCTGCTGCGCCGTCGAGATGATGCAGGCCTCCATGCCACGCTACGACCTCGAACGCTTCGGCTTCGCACCGCGCGCCAGCCCACGCCAATCCGACGTGATGATCGTGGCCGGAACCTTGTGCAACAAGATGGCGCCGGCTCTGCGCAAGGTCTACGACCAAATGCCCGAGCCGCGCTATGTCATCTCCATGGGCTCATGCGCCAATGGTGGGGGCTATTATCATTATTCTTACTCTGTTGTTCGCGGCTGCGACCGTATCGTGCCCGTCGACATCTATGTCCCGGGGTGCCCGCCAACGGCCGAAGCGTTGGTCTATGGCGTGCTTCTCCTCCAAAAGAAAATCAGGCGGACAGGCACGATCACGCGCTGAACCGCTACTGGCCTCAGGGTTTTGATGGACGACGCGCTGAATAAGCTGGGCGGCTACCTTTCTGGGAAGCTAGGACCGAAGCTCTTGGGCTTCGAGGTGACCCATGGCGAACTCACGATCGAGGTGAGGCGCGATCGCATTTGCGACGTCATCAACGTTCTCAAAGATGACGAGCGATGCCGGTTCGGCTGCCTCATCGATATTTGCGGCGTTGATTACCCCGAACGCCAGGAACGCTTCGACGTCGTCTACCACCTGTTGAGCCCATGGCTGAACCTACGCATTCGCGTACGCCTCACGACAGATGCGGATACATCAGTGCCGAGCATTGTAGGTGTCTTCCTAGCCGCCAATTGGTTCGAGCGCGAAGCCTTCGACCTCTATGGCATTGTGTTTGAAAACCACCCAGACCTGCGCCGAATCCTCACCGATTACGGTTTTCAAGGGCATCCCTTGCGCAAGGACTTCCCGCTCACAGGTTTCGTTGAGCTTCGCTACGACGATGAATTGAAGCGCGTCGTTTACGAGCCCGTGAAACTGATGCAGGACTACCGCGATTTCGACTTCCTGAGCCCATGGGAAGCCATGGACGCAGCCATCCCAGGCGACGAAAAAGCAAGCGTTGTCGAGGAAGGAGAGGCGGAGTCTTGAAACCGACGCTGACCGAAGGCCTGAAGCACAGCTTCGCCTACCAAGTACCGCCGAATAAGACCGTGCCGCATCTTTACGAAGAGGCCCCGCAACTGCGCGCCATGCCGGATGTCTTCGCGACCGCCTTCATGATTGGATTGATGGAGTGGACCTGCGTGCAACTCCTTGAGCCACATTTGAATGAAGGAGAGGGCAGCCTTGGGATTCACGTCGACGTCTCCCACACAGCGGCAACGCCGCCCGGTCTCACCGTCACCGTCGAGGCAGAATGCATCGAACTGAAAGGCCCGCGCGCCAAGTTTAGTTTGCGTGCTCACGACGGGGTGGAACAGATCAGCACAGGAACCCATGAGCGCTTTATCGTAGGCTGGGATCGATTTGAGAGAGGGCTTGTTTCGAAACGCGCCAAGAGTCTCGAGGAGGCACCAGCGTAATGGCTGAGACCGAAATCGATACGCACGAAGAGATTGTGCCGGACTTCAGTGCCGAACCTCCTCTAGACAAGGCCGCGACCGATGACCGGACATTCACTATCAATTTCGGCCCGCAGCATCCGGCGGCCCACGGCGTGCTTCGCCTCGTCCTTGAGCTCGACGGTGAGATTGTCGAACGGGTGGACCCCCATGTGGGGCTCCTTCACCGCGGCACGGAAAAACTGATCGAGCACAAGACCTATCTTCAGGCGGTGCCCTATTTCGACCGGCTCGATTACGTCGCACCGATGAATCAGGAACATGCCTTCGCTCTTGCCGTGGAGAAGCTCCTTGGCCTGACCGTCCCAAAACGGGGCCAGCTCATCCGCGTCTTGTACTCAGAGATCGGACGGCTTCTTTCGCACCTTCTCAACATCACCACACAGGCCTTGGATGTGGGCGCGCTGACACCGCCGCTTTGGGGCTTCGAGGAGCGCGAGAAGCTGATGGTCTTCTATGAACGTGCCAGCGGCAGCCGCATGCATGCGGCATATGTGCGCCCTGGCGGGGTCCATCAAGATTTGCCGCCAGAGCTCGTGGACGACATCTATGCCTTCTGCGACCCGTTCCTCAAGGTCGTGGACGATATTGACGAGCTTCTCACCGGCAATCGCATCTTCAAGCAACGTAATGTCGATATTGGCCTCATCAGCCAAGAGGACGCGTGGGCGTACGGATTCACCGGCGTGATGATCAGGGCCACGGGCGCGGCCTGGGACCTGCGGAAGAGCCAACCCTACGAATGCTACGACGAGCTGGAATTCGACATTCCCATTGGCAAGAACGGTGACTGTTACGATCGCTACCTCATCCGCATGGAAGAGATGCGCCAATCGGTTCACCTGATGAAGCAGTGCTGCGCGCTTCTGACAACGACGCCAGGGCCTGTTACAGTCGACAACCACAAGATGGTACCGCCGAGCAGGTCCCAGATGAAGGGCTCTATGGAAGCCCTCATTCATCACTTCAAGCTCTACACGGAGGGCTATCACGTTCCCCAAGGCCAGGCCTATGCCGCCGTCGAAGCGCCCAAAGGGGAATTTGGCGTCTATCTGATCTCGGACGGCACGAACAGGCCCTATCGCTGCAAGATCCGGGCCCCGAGTTTCGTCCATCTGGCGGCACTGGAATTCCTCACACGTGGACACATGCTCGCGGATGTCTCGGCCGTGCTGGGGTCAATTGACGTTGTTTTTGGAGAGGTGGATCGTTGATCTTTTGTGCAGTTGCGAAACGATCCGGGATCGGCAAAACTCCCCGCGCGTGGGGAATAAATTCAGAATGGTAGCGTCGGCTTAGATACAGTCTTCGCAGCCGCAAAAGAAGATAGAGATGAGCGTCCGACGCCTTGCTGCGGAACAGCCTGAAGGCTTTGCTTTCACGCCCGAGAATCTTAAATGGGCGCGTGCTGTCATGGAGAAATACCCGGAGGGCCGTCAGGCCTCGGCCGTGCTTTCGCTTCTTTGGCGCGCCCAAGAGCAGAATGGCGGCTGGATATCCGAACCGGCCCTGCGCTGTGTGGCCGATATGCTCGACATGGCCTATATCAGGGTCTACGAGATCGTCACCTTCTACACGATGTTCAACCTAGAGCCGGTAGGCCAGTATTACGTGCAGGTCTGCGGCACGACCCCGTGCATGCTGAGCGGCGCTGAGGACATCAAAGAGGCCTGCCGCAAACATATTGGTCCAAAAGACACTGTAAGCGAGGACGGCCTGTTCTCCTGGACTGAGGTGGAATGCCTCGGGGCGTGCGTGAACGCCCCGATGGTCCAAATCAACAAATATTACTACGAAGACCTCACGCCCGAGCTGTTCGGCTCGATCGTCGAACGCCTACGTAAAGGCGAAGACGTCCCGCCAGGCCCGCAGGACGGCCGCCAGGGCTGTGCGCCCAAGAGCGGTCCCGATACGCTGACCGATGCCGCGATTTATCGAACCGACAAGTCCAGCCCTGAACCGGGCTATGCTGGCACAAGCGCTCCCGACTCGAAGTTGCCGGGGGCCAACTGATGCTTCAGGATCAAGATCGCATCTTCAAAAATCTCTACGGCCTTCACAGCTGGCGGCTGCCGGCGGCGCGTGCCCGTGGTGCTTGGGACGGCACCAAGGAGATGATCGCGCGCGGCCACGAGGCCGTCATCGACGAGGTCAAGGCATCGGGCTTGCGCGGGCGGGGCGGGGCGGGTTTCCCCACAGGCCTGAAATGGTCGTTTATGCCAAAGAACGACCCTCGCCCAAGCTATCTTGCAGTCAATGCGGACGAGTCCGAGCCGGGCACGTGTAAGGACCGCGAGATCATGCGTCACGATCCGCATCTTCTTATCGAAGGTGCGATGCTCGCCTCCTTCGCCATAAAGGCTCATACGGCCTATGTCTACATCCGCGGTGAGTTCATCGCCGAGCGCGAAATCCTGGAAGCCGCTGTCGTGGAGGCCTATGAGGCAAAACTCGTTGGTAAGAACAACGTCAACGGCTGGGATTTCGACATTTACGTTCATCATGGCGCCGGCGCTTATATCTGTGGCGAGGAAACGGCGTTGCTCGAAAGCTTGGAAGGTAAAAAGGGCCAGCCGAGGCTGAAGCCGCCATTCCCTGCGAATTGCGGGCTCTATGGCGCACCGACCACGGTCAACAATGTCGAAACGCTCGCGTCAGTTCCCGATATCATGCGGCGTGGCGCGACCTGGTACGCCGGGCTCGGGAAGCCAAAGAACACCGGCACCAAACTCTATTGCATCTCTGGCCACGTAAACGAGCCGTGTACGGTCGAAGAGGAGATGGGCATCCCGTTGCGCGAGCTGATCGACACCTATGCCGGCGGCGTTCGGGGCGGTTGGGACAATTTGCTCGCGGTGATCCCTGGCGGCTCATCCGTCCAGTGCCTACCGGCCGATCTCTGTCAAGACGTCACCATGGATTTCGACGCCCTCAAGGATCTAGAGACCGGTCTTGGTACCGCGGGGATCATCGTCATGGACAAGTCGACCGACATCATCCGTGCGATCGCCCGGCTTTCCTATTTCTACAAGCACGAGTCTTGCGGACAATGCACGCCCTGCCGTGAAGGCACTGGATGGATGTGGCGCGTGCTTGAGCGGATGGCGATTGGCAATGCACAGAAGCATGAGATTGACATCCTATTTGAAGTCACCAAGCAGGTTGAAGGCCATACAATTTGCGCGCTAGGCGACGCCGCAGCGTGGCCCATTCAAGGTCTCATCCGCCATTTCCGCCACGTCATCGAAGAGCGCATCGAGGCCGGAGCGACGAAGCCGATTTCACCGTCCGTTCCCGTGGCCGCGGAGTAGGGAACTCATGCCCAAAATTATCATCGACGGCATCGAGCACGACGTCCCGGACGGTATCACGCTCATACAGGCCTGCGAATTAGCCGGTATTGAAATTCCACGCTTCTGCTTTCACGAGCGTCTGTCGGTTGCCGGCAATTGCCGCATGTGTTTGGTCGAAGTCGTTGACATGCCGAAACCCTTGGCTTCTTGCGCCCTGTCGGTGAATGACCTCAAGCCAAGCGTCGATGGCACGCCGCCGACCGTCAATACCAAGTCGGAGACAACGAAACGGGCCCAGGAAGGAACGCTGGAATTCCTGCTGGTCAATCATCCGCTCGATTGTCCAATCTGCGACCAGGGCGGAGAATGCGATCTGCAAGATCAAACTATGGCTTATGGCTTCGATGCCGGGCGCTTCAAAGACAACAAGCGCGCTGTCGAAGACAAATATCTTGGCCCGCTGATCAAGACATTCATGACACGCTGCATTCACTGCACGCGGTGTGTCCGCTTCATGACCGAGGTCGCCGGTGTGCAAGAACTTGGGGCGATCGGCCGGGGTGAGGATATGGAAATCACCACCTATCTTGAGCGCGGCATGCATTCAAACCTATCGGGCAACGTGGTCGATCTGTGCCCGGTCGGCGCGCTGACGTCGAAGCCTTACGCCTTCCAGGCGCGGCCCTGGGAGCTCACCAAGACCCCCTCAATAGACGTTATGGATGCGCTTGGTTCATGGATCCGCGTCGATTCCAGAGGCAAAGAGGTCTTGCGCATCTTGCCGCGCATCAACGAGGCGGTGAACGAGGAGTGGATTTCCGACAAGGCCCGACATGTCTGGGACGGTCTGCGCACGCAGCGTCTCGATCGCCCCTATGTGCGCAAGGATGGGAAACTCCAGCCCTGCACCTGGGACGAGGCCTTTGCCGCCATCGCCGCACGCCTGGAAGGCAAAGGCGGTCCGACATTCGGCGCCATCGCCGGAGATCTTGCGGCTGCGGAAGAGATGTTCGCGCTGAAAGAACTGGCCGCAGCGCTTGGCTCGGAGAATGTCGATTGCCGGCAAGACGGTGCGAAACTCAACCCGTCGAACGGCCGCGCCACCTATCTCTTCAATACGACCATCGCCGGGGTCGAGGAAGCGGACGCCGTACTCTTGATCGGCACCGATCCGCAAGTTGAAGCGCCGGTCTTGAATGCGCGTATCCGCAAACGCTGGACCATGCTGGAAGGCCGCATGCCCGTGGGTGTAATCGGCACGGATGTCGATCTCACCTACGCATCGACCTATCTCGGCGCAGGGCCGGAAACCCTGGCCGAAATCGTGAGTGGCTCAAACGATTTTGCTAAGACGCTGAGGGACGCGAAAAAGCCGATGATTGTCCTCGGTCAAGCCGCACTTGCCCGAGCCGACGGAGACGCAATTTTCGCATTGGCCGCCAAGATTGCGAGCGAGGTTGGCGCTATCGCCGATGGCTGGAATGGGTTCAACGTACTCCACACGGCCGCTGGCCGGGTCGCAGGGCTCGATCTCGGCTTTGTTCCGGGGAAAGGCGGCCTCAATACCGCCGCCATGCTCGATGCCGCGGCCAAGGGCGATCTCGATGTGCTCTACCTTCTCGGCGCCGACGAAATCGGCACTTCAAACCTTGGCAACACGTTCGTCATCTATCAGGGAAGCCATGGCGACAGGGGCGCCCATCGAGCCGATGTGATTTTGCCAGGCGCCGCCTACACCGAGAAAGAGAGCACCTATGTTAACATGGAGGGCCGCGCGCAGATGACAGCGCGCGCCATCTTCCCTCCAGGAGAGGCACGCGAAGACTGGGTCGCGGTCTGCGATCTTGCCAACGCCCTTGGCAAACCGCTTCCTTTCGCCACGCTCCACGAACTGCGCGCCAAGATGTATGCAGCCTGCCCGCAGCTCGCGCAGATCGATGCAATCGAGTCGGCTGACGCGGGCGCCATTGTCAAACTTGCAGATCAATCCGCAAAGCCGGGCAATGACCGTTTCGGTCTAACGATCGATGACTACTACCTGGCAAACCCTATCGCACGGGCATCGTCCATCATGGCGGCCTTGAGTGCGATGCAGGCAGACGATGCAAAGGCAACCGGCACAGATGGCTGAGTTCTGGACCAGCTATGGGTGGCCTACCACCCTGATCGTTGCGCACAGTCTTGCGACGATCGTCATCTTGCTGGTCTTTATTGCCTTCGCGCTCCTGGCGGATCGGAAGATCTGGGCTGCGGTGCAGATGCGGCGCGGACCGAACGTGGTCGGAGCGTTTGGCCTATTACAATCTTTCGCTGACCTCCTGAAGTTCGTCTTCAAGGAAGTCATCATCCCGGCGAGCGCAAACAAGATCCTCTTCATGCTTGCGCCCGTCGTCACCGCCGGGCTCGCCATTTCGGCCTGGGCGGTCATGCCGGTCGCTGAGGGATGGCCCGTCGCCGACATCAATGTCGGCATTCTGTTTATCTTCGCCATTGCGAGCCTGGAGGTATACGGCGTCATTATCGCTGGCTGGGCCTCCAACTCGAAATACGCCTTCCTCTCCGCGCTTCGCTCCGCAGCGCAGATGGTATCCTATGAGGTCTCCATCGGTTTCGTTATCATCACAGTGCTGCTCTGCGCCGGCTCGCTCAATCTCACGGAAATCGTCCTGGCTCAGGATCGGGGCCTCGGCATGCTTGGCTGGTACTGGCTGCCGCTGTTCCCGATGTTCGTGATCTTTTTTATCTCGCTTCTGGCGGAAACAAATCGCCCGCCCTTCGATCTCCTGGAAGCAGAGTCCGAGCTTGTTGCAGGTTACATGGTCGAATACTCCTCCACGCCCTACATGCTCTTCATGCTGGGCGAGTACGTCGCCATCATCCTCTTATGTTCCTTGGGAACGGTGCTGTTCCTTGGAGGCTGGCTATCGCCCATCCCGTTCGCTCCGTTCACATGGATTCCAGGCGTGTTATGGTTCGTCCTGAAGGTTTGCTTCCTGTTCTTCCTCGTGTCCATGGTGAAGGCATTCGTGCCGCGGTATCGCTACGATCAGCTAATGCGCCTTGGCTGGAAGGTTTTTCTACCCATCTCGCTCGCCTCCGTGGTCATCGTGGCTGTGGTCTTGCGTGTTTGGCAACACGGGGTCTGAGGGGAGTGGATTCGTGAAACGATTTGCACAAGCGGCGAAATCGCTCCTACTCCTGGAGTTTGTGTCCGCCTTTTGGCTCGCGATGAAGTATTTCGTCGCGCCGAAAGCCACACTGAATTACCCCTATGAGAAAGGGCCTCTCAGCCCGCGCTTCCGCGGACAGCATGCTTTGAGGCGCTATCCCAATGGAGAAGAGCGCTGCATCGCCTGCAAGCTCTGCGAGGCCATCTGTCCGGCGCAGGCCATTACGATCGAGGCCGGTCCGCGCTGCAATGACGGAACGCGCCGCACCACCCGCTATGACATCGACATGGTGAAGTGCATCTATTGTGGATTTTGCCAGGAGGCCTGCCCGGTGGAAGCCATTGTTGAGGGGCCGAATTTCGAATTCGCCACAGAGACGCGGGAAGAGCTTTACTACGACAAAGAACGGTTGCTCTCGAACGGCGACCAGTGGGAACGCGAAATCGCGAGGAACATCGAACTCGACTCGCCGTACCGGTAGGAGTGTTGAGGGAAATGTTGGGGCAAATGGGGGCAAGAGTTTTGAAGACGTACGGCGAAGACGCTAGGCCGCACCGCGCCAGTCTCTTCGGGATGAGAGAGGTCGTCTGATGCTTCCCGCGCTGTTCTTCTACCTCTTCGCCATCGTGCTCATCGGCTCGGCCTCAATGGTCGTGATGGCCAAGAATCCCGTCCACGCGGTTCTGTTCCTGATTCTTGCCTTCTTCAACGCCGCGGGGCTCTTCGTGCTGCTTGGCGCTGAGTTCCTCGCCATGATCCTCGTCATCGTTTATGTGGGCGCGGTCATGGTCCTATTCCTGTTCGTTGTGATGATGCTCGACGTGAATTTTGCCGAGCTGCGCGGAGGCTTTCTCAAATATCTTCCGGTCGGATTAGTCGTTGGGCTTCTTTTGCTTGTGGAGTTGATTTTCGTGGTCAGCGCCTGGGTCACCGCACCCGCACTCGTCCGTGATGCGCCAACGCCCCCCGCCTCAGAAGTCAGCAATACAAAAGCCTTAGGCGAGGTGCTCTACACCGACTACGTCTATCTCTTCGAAGTGGCGGGACTCATTCTGCTGGTCGCGATGATCGGTGCCATTGTCCTGACCCTGCACCACAGGCGAGACGTCAAACGTCAGAATATCGCCGACCAGGTGGCGCGCTCCCCAGAGACAGCGATCGAAGTCGTCCAGGTCGAAACGGGGAGGGGCCTGCAATGAACGTCGGTCTCTCGCATTACCTGACCGTGGCTGCCGTGCTGTTCACGATTGGCATCTTTGGTATCTTTCTCAACCGCAAGAACGTGATCGTTATTTTGATGTCCATCGAACTGATGCTGCTTGCGGTCAATATCAACCTGGTGTCGTTTTCCTCCTTCCACGGCGATCTCGTCGGTCAAGTCTTCACCTTGATCGTCCTGACCGTTGCTGCTGCGGAAGCTGCCATCGGACTGGCCATCGTCGTCGTGTATTACCGCAATCGCGGCACCATCGACGTTGCCGATATCGACCACCTGAAAGGCTGAGGACAGACACCGCGCGATGTACCATGCGATCCTGTTCCTTCCCCTGATTGGGGCACTGTTCGCCGGGCTCTTCGGGCGCTTCGTTGGCGCGCGCACCTGCGAAGTCGTGACCATCTCATTGATGTTTGTCGCCGCGTTCCTCTCGTGGATTGCCTTCTATCAGGTCGCGATCCAAGGGAACGATGTCCGCATTGCGCTGATTGGCTTTATGCACTCCGGCGCGTTCGAAACCTACTGGTCCATCCGCGTCGACACGCTGACGGCGGTGATGCTCGTCGTGGTCAACACGGTTTCGGCGGTCGTGCATCTCTATTCCGTAGGCTACATGGACGAGGACCCGCACAAGGAGCGGTTCTTTGCGTATCTTTCCATGTTCACCTTCGCGATGCTGTCGCTAGTGACCTCGGATGATCTCGTGCAGCTCTTCTTCGGGTGGGAAGGCGTCGGCGTAGCGTCCTATCTTCTGATCGGCTTCTGGTACAAGAAGCCCACAGCCAACGCAGCCGCGATCAAGGCGTTTGTCGTAAACCGCGTCGGCGATTTTGGCTTCCTTCTAGGCGTCTTCGCCATCTTCTATATTTTCGGCGCGGTTCAATACGACACGATCTTCGCCGCGGCCCCCGATCAGCTGGGCAAGACCATGACCTTCCTGTCTTGGGAAGTGCCGGTTCTGGAGTTGATCTGCTTCCTGCTCTTCATGGGCGCGATGGGCAAGTCGGCGCAGTTCTTGCTCCATACCTGGCTGCCGGATGCCATGGAGGGCCCCACGCCGGTTTCCGCACTCATCCATGCGGCAACCATGGTGACCGCCGGCGTCTTCATGGTTGCCCGGCTCTCGCCGCTCTTCGATCTCGCACCTTACGCACTTGCGTTTGTCGCCGTTATCGGTGCGACGAGTGCCTTCTTCGCTGCAACAGCGGCGGTCGTGCAGACCGATATCAAGCGTGTCATTGCCTACTCCACCTGTTCGCAACTCGGCTACATGTTCGCAGCCGAGGGCGTCGGCGCGTATGGGGCAGGGATGTTCCACCTCTTCACCCATGCCTGCTTCAAGGCACTGCTGTTTCTTTGCGCCGGCGCGGTCATTCATACGCTTGCCGACAATCAAGACATGCGCCGAATGGGAGGCTTGCGCAAAATCATCCCCTTCACGTGGCTGATGATGCTGATCGGCTCATTGGCGCTGACAGCCTTTCCACTCACGTCAGGCTTCTTCTCGAAGGACTACATCATCGAGACGACCTGGTTCGATCACACACCCGTCGGCCAATACACCTATTGGATGACGCTGATTGCCGCGTTCCTCACGGCGGTCTACACGTGGCGGCTGATGTTCCTCACGTTCGAGGGCAATTTCCGCGGTTCGAAAGACGTGCGCGATCATGCCCATGAGCCGCCGTGGACCATGAGCGTGCCCTTGCTGGTACTCGCATCCGGTGCGCTGTTTGCCGGTGCAGGGTTCCGGCATCTCTTCATCGGTGCCGATGAGGCGAGCTTCTGGCGCAATGCCATCGTGCTTCCCGAGCATCCTCACCACGACGTCCCATTCTTGCTGGCCCTGTCACCCACAATAGCGATGACACTCGGCTTCCTGATCGCCTGGTATTGCTATATGTGGCGGCCGCTACTGCCGTTCGGTCTACTCAAGCGCTTCCCGCAAACGAACCAGTTCTTCTTCCACGCCTGGTATTTCGACGCGCTCTATGACCGCATCTTCGTGCGGCCCGCCAAATGGCTTGGGAACTTCCTTTGGACGGTTGGCGACGGCAAGATTATTGACGGTCTTGGACCGAATGGGATCGCCGCCCGCGTGCTCGACATCACCAAAGGCGTCGTGCGGCTACAAACCGGCTACATCTATCACTACGCGTTCATCATGCTGATCGGCGTTGCGCTTCTGATCACCTATTTCATCGTGATGGGGGGCGCGCTGAACCCATGAGTTATGGTTGGCCTATCCTCTCAACCGTCACGTTCCTGCCTCTTGTGGGCTCGCTTCTGATTTTCGCGCTGGGCGGCGATGACGAAAGCACAACCCGCAATGCGCGCTATATCGCACTGTGGACGACCCTGATCACCTTTGCGATTTCACTGCTGCTGTGGCGCGACTTCGATTCCGCCACGTCGGCCTTCCAATTCGTCGAGGAACGGGCTTGGCTTGGCCCGATCAAATTCCATATGGGGCTCGATGGCATCTCTATGCCATTCGTGCTTCTCACCACGCTTCTCATGCCGCTCACGGTCCTGTCGACCTTTGGCGCGATCAAGACGCGGGTGCGGGAGTTCATGATCGCCTTCCTGGTACTCGAAACGTTGATGCTCGGCGTATTCTGCTCTCTCGATCTGGTGATGTTCTACCTGTTCTTCGAGGGTGGCCTCATTCCGATGTTTCTCATCATCGGCATTTGGGGCGGCAAAGAACGTGTCTATGCGAGCTTCAAGTTCTTCCTCTACACGCTCGCAGGCTCGC
>Ga0316192_10000368_pt1 | contig 32536 bp, 29 predicted proteins | sample MerIslwburrow_MG_FD_204931 | JGI IMG/M metagenome (GOLD analysis project Ga0316192, IMG submission 204931) | Coastal sediment microbial communities from Maine, United States - Merrow Island worm burrow | ecosystem: Environmental > Aquatic > Marine > Coastal > Sediment | place: USA: Maine...
CTGGCCCGTCTCGTCCTCCAACTCCTCGAACAGCCGAGCCGAGTAGGTGGCCAGTTTGGTGAGGCTGTGGGTTGACTTGAGCTGGGACACGAGACCGGCGGCGTGCCAGGTCGTTCCCGAGGTGAGCTGATTCTGCTCCAACACCAACACATCGGTGAGACCCCGTCGTGTCAGGTGGTAGGCCACGCTTGCTCCGATGATGCCTCCTCCGATCACCACCACTTGGGCCGAGGAGGGAAGCTGTGCCGTCATTGGGCGAAGCCTAGGTGCGACGGCCGGAGGCCGTCGCCTGAAGTTTCAGCCTGGGGTCGAAACTCCAGGCCTGCCAGGGGCCAACAGCCAGGGGCAGGTCAATGTTGACCAGAGATGCGGGTTGATCTCCGGGCTACCCTGCGAGCAATGGACACCTTTGAACGGCCGACCATTTCCGTGCCCCAGGGCGACGCCCCCTCCGAACTCATCGTGGAAGATCACGTTGTCGGTGACGGCGCCGAGTGCACCCCCGGTTCTCAGGTCAACGTCGACTACGTCGGTGTGGCCTGGAGCAACGGCAAGGAGTTCGATGCTTCGTGGAACCGGGGTGATCCGCTGGCGTTCACCCTCGGCGTTGGCCAGGTCATCAAAGGCTGGGACCAGGGAGTACAGGGTATGAAGGTCGGCGGACGGCGTACCATCACCATCCCGCCCCAGATGGGCTACGGAGCAGCGGGCGCCGGAAGCGCCATCGGCCCCAACGAGACCTTGATCTTCACCGTTGACCTCCGCTCCATCGGCTGAGCCGGCCCACGGAATCCTGGTAGGGAAGCGGTTAGTCGGAGCCCGCGTTGTCGGCTTCGACCGCGAACTTGAGACGTTCGAAAACATCCGGCATGGCGCTGTGCACCCGCGACCAGCTGTCGATGAAGGGGGAGTTGGCTGAGCCGTCGAGATAGCCGGTTCCTGCTTCGTCGACGGCTCGGGCGAATACATCGACCGTTTCCTCATCCAGGTGTCGACTGCTCTGCAGCCCGTTGAGCACCGCATCGTGATGGTAGACGTCGATCAGATCGCGCACCGCGCTGCGGTAGGCGGCCTTGATCGTGCTGAAGGCGTCGGCGGTGAGCACGGCGCCATCGGCCGCCAATCGACGGAACAGGGCCAAGCCAATATCGATGGCCATCTTGTGCAGGCCGTGGTCGGGATCGTCGGCCGAGAGCGGTTGGTGCTTGTGGTCATAACCGTCAGCGATGTCGACCTGGCAGATCTGCCGTGGGGTGTAGCGGCGATAGACCTCACCGAGCATCCCGATCTCCACCCCCCAGTCGCTGGGGATCTTCAACCCGCTTACCACTTCGCGGCGTAGCGCCGACTCACCGGCCAGCGGATAGCGGAAACCGGCCAGGTAGCGCAGATAATCATCAGGGCCGAGCACCGTGGTCAGGGCGTCCAGCAGCGGAGCAACCAGGAGTCGGGCCACCCGGCCATTCAAGGTTGTTCCGTCGGATCGGTAATAGTAGCCCTTGGCCATGGCGTAGCCGAGGTCGGGGTTCACCACCGGATAGAGAAGCCGGGCCACCATGTCCTTGGAATAGGTGAGGATGTCGGCGTCGTGCAGGCCAACGACCTCCGCCCGGGCCGAAGCCAGGAAGTAGCCGAGGCAATACCATACGTTGCGGCCCTTGCCCCGCTGGGCGGGTGCGATATCGAGCTTGGCCAGGTCGTCGTTCAACTCCTGGAGCCGTGGTCCGTCGTTCCACAGCAACCGATGGTGCATCGGTAGCCGCGAGAAAAACTCCTGGGCCAGGGCGAACTGCTCAGCGTTTGCCCCATCAATGCCGATGATCACCTCGCTCAGGTACGGGACCTCGGCCAACTGCTCGACGATACGATCCAAGGCCCGACGTTCCAGCTCCTCATACAGCGTGGGAATAGCTAACGCCATGGGCACGGTCGTCGACCAGCCGAGGAGTTCAGCCTCCAGGTCGTCATAGGGGCGCCGGCCCAAGCGGTGCAGCGTGGGAATGGACCCGATCTGGGAAAAGTCTCCCACGTCAACCGCTCCTCATGGTCAGTGTCGATCGGGCCCGGTCACATCGGCCCGTTTGGGTTGGCAGCTCATCGCGAGGAACCAGTTGTTCGGCTCGATGTGACACTTGGACACCGTCAGACCCTATCCGACCTTGGTGGGGGCCAAGAAACCGGGGCGCTGCGATGGGAAACAGCACACGACGCAACGTTGCGACCCGTCGGGGGCCTGCTTGGCTCGCGTACTTTCCAGGCGGGGGTGAAGGTCGACGGCTAGGATCAATCCGTGTTTGAGCGATCTACCGATCGGGCTCGCCGTGTCGTTGTGCTCGCCCAGGAGGAAGCGCGTTTGCTCGAACATGACCACGTCGGTACCGGGCACCTCCTGCTCGGTGTGCTGCACGAAGGAGGAGGGGGTACGGCTTCGGTGGTTGTGCCCGTGCTGTCGCTGGAACGGGCCAGGGCGGATGTGGCGGAGGCCATCGACCACGCCGGCGATCGGGTTCGCTCACACCTCTGCTTCTCTCCTGAGGCCAAGAAGGCGTTGGAGTCGTCGCTGCGGGAAGCGTTGGGGCGCGGCCATCACGGACATCAACGCCGAACATCTACTGCTCGGTGTCATCGCCCTGAGGGATGATCTGGGGGCCACGATCCTGGCCGATCACTTCACGTCCCTCAAAAAGCTGCGGGCCCGGATCGGTGCCGCCATCGACGACGTGGCGACTGCCACGGGCCGCTTTGAGGACTCGTCTCCGTTCCCGTCCCCGTCTCCGTCCTCGGCGCCAACCTTCTGCCATCACCCGCCAGGCAGCCTGCGGTGGGAGCCAACGATGATCCCCGGCCCGGGAGCGGACCGTGCGGCCGTTGTGGTGCGCTGCGGGCTGTGTGTCACCGCCGTTGCTGTGTTCGACGCCGGCCCTGAGCCGGCTGTGGGTGGTGCGTCGGCTGTGGGTGGTGCGTCGGCTGTCGGCCCTGACCGGGACGACGATCTCGACTGAGCCCGATTGGTCGCTGAACAGGCACACGACTGGTCTGATGAGCGCTTACCTCGGCTGAAGGCTCAGGCGTCGGGGTGGGTGGTACCCGGGGCCCGGGCGATCAGGAAGAGGCGGGAGAACGGCAGGACCGTGACGCCGTCGTCGGCCATTGGGTAGGCCTGGCGATAGTGGGTTTGGGCCAGGTGGCGGAAACGGGCCCGTTCCTCGTCGTCGAGGGCGGCCAGGACGGGGCCCAGCACCGAGCCGGTGACCCAGTTCCAAACCGGATCGTCGCCGGTGAGGGCCTGGTGGTAGGTGGTGCGCCAGCTGTCGAGGGTGGCAGGCTGCAGGAACCGGCGGTAGTCGTCGACGCTTGACAGGCGATCCCGCAGCAGCGCCTGGCGCGCCGGCGGATCCCAGGTGCCGTCGTCGAGCAGGGTGGCCGGGACCTGGTGGGTGGGGGCGGCCCAGTTGTCGGGCATCTGCACGGCAAGCACACCGCCGTCGCTCAGGTACGAGCGGAGCCGACAAAACAACGCTGGATGGTCGTCGAGCCAGTGCAGGGCGGCGTTGGAGAAGATCACGTCGACCTGATTCGTTGGCTCCCAGGTCGCGATGTCGGCGTGGATCCAGGTGATATCGGGATGTTCAGCCTGGGCCCGCGCCAGCATTTCCGGTGACTGGTCGATCCCGATCACCTCCGCCGCCGGCCAACGCTCGGCCAGCCGAGCCGTGAGATGACCGGTGCCGCAGCCCAGATCCACCACCCGCACGACCTCGTGGTCAGGGTCGGGCACCCGAGCGAGCAGCTCAAGACCCGGCCGGGTCCGGTGATCGGCATAACGCAGGTAGTGCTCTGGGTCCCAAGCCACGGCCCAAGGCTAAGGTTCCGACGTGACAAAGGACATTCCTGCCCCCTTCATCGGGCTCAAGACTGAGATCAAGCCCGAGTGGATCGACTTCAACGGCCATTTCAATGCCGGTTACTACTTTGTGGTCTTCGACGATGCGGTGACCGACTGGACCCGCTTCGTAGGTCTCGGCGACGACTTCCGGGCGGCCAACAACGTCACCACGTTCTCGGTCGAGGGTCACATCACGTTCGAGCGTGAGCTGCAGCTGGGCGACCCGATCGAGGTCCGAACCCAGCTTCTGGGGTGGGACGCCAAGCGGTTCCACTACATCCACTTCATGCACCACGCGACCGAAGGGTGGCTGGCCGCCACCAACGAGCTCATGTCGATGCACATCTCCACCAAGACCAGGCGCAGCGCCCCCATGGCCCCCGAGGTCCAGACCAGGCTGGCGGCCATCGAGGCCGCCCACGCCGCCTTGCCGGTGCCGCCCCAGGTTGGTCGGGTCATCGGGCTCAAGGCCGGCAGGCCTTAGCGCCCGGGGCCGGTTGGTTTGGGGTTCCAGTGGCGGTCGGCTGGAGGCGGCCTGCTCTTCACACCCCTATCGGCCCCCCGAGGGTCGGGGGTGTTCCCCGATGGCCGACGGAAGGGCTTCGACCATGCTGATACCTACAGCGGCCATCGGGGCCACGGAAACGGGAGCATCATCATGACGTCGATCAAGTACCTGGCCACTTTCGTTGGCCTTACCAGCTTTGCTTTCATGGCCTTGGCCATCAGCCCGGCGTTCGCCTGATCGACGACGAATCACCATTCAGCGCTGATGATGGCAAGCGCCCACCGGCGAGCGACACTGGACCGCGACAGCGACACGGTCCAACAACTGGACAGGCCGCTTGAAACCAGAGGCTTGAGATGGACACTGATGCAATCGTGATCGGAGCCGGCGTCATCGGCTCTGCGACCACCTTCGAACTGGCCAAACAAGGCCATCGGGTGTTGTCCGTCGACGCCGGCCCCGGTGCTGGCATGGGGTCGACCAGTTCCTCGTCGGCCATCATCAGATTCAATTATTCGACCTACGACAGCGTTCTCACCTCGTGGGAGGCGGCCGCCGCCTGGCAGGACCTGGCGGCTTACCTTGACGCCCCGGCGGGGGCAGCCGTTGCCCAGTTTGTACCGTGCCCGCTGCTGTCGCTCGACGCCCCGGAATCCAATCGTGGCAAGGTGCTCACCCTGTTCGACAGGATCGGGGTCGTCTATGAGACGCTCGACCCCGACGAGCTGGCCGCTCGTTTTCCGGCGCTCGATGGCCGGGACTTCTCACCACCCCGTACCGCCGATGATCCGGCCTTCGGTACCCCATCGAATGAGAGGAGGGTCGGCGGTTACCTGATGCCCGACGCCGGATTCATCGACGACCCGATGCTGGCCGCCCAGAACTTCATGGCTGCGGGCCAGGCGCTTGGCGCCCAGTTGCGTAGCGGTGCCGAGGTGGTTGCCATTGCTCGTGACGGCAACCAGGTGACCGGGGTCGAACTCGCAACGGGGGAGCGGATCGAGGCGCCGGTCGTTATCAATGCCGCCGGTCCCGGCTCAAGGCGGCTCAACGCCCTGGCCGGCGTGGCGGCCGACATGAACATCGGGCACCGGCCGCTGCGGCAGGAGGTCCATGTCGTCTCGGCCCCGGCCGGCTTCACGCTCGATGATGGTGGGGCCACGATCACCGACGCCGGGACCGGCACCTATTTCCGGCCTCACCTGGGTGGCACCCTGCTGGTCGGCAGCACCGAGCCCGAGTGCGACCCTCTGGACTGGGTCGAGGACCCCGACGACTACAACGAGCGGCCGACCGTCGACTGGTTTCAACGAAACACCTACCGGCTGGCCTGCCGTCTGCCCACGGTTGGACTGCCGTCCCAACCAACCGGTCTCGCCGCCCTCTACGACGCCAGCGACGACTGGGTGCCGATCTACGACCGGTCCAGCCTGGTTGGCTACTACCAGGCCGTTGGCACCAGCGGAAACCAGTTCAAGAACGCACCAATGGCTGGCGTGTTCATGGCCGAGCTGGTGGCCGCGGGGATCGCCGGGCGTGATCATGATCGCCAACCGGTGCAGGTCGTTGGGGCCAGGACTGGCCTGAGTATCGATCTCAGCTCGTTTTCCCGTCTGCGCACCCCGTCGGTGACCGCAGGCAACGTACTGGGCTGAGCCGACCGGCCGAGCTGCTTTGAAGCAACCGGGCCGGGGCGACATACTCGGACATGGCCAACCGACAGGTACAGATCAGCTCACTGCCCGAGGGGCGCCTTGAGCCGTCGAACTTCGAGTTGGTGTCGACGCCGACTCCTGAGCCCGGTGATGGTGAGGTGCTGTGCCGCACCCTGGCCGTCACCATTGGAGCAGGTCAGCGGGCTGGTCTCCAGGGCAGTGCGAGCTACGCCGGTGCACCCGAATCGGGGCGGGTTATGGGCGGGTCCGGCATCGCCAGGGTCGAAGCATCCAACCACCCCGACTACACCGCTGGTGACGTGGTGCGGGCTCCGACCGGCTGGCAGGATTATTCGGTGCATCCTGCCGCTGATGTATCGGCGGTCGACGCCGACGCCGACACCGGCCACCTCCTCGGACCGTTGGGGACCAACGGCCTGACCGCCTATTTCGGACTGACCGACGTCGGTCAGGTGGCCGAGGGGGACACCGTGGTGGTGTCGGCGGCCGCCGGCTCGGTCGGCCACCTCGTCGGACAGATCGCCAAAGCGGCGGGGGCCAGCGTTGTCGGGGTGGTCGGGTCGGACCAGAAGCGGGCCCTGTTGACCGACGAGCTCGGCTTCGATGCCGCCGTCAATCGCCGTGATGACGGTTTCCGGGCCGCGTTCAAGGCCGCAACCCCCGATCGCATCAACGTGTATTTCGACAACACCGGAGGACCGATCCTGGAGAGTGCCCTGTTCAGAATGGCCGTCGGGGGTCGAATCGTGTGCTGCGGAGCGGTCAGCCAGTACGACACGGCGTCACCATCGGGAGGACCCCGCGGGGTCCCCGGTCTACTCGTCAACAACCGGGTGCGGATGGAGGGATTCCTGGTCTTCGACTACGCCGACCGCTATGAACAGGCCCGGGCCCAAATGGCGGCCTGGATCGCCGATGGTCGCCTCAAGCCCCGGGTCACAACCTTCGACGGGCTGGAAAGCGCCCCTCAGGCCTTTGTCGAACTGTTGGCCGGCACCACGGTCGGCACGACGGTCGTTAACGTGGCCTGATCCTCGGCGAGTGATCTGGTCCCGGAAGTTTCTTTGGGCCCATGTCCATTCTGGGACCGGGTGTTCGTCGGGGTGGTGCAACGGCGCAACCGGTGCCGTTGGAACGGAGGAACCCCAATGACGAAGTACGTGCTGACCTACCACGGCGGTGAGGGAATGCCCGAGGACCCGGCCGAGCAGGAGAAGCAGATGGCGGCCTGGGGGGCCTGGTTCGCCTCCCTCGGGGAGAGTGTGGTTGACGGCGGCAACCCGATCAGCCGCTCGGTCACCGTCGGCCCCGACCGCTCGGTGAGCGATGGTGGGGTAGCCCCAAACCTCGGTGGCTACAGCCTGATTGATGCCGTCGACATGGAAGCAGCGGTGGCGGCCGCCAAGGGCTCCCCGGCCCTTGACAATGGTGGAAGTGTCCAGGTGTCAGAGGCCATCGACATGTAGTCGTCTGGGCTTTGGGCCCGGGGTGTCGGGCGAGTCAGAATCTCGCTCGACACCGCCCGGCGCCCGGGCGGTGGACCGAAATGGGTGAGACGACTTCATGACGGCTGTGACCCTGATTGTGGCGAACGGTCCCGGTAGTGGGCACCATGGAGACATGGTCTCGATATTGGTGCGGTTGCTCGATCTGGTGGTGATCGTCTTTGTCGTCCGGGCGCTCCTCAGCTGGTTCCCTATCGGCTTCGACTCGCCGTTGCGGCCCGTCGTCGACGGGCTTCACCGAATCACCGAACCGGTGCTGGCCCCAATCCGACGGGTGTTGCCGCCGATGGGGGGATTCGACCTGTCGATCTTGATCGTGATCATCGGTCTCAGCTGGGTGGTCCGTCCCGTGCTCAGGGGCCTTGGCTGATCAACAAGACCTGATTGGCACGGCCTGACAAGCACGGCCTGATCAGCTGTTCCGACCGGCGTCGGGTCAGTTGTCGTGGTGCAGTGCCAACAGGGCGGCGTTGACGATGTTGTCGGTTGAGATCCCGGTCAGGGCGTGTAGATCCTTGATGGTGCCCGACTCGCCGAAACGATCGACACCGAGCGCTATTTGACGGGTCCCGAGGGCCGACCCGATCCAAGCCAAGGCATGGCTGGCGGCATCGTGCACGCTGACCACTGGGTGCACCCGCCCGTCGATCGTCATCACCCGCTCCAGATGGCAGGCACCGGGGGAAGCCGCCGCAGTGCCGACAGCCCGCTGGTGGCTCCGTTGCCATCCCCGATAGAGCCGGTCAGGGCTGGTCAGATGGACCACGGCGGCAGCGACGCCCTCATCGTGCAGCAGTTTGGCGGCGGCAACTGCTTCGGGGGCCATGACCCCGGTGGTCACAATGGTCACCGAGACGGTTGGATCGAGCGGGGCGTCCGGCGGTGCCTGGTCTTTGCTGCCGCCTCGGCCCACCTTGCCTCTGTCGCTCACCCCGTCCGGTTCGATCAACCGGTAGCCGCCGGCCAACACATCGGCCCGTAGCTGCTCGCGGCCGATGCGGTCGAGGGCGGCGGCAAAGGGGGCCTGATCGATGGGGCGGGTGCTGAGTCGGAGGTAGGTCGACTCGCCATGGGGCAGTGCGAGCTGTTCGAGGGCGTCGCACAGTAGCCAGTCGACCTCGGTGGCGAAGGCGGGCTCGGCGTAGTTGATGCCAGGTAGCTCAGCGCCGACCGATGGGGTGATGGTCGACTGGTGGGCTCCACCCTCGGGAGCCAGGGTCACACCCGATGGTGTTCCCGCCACGACGAAACGAGACCCGTTGTAGAGGCCGTAGATCAAGGCGTCGAGACCACGCAGAACAAAGGGGTCATAGACGGTGCCGATCGGCAGCAGATGTTCGCCGTGGTGGTCATGACTGAGGCCGAGCTGGCCCAACAGCATGAACAGGTTCATTTCCGAGATACCGAGCTCGATGTGTTGCCCCTGGGGCGACGGTGCCCACTTCAAAAGCCGCTCGGCCCCACCGTGGTCGTCTCGTTTAGTGGGAGAGAAGACCCCCATCTTGTTGATCCAGCCCCCCAGGTTGGTCGAGATCGAGACATCGGGAGCGGTGGTGATCATGCGGGCCGCCAACTCCGGGACGTCGCCCAGGCGGGTCAGAACCCGGCCAAATGCCTCCTGGGTGGACACCAGGCCCTTGGTGATCGAGGTGGGGGCGATCGGAATCGGCAGTTGGGGTCGAGGCGGGGTCGGGAGGTTGTTGATGTCGGCGCCGACCCGGGCGCAGAGACGCCCCGCTGCGCTGTCGGCGGGGAAACGATCCCATTCGGTGTCCATGGTGAGGCCCACCTCGGCCCGGAAGGCGTCGATCTGGGATCGCGACAGCAGGGCGGCGTGGTTGAGGGGGTCGCCGGCAATGGGCAGACCCCAGCCCTTGATGGTGTAGGCGAACACGGCGCTTGGTCGATCGTCGATGGCGTCGCAGGTGCGGAAGGTGTCGACCAGCAGGCCAAGGTCGTGACCACCGAGGTCGGTGACGAGTGAGGCCAGCGTCTTGTCGTCGTAGTCATCGGCCAAGCGCCGAACGGCAGAGTCGGCGTTGGTCAGGAACTTGGTTCGCAGCTCGGAGTCGGTGAGGGCGAACAGCGACTGGTAGGCCTCGTTCGACATGGCGTCGATGTGGGCCTTCAGTGCCTCACCTCCCGGCTGGGTGAAGGCCGCGGTCAGCCGCGAACCGAACTTGGCCTCGGCCACGTGCCAGCCGGCGTCGGTGAAGAAGTTGATCAGCCGGGTGGCCTGGATGTCGGGGATGACCCGGTCGAGGCTCTGACGGTTCAAGTCGACGACCATGGTGAAGTTCGACAGACCCGCCGTTGTCGACTCGGCGATGGCCTCCCACACATTGCCTTCGTCCAGTTCAGCGTCGCCGACGGTGGCAATGAACCGGGCCGGCGGTCGGGGGTCGAAGTGGGCGTCGACGTAACGGCGGGTGGCGGCGGAAAACAACGGAGCGACCGCTCCGAGGCCGACCGAGCCGGTTGAGAAGTCCGAGACGTCGGGATCCTTGGTTCTCGACGGGTAGGCCTGCAATCCACCCTGCTCACGCAGCGTGGTCAGATAGCTGCGGTCGAGTTCTCCGGTCAGGTATTTGATGGCGTGGTAAATGGGTGAGGCGTGGGGCTTCACCGCCACCTTGTCCTCGCCGCCGATGTGGCCGAACCACAGCGCCGTCATGATCGACACCATGGAGGCCCCCGACGCCTGATGGCCCCCAACCTTGATCTCGCCCCCCTCGCGTCGGTTGGCGCTGTCGATGATCCGGGTACCCAGCCACAACACGCGCTGCTGGATTTCCTCAAGGGTTGCACTGTCGACGGTTGCACTGTCGACGGTTGCACTGTCGACGGTTGCACTGTCGACGGTTGCACTGTCGACGGTTGCACTGTCGACGGTTGCACTGTCGACGGTTGCACTGTCGACGGTTGCACTGTCGAGGTTCACGTTTTTGACGGTTTGATCCGTCGAGGATGGTTCGGTACCCGTCACCCTGGCAGGCTATAGCGTTGGTGGAGGCCACGGCTGACCGGTCAGCTGCGTTACCATCGGTGGGAGATCGACGAAAGTTCCCAATCAGGGCGAAAGTTGGCGGGTGGCGGCCTACCGTTGAGAACTCTTGAACGGGTTAGTGGAGTCGAACGGAAGTAACCAGTCGGTGGGAGTGCCCATGATTGAGCGTTTCTCACACCAACAGGCTCAGGTCTTCGGTGAAGATCCCGGGCTCTATGACCGGTTTCGGCCGAGTTATCCCCGAGGTCTGATGGAGGCCGTTGTCGCCGAGTCCGGCGACGGGCCGGTGCTCGAGGTTGGGGCCGGAACGGGCAAGGCCACCAAGGCGCTCCTCGCCCTTGGCAAGTCGGTGCATGCCATCGAACCCGACCGCAGGATGGCGGCTGTTCTCGAAGTGAACTGCGGCGACGCCCCTCTCCGCATCGAACATGCCACCTTGGAGAGCTCCCAGCTTCCACTCGCCTCCTACGATCTCGTTGTTGCCGCCCAATCCTGGCATTGGGTTGATCGTGATATCGCCTACGACATAGTGGCCGGAGCCATGATCGAGGGTGCTGTGCTCGCTCTGATTTGGCACTACCCCCACTCGGAACAGGGAATGCTGGGAGCCGCCCTCAAGCAGCTCTATGCTCAGCTGGCCCCCACGATCGCCTCCCCATGGCCGGGGACCAAAGCGGCTGACTTCGATCCGGCGACGGAACCATCATCGGCCAGGCACCGTTTTGAAGCCTGGAACCGAATCGAGCACCGCTGGCAGCGGCGGCTCGATGTCCCTGGCCTCATCGGCTGGCTCTGTTCGAGCTCGGATCACCTGCTGCTACCCGTTGAGCAGCGCATCGAGTTGATGGCGGCAGTGGCCGCCCTGGTGGCCGAACTGGGTGAAGACGTGGCCATCAACATGACGACGGTGGCCCACCTCGCCTATCGCGTCTAGCCCGGGCCCGACCCAGGTCTGGTCAATTTGGATTCCTTGGCGGGCAAATACTCAGGTCGAGCGGAGGAATGGCCGATAGCAGGTAGGTGACCAGCCCCACCCTGCGACCGTTGAAATCCACCGTCATTCCCCGCTCGCGCCGAGTGGGATTGCGCATGAACTGCGCTTCCTGCGAGGTGGCATGGACGGGGCGCGTCGATTCGAGTTGTTGGGTCTGTGACGGCCCCGGAAACCCCGGACCACCACCGTCGGTCTATCCCGATCTCGACTGACCCATCAACGACCGTTGCCTCGCCCGTCCGACGACGGGTTGCCGTGCCCCGTACCGGGTCAGGCCCGGTCGGTCGGCACCCACGGGGCGTCGCGTCGTTCCCGGAAAGCGGCGATACCCTCGGCCGCTTCGTCTGACTGGAACAGCTCGCGGGACCGGACCGCGGTCCAGGCGAACGCTTCGTCCCGGTCGAGATCAGCCACCCGGTAGACCAGGTCCTTCGATGCGGCCAAAGCGTTTGGCCCACCCCGCACGATCATGGAGAGATAACCCTCAACGGTGGTGTCGAGATCCTCGGGGTTGGCGACGGCGTTGATCAGCCCAACCTCGGCGGCCCGGGCCGGGGTGATGCGATCGCCGGTGAGGAAGAGCTCCAGGGCGTCGGCCCGGCGCATCTTGGGTAGGCAGACCACCGAAATGACCGCCGGAGCAACCCCGATGCGGACCTCGGTGAAGCCGATCTTGGCGTCGTCGCGCATGACAGAGATGTCGCAGGCGGCGACCAGGCCGACACCGCCTCCGGTGGCGTGACCGTTGATCTTGCCGATCACGGGCTTTGGGGAGTCGAGAATCTGGCCGAACACGTCGACGAAGGTTCGCCGCACCTCGGTCTTGGCCACCCCTGGGGTGGTCGCCTTCAGATCGGCCCCAGCGCAGAACGTGTTGCCGTTGTTGGTCAACATGATGACCCGGGCCTCGTCGTCGGCCAGGGCCCGATCGAGGTTGTCGGCCAGGCTGTTCACCAGCTCGTCGCCCAGGCTGTTCTTGCGTTCGGGGCGGTTCAAGGTGATGGTGGCCACCCCTGCGGCGACCTCGTAGATCGTTGCCTCGGACTCGGTTTCAGCTGTTGACTCGTTGACCATGGGCCCCAGCATGGCCTCCCTGCCGACGATGGTCGAGCCCGGCTAGCATCGCCGACATGGCTTCGATCTTCACCCGAATCATGGACGGCGACATTCCCGGCCGGTTGGTGTGGGAGGACGACCTGTGCGTGTCCATGGTCGACATCCGCCCCCTGCACGAGGGGCACAGCCTGGTCATCCCCCGCCAGGAGGTCGATCAGTGGACCGATCTCAGCGGCCCGACGGCAGCCCATCTCATGACGGTTGCCCATCAGATTGGGCGAGCCCAGCGGCAGATTTTTTCGTGCGAGCGGATCGGGCTCCTGATCGCCGGTTTTGAGGTGCCCCACACCCATCTCCACGTCGTACCCATGGACCACATGGGCCACCTCGATTTCCGCAACGCCAACGGCTCGGTCCCCGCTGAGGAGCTGGACAGGGTGGCGGACCGGCTGCGTCGTCAACTGGCCGACGACGGCCATGGTGCGGCGGTGGTCTCGATCGACTCCCCCTCGACCTAAATCGCTGGACAGCCGCCGATCGTTGGGCTGATGTTTGTGCGATGGACTGCGACATCCGGCTGCTCACCAACGTTGATGACGACCCGGCTGGCTTCTCCGCGTTGGTCGAGGTTTCCCGGGCTGACTACGCCCAACGAAATCCCGGTGACCCCTTGCCCGGACCGGCGGAGATCGCGGCCGAGGTTTTTATCACCGCTCCCGATCGCCGTGGTCTGGTCCTGGCCGCGCTGGTTGGCGACGAGGCGGTCGGGGCGTTGTCGACAGCCACCGAATCCGAGCCCGGTGACGAGAATCAGGTGTCGTCCATCGAGATCGTGATCAAGTCCGAGTTCCAGCGCCAAGGGGTGGCAACGGCACTGCTGGCTGAGGCCCTGCCCCGTCTCATTGCCGATGGGCAGACCTCGATCCTGGGCTACCCGTGTGCCGACTTTGCCACCGATGCGGCCGTTGGTCTGGCGGCCAAGCTGGGGCTCACGCCCCGCCAGGAGGAGCGCTGTTCCCGAGCCCTGGTGGCCAATATCGACGACGACCTCATGGCCACCTGGATCGCCGACGCCGTCGAATCAGCCGATGGCTACCGGATCGAGCAGTGGCACGGGCTGTGTCCGCCGGCATTGGCCGAACAGTGGTCGCGGGCCCGGGTGGCCATGGAGGACCAGCCCCTGGACGGCCTGGACCTGAACCTCTACACCCGCAACGTGGAGCAACAGCGCCAGGCCGACCAGGCCCGGTTGGATAGCGGGTTTGTCATGTACCGGACCCTCGCCCTGGCCCCTGATGGCAGGGCGGCAGGCATGTCGGAGATCTGGGTCCACCAGGAACGGCCCCAGATCGGCTTCCAGGGTGACACCGGTGTCATGGCTGCCCACCGGGGCCATGGCATTGGTCGTTGGCTCAAGGCTGCCAACTACCAATTGGTGCGTCGTCATCACCCCGAACTGGCCATCATCGAGACCTACAACGCCCAGTCCAATCCCTGGATGTTGGCCATCAACGTGGCCATGGCCTTTCGGCCCCACCACATTTACACTGGCTATCAGGGGCCGATCGGGCCTGCACTGGCTGCTCTGGGGCGCAGCTGAGGTTGGCGAGTGGGGAGGAGCGGCTTGGTTCTCGGGGTGCCCATGGCATGATGACTCTGTGGACTTTGTGCGGCTCAACTTCGACGAAGTTGACGATGATCACCTCGAAGACGATGTCTCCCATGCCGCCTGGTTGACTCAACCAGCCGCCCAGGCAGCGATTCGATCCACTTCGACGCCCAAGCGGGGTAAGGCATCGTCGATGCTGATGGCCGCCATGGTGGGCCTGGTCGATGCGCTGGGGTGGGAGAGGCCCAAGGAAGAGACAGTGGAAGTGGCGAACGCTCCCATCGGCGACGACGGCCTCATTCTCGACTACCGACATCTGGAGCCCCTTGACTGACGACATTGCCGGAGCGTCCGCCCTCCCACCCAAGATCACGCCTGCCGACTTTGCCGCCGCCAACGGCACCGGGGACTGGCGCTATGTGTTGGGCGCAGTTCGAGCCGACTTCCGCTTTGGTTCCTACGCTGAGGCCGCGGCTTTCATCCCGGTCGTGGCCGGTGTGGCCGAAGCGATCGACCATCACCCCGACGTTGACCTCCGCTACCCCAACCGGTTGCGGTTCAGCGTGACCACGCACGATGTCGGCTCGCTAAGCACCAAAGACGTGCAACTGGCGACCATCATCTCCAGGTTGGCCCGTACACAGGGGGCTGAGGCCGAGCCGTTGGCCGCACAGGTTGTTGAGATCGCCATCGACACCATGGACCCCGACCGCATCCGCCCCTTCTGGGCCGCGGTACTCGACTATGACGACAAAGACGGTGATCTTGTCGATCCGCATCGGATGGGACCCCCGGTCTGGTTCCAAACCATGGACGAACCCCGCCCCCAACGTGACCGCTTCCACCTCGACGTCTCGGTGCCCCACGACGTGGCCGAGGCCCGCATCGCCGCCGCCCTGGCCGCCGGCGGCACCCTGGTCTCCGACAGCCGGGCGCCGTTGTGGTTGATTCTGGCCGATGCCGACGGCAACGAGGCCTGCGTTTGCACCTGGCAGGGTCGCTGAGGTCGGGACCCCTGCCGGTGACGCAAACGGGCGGCGCCACTTCGGTCGCATCGGGGTGGCACAGCTAACGTCGCGTTGATGGACAGACCCCTCGCCGACCTGCTGATTCTCGATCTGACCCGGGCCTTGGCCGGACCGATTGCCGGACGCTTGTTGTCCGATCTCGGGGCGACCGTCATCAAAGTGGAGCCCCCCGACGGTGACCTGACCCGTGCCACCAAGCCCCGGCAGGACTCGATGGCGGTGTATTTTGTGCAAGCCAACGCGGGCAAACGCTGCATCTCCATCGATCTCGGCACTGACGACGGATGCGATCTGCTGCTCAGCCTGGTCGAGAAGGCCGATGTGGTGTTGGAGAACTACCGACCGGAGGTGATGGAGCGGCTTGGCCTCGGCTACGAGGCGCTGGCCGCGGTCAACCCCCGGATCATCCTGGCCTCGGTCAGCGGGTATGGCCACGGCAACGTCTGGTCGCATCGCGGCGCCTTTGCCGCCGCCGTCCAGGCCGAGACCGGGGTCACCGCCGATATCGCCAAGCGTCGGGGGGCCCGCCCACAAAATGACCCCCTCTCCCAGTCCGACGTCTATGGCGGCCTGCACGCACTGGCCGCCATACTCGCCGCTGTCCACCAACGGGATCGCACGGGCCATGGCCAGGCGGTCGAGGTCGACATGGCGGAGGCGACGCTGGTGGCCAACGACATGGTGGCGGCGAACCTGCGCGACGACAATGACGTCAGCGACGGGTTCCGGGCTGGGAGTAACTGGCCCCCCTGCTACCAGCTGAGCAGCGGTCGTTGGGTGACTGTTACCGCCGATCCTGCGGTTGAAGGGTCGTTCCGGGGTTGGGTGAAGGCCTTGGGTCGGCCCGAACTGCACGATGACCCCCGATTCGCCACCATGGCCGATCGCATCGCCAATGCCGCTGATCTCGATGAGATCATCGGCGCCTGGGTCGCCGGTTTCGATAGCGTGGCCGAGGTTGAGGCCGCCATTGGTTTCTCCGCCATTCTGGTGGCCGATGTGCGGACCGAGCGGGAGCTGCAAGGTACCGAGTGGGCCCGGGATCGAGGGGCCTTCGTCGAGGTTCCCGTCAGGCCTGGCCACGACCCGGTGACCATCCCGCAGTCACCGTGGCGGTTCAACCGGGCCGACGCTGGGGCTGTTCCCACGGTTGGATTCCGGGGGGAGCACAATCGGGAGGTGTTGGGTGAGCTATTGGGGCTGAACAGCGCCGAACTCGAAGATCTGGAGGCCCGAGCCGTGATCAGCCAGCGGTTGCCTGCCTGGAAGCGCCCGGCGACGGAGTAGCTCCCCGGTGTCATTGGCGAAGTAGCGGCCGCCAGGAGGCGATCGGGGAGCTGAGCTGAGTGGGGGCGAGGGGTTCTCGTGGCGGCGTATAAACCTTATTGTTGGATGGCGCTGTAGGGTGACGTGACCACTACGAGTGCCTCCGGGATGGGGTGAAGTGCAGGCGGACGCCGCTTCCTGTCCCTCGAAACGGCTGGAGACAGGGGCTGACCGTGAAGATCTTGCTTTCTGCATATGGGTGTGACCCCAAGAATGGCTCGGAACAGCGAGTCGGCTGGAACGTGGCCCAGGCGCTGGCCGAGCGGGGCCACGAGGTTTGGGTCCTGACCGAACCTCGTGGGGTGGGACCGGCGGCCGAGGCCATCCGCCAGGGTGAGACCCATCCCAACCTGCACCTGCATTTCATCGGCCACACTGCCATCGGTCGGCGATTGCCCGCTTCGAGTTGGATGTTGCGTTACCTGGCGTGGCAACAGGCGGCCTACCACGCTGCGTTGGTGCTGAGCGAGGGCATCGATTTCGACGTCGTCCACCACCTGACGTGGAGCAGCCTGCAAGGTGGCTCCCGCCTGTGGCGCTTGGACAAGCCGTTTGTGTTTGGTCCTGTCGGTGGAGCCCAGGTCGCCCCCGGCGGATTCCGTCGCTACTTCGGGGCCCGCTGGTGGCGGGAGGAGATCAGGACCATGGTGGCCCGCCATGCCCTGCGTCTGCTGCCAACGGTTCGGGGCGCAGCCAAGCAGGCCGATGTGGTGCTGGCGGCGAATATCGAAACCTATGAGGCAACCCGCGCCCTCGGGGCCCGCGTCGAACTGTGCCACGAGGTTGCTCTCCCCGACGATTACCTGTCCGACGAGTACCCGGTTCGCCAATCCGGCGAGACGCTTGAGGTGGTGTGGATCGGTCGGCTGATGGCCCGTAAGGCCCTGCGGCTGGCCGTCGAGGCCATTAGCGAGGTTCCCGACAACGTTCCGGTTCATTTGACGATCGTCGGTGGCGAGCAGCTGGATCCCGAGACCACAGCCCTGATCGCCGAACGCAATCTGGGTTCACGGGTCACCCACCGCGGTCAGGTGCCGTGGACGGAGGTCCGCGACATACTCTTCAGCCGCGACGTGATGCTGTTCACCAGCCTGCGCGACACCAACGGCATGCAACTCCTGGAGGCCATGGGAGCCGGACTCCCCATCGTCGGCCTCGACCACCAGGGTGTCGGCACCCTCGTCACCGATTCGTGCGGGCTGCGGGTTCCGGTTTCCACCCCCGAACGGGTGGCCAAAGGTTTGGCCCAAGCCTTGGTGCGGTTGCAGGAAGACCCCGATCTGCGTCAAGAACTCGGGCGTGGCTCGTGGAAGGAAGCCCACCGCCACACCTGGTCGGCCCGTCTCGACGAGTTTGAGCAGCACTACGCATCGGTTGTCTCCGCTACTTCAGCCGTGCAATAGCCGTCACAGCCCGCACATGAACCTGAAGCGAAGCCGTTCTACACGCTTTGAGTGACCGCTGTCGCCCCTCCGAAGTCGTACTACCGGGTGATGACGGCTTCGGGCCTGTCGAATCTCGCCGACGGGATACGTCTTGCCGCCTTGCCACTGCTGGCGGCAACAGTTACCGATAGTGCTCTGACCCTCGCCCTGGTCGCGGCGGCCGGCCAGGCGCCGTGGCTCGGTCTCGGCCTGTGGGCCGGGGTCCTGGGTCCTGGTCGATGTCGTCCCGATCGCACTCGTTCTGGTCGCTTCGTTTGTGCTGGGGACGAGCGAGGTCCTGTTCGACAACGCCACGAGCTGTCTCGTGCCATCGCTCGTGCCTGCTGAACACCTGGAGCGGGCCAATAGTCGCATGGTTGGGGCCGAGATCGCAGGAAACGAACTCATTGGCCCTGCCATCGGTGGCTTTCTTTTTGTTGTCGGGGCATCGTTGCCGTTCTTCAAACGGGTGGACCTACCGGGTGGCGTTCAACGTGGCCCGGCGGAAGCGGCGGCGTCGATCGTTCGAGGCCACCTTCGCCAGCCGTCATCGAGTGGAGCCCGTTCCCGGCCCTGCCGGTGAGTTGTGGCAGCTGGTTCGTGAGCTCCCAGAACGCCAGCGTGTGGCCAGTGCCTTCCGGCACATGGCGGGGATGACCGAAGCCGAGGTCGGGTAGGCCATGGGCATCGCCCGGGGAACGGTGTCGGCAACGCTTCGTCACGCCTACCGATCGCTCAGACAGCAGCTTGACGAGGAAGGACTCTCCGAGGAGACCAGATCATGAAGGGGCCACTTGGACGACCTGGCCGGGATCGACACCACGCGGAGCGCCATCGGGGCCTCATGGTGGCACCTGGCAACCCACCCCTACGATCGAGCCCGGCTCGTTGCCGAGCCGGTACTCCTACCCACCGCCATCGAGGTCCGGACCATCGATACAAGGCTGCAGACCTCGGTTTCGGCAGCCTTGCTCAGGTCGTCGGCGTCGCCACTGACGCGGCCCCTCGGGCCTGGGTCCTCGGTCTGACCGGGCGTGCGGAATAGGACTCGGCCGGGCTGGGGCTGCAAGACTGGAGGCCTACGTCGAGTCTCTTGGGGGCCAAACATGGGAAACAGTGATAGGCGAGCTGACCTCGTCATCCGAAACGGGACGGTGGTGGACGGCACGGGCGCTCCGGCGCACCAGGCCGATGTCGTGATCAAGGGTGACCGCATCATCTCGATCGAACAAGGGTTCACCGGAACCGCCGATCGGGAGATCGACGCGTCAGGCAAGGTCGTCACCCCTGGCTTCGTCGATGTCCACACCCACCTCGACGCCCAGCTCGCCTGGGATCCGCTGCCCACGTCAACGTGCTGGCATGGCATCACCAGCGCCGTGCTCGGCAACTGTGGTGTTACCTTCGCCCCCGTCGAGCCAGGCCAGCATGAGTTCCTGGCCGAGATGATGGAGAGCGTCGAAGACATCCCGCGCCAGGCCATCCTCGAAGGGCTCCCCTGGGATTGGACCACCTACGGTGATTACCTCGACTGGGTCGATCGGATCGACAAGGGCATCAATGTTGGCGGTCTGGTTGGCCACTGCGCGTTGCGGGTGGCGGCCATGGGTGATCGGGCCATGGTTGAGAGCTCGGGCACGCCCGAAGAGATCGCTCGGATGTGCGAGATGGCTGAAGAGGCGTTGGATGCCGGCGCCCTCGGGATCTCAACCAGCCGCACCCTTGGTCACAAGGTGCCGGACGGGCGACCGGTGCCAGGCACGTGGGCCGGACCGGATGAGCTTCTGGCGTTCGGCGATGTGCTTGGCCGTGCCGGCCATGGTCTGTTCGAGGGGGCGATGCGCCTTGGCGAACGTGACAACGAGGAGCTGACGAACACACGGGCCGAGGTTGCGATCATGGGCGAGATCAGCCGTCGCTCCGGTCGTCCGGTGAGCTATGGGCTGGTGCAGTCCGACCGTCGCCCCGATCTCTACAGCAAGACGATCGAGTTCACGAAGGAAGAGAACGCCACCGGTGGCACGGTGCGTCCTCAGACCACGGCGCGGGGCATTGGGATCATCTTCCAGCTGTTCAACCGCACACCGTGGGATCGTTCCGAATCGTGGCGTGAGTTGCGAGCCATGGACCGGCCGGAGCGGCTGGCCGCTTTGCGGGACCCCGAGATGCGGGCCCGCCTCGTGGCCGATGGCGACGCAGCCAAGCTCATGTTCAGCCCGGACAAGATGTTCATTCTCCCCAACGGCGACGCCCGCTACGACTGCAAGCCCGAGGACTCCCTCGCCACCCACGCCGCCAACCGCGGCGTGAGCCCGGTTGAGGCGTTCATCGAGCTGAACCTGGAGAACGACGGCAACGTCAACCTGAACGTGCCGATCCTGAACCACCAGCTCAGCGCGGTGGAGGAGATGCTGGACGACGATCTCGTCACCCTGGGCCTGGCTGACGCCGGGGCCCATGTTGGCCAGATCATGGACACCAGCCAGCCAACGTTCCTCCTTACCTACTGGGTCCGTGAGCGTCAGCGCTGGACACTGGAGGAGGCCGTCCGCCGTCTCACCTCCGATACCGCAGATCTGTTCGGATTCACCGATCGGGGCGTCTTGGCCGAAGGCAAGTTCGCCGACGTCAACGTCATCGACTTCGAGAACCTGTCGTTGCCGCAACCTGAGTACGTGAACGATCTGCCGAACGGCGCCGGTCGCTACATCCAGGGCTCGAGCGGGTACGACTACACGATTGTCAACGGCGAGGTCTTCATGGATCACGGCGAGCACACGGGCACCCTGGCCGGTCGGCTCATCCGCTCCTCCTGACCTCGTCGGGGTAGCCGGCGGTTCGCGCCGTTGATGCCTCGGTAAGTTGAGTTGCCAGGCACAAAAACCGAGGGCGCCACACGGGTGCCCTCGGTTGCCGTCCGCCGAGGACCGACAGCACACCGGTCGGTGCCTTGTACGTCGCTGCCGCCGCCAGTCATTGACGGCCGGCGAGCCGAGGCACCAGACGGCTGAGCCAATTGCCAATCCGCTTTCGCAGGGTACTGACGTTTGGTCGAGCCATCCAGCCGATGACGGCCCCGGCCACCCCGAGGAGGCCGATTGGTAGCACCACCAGCTGGGCCGTGGCGACCAGAGAGCAGTAGATGTAGTTGTCGAGATCGCCGCAGACACCCTCGGGGGCATCAAGCGCCTCGGCACTGATGTCGACCGGTTCGGCGGTGGCGTCGTCGGCTGAGGCGGCGGGGTCGCCGCCGGTACGGTCGTCGATCGGGGCAGGAGCGGGAGCCTGGAGCAACGATCCGACGTCAGCCCGCAGCGCCGCCGCCAGTCGACGGTGGCCCTGGGCCGTGGGGTGGAACGTGTTGTTGATGAGCTGGCTCCCGACTCGGCTCAACAGATTGGGCGAGTCGAAGGCCTGGAAGTAGGCGGTGTTGACCACGTCGGCCTTGACCAGGCCGCCACCGGGAGCCTCCTGGCAGAAGCGGCTGCCGTCGAACGCATCCTCCGATGACCGGAAGAACCGGAGGCGCCCTTCCGCCCGGCTCTCGGCGACCCGTTGGACACCGCGGTCGACGGCGTCGTTCAGTTCGGTGACCAGGGTGGCCAGCCGTCGTACCTCGTCGCCGTCGAAGGGGATCTGACCGGTGCAGGCGTCGGCAGCATCGCCGAACATCTGGGGGTAGGCGACCACGCCGAGCTGGGCCTTGGGGAAGTCACCGGCCACCAGGGCCAAAGCGATGGCGACCCGGGCGGTCACGCTGTCGAGGGCGGTATCGTCCCGGCCGTCGAGGGCAGCCTGGCAGGACCCGGGGAGGAAGCAGGCGGCGCCAATGGTGGAGAAGCCGGCGTCGTTGCCACCCAGCGACAGCAGTACTGCGGTGGGGTCGGGGCGGCTGTCGGCGCCCAGATCACGCCATCGGATCAGCTGACCAATGATGGTGTTCTTGGCCGCTTCACCCTGTTGGCGGGCCAGGACCAGCACGTCGTCGAGGTCGATGTTGCTGAGGTCGAATTCGTCCCCCTCGTCGGCCAGCGCCCGGAGGACAGCGTCGGCCAGTTCGTCGCTCATGGCGTTGGCCCCCGAGCAGGCGTCGAACCACAGGGTAATGTCGAGCTGCTCGGCCAGCAGGGGACCGTAGGCGGAGGGGCTGCGCCGACAAGGGTTGGGGTCATCGATCACCCAGCTGGTGCGGCCGGAATAGTTGGTGTCGTCGTAGAACTGGCCGACCCCTTCACCGGACATGTAGGAGTCGCCGAAGGCCAGCAGGACCGGCTTTGTCGTGTCGACCGGGGGTCGGAGCTGGGGGCCATCGCTGTGGTCGCGTACCGTCCACACCAGGGCGAGGCCGATGAGGGCCAGGAGCACGAAGCCCTCCCCCCGCAGGACCAGCGAGGCCCCGGCCAGCAGGGAGCCGAGGATGAGGGCCGCCACCACCCAGTCGGCGATGCCGGGCCCCCGGAGCTGGTAGATCAGCAGACCTGCGCCGACCACCATGCACAGCACCGCCACCACCACCAGGGCACGCCGCTTCTCCTCGAACCGGTCGCCGGCGAAGCGAACAGCGGAGTCCGTCCGCTGCTGGGTCGAGAGTACAACGAGGCCGACGACGGCAATGGCCGCCCCAAGCCACAGCAGGGCCGGGGCGATCCGCCGATCGCGGTCAAGGAACAGCGTGGCCGCCAGCGGCGCCGCCACCAGAACGAGGCCGAGCACGCCGACCCATCGCTCTAGCCGGCGGCGGCGCAACCACACCGCCAGCAGCCAGGGGAGGACGACCGAGCCGAGGGCCAGCCCCCGTAGCCACCAGCCGAGCACGAGCGACGGCAACAGGGTCACGCCCAGGACGAGAGCGGCGTTGAGGGCCCACACCTGCCAGTTTGGGAGCAGCGTGTCCGGCGGATCGTCTGAGGGGGTTCGATTGATGTCGGCCCCAACGACCTGGGCCACCACTACGACACCGCCCAGCACGGGGCCGAGCCCGACCGCCACCAGCAGGAGCGAGTGACGGTCGGCCCCAATTGCCATGAGTACCGCGCCGACGAGGGCGACCACGATCGCGGCGACGGCCTGAGGCACGAACCGCCTGAGCCACGCCGCGTCGGTCAACTGCGTCGGATCGATCAGTACCCGATAGGAGGTGTTGAACCAGCTGAGTGACAGCGCTCCGATCGTCGCTCCGAGCAGCGCCCAGAACCACACTGATCCCCCGAACAGGCCACTGCCGATGGTCGGGACGACCAGGCTTAAGACGAAGGTGACGATCGGGAGCAGGAGGAGTCGCCCCGACGGCGCATCGATTGCCGTCTCGTTGTCTTCCTCACAACCGTCCATTCCGGCCCCCTCGACAAAGCTACGCACCGGGTTCTCCCGTGCCCTCCACACTAGTGATGCAGCGGTGCCCGGTTCTGATACACCGGGGCCAGCCGGGCGGTGGTCACGGCGCGGGCTCGTTTCCGCTCGCTGATACCGCCCGGTCACGCCGGTTGGGCCGTGCTCGTTCCTGATGTTTCCCCGTATGCGGGTCCCCGGGGCTTGACATGTTGTCCACGGCGACATCGCAAGGCGGCATGGGGCTTCAGCAGCAACTTGGATCCGCGGCACCTCGGCCGAACGTAGCGCAGCGGATCGTGCACACGGTCGCCGGTGGTCGCATTGGCGGAGCGGTGCCTGCAAAGTTCGTGTTGAGCGCAGCCGACGCCTAGGAGTATCAATCTGGAGTGGACCAGCTCGGTGCTCTCGGCTGGCTCCCGATGCTCGCCGAACTCAACCCGCGCTCACCATCGCAAGAAGGGTTAGAACCCCAGCGAGCGGCCGATGATCTCCTTCATGATCTCGTTGGTACCGCCGTAGATACTCTGCACCCGGGCGTCGCGCCAGGCCCGGGCAATGGGGTATTCCTCCATGTAGCCGTAGCCGCCGTGTAGCTGAAGACCACGGTCGACCACTCGGAATTCGAGGTCACTGCACCACCACTTGGCCTCGGCGGCGTCGTCGGCGCTGAGTTCGCCCTTGATGTAGGCCTCGGTCTGACGGTCCAGGAACACCTGGGCGATGTCGAGTTCGGTCTTCATCTCGGCCAGGGTGAACTTGGAGTTCTGGAACGATCCGATCGGTTGACCGAAGGCCTGTCGGTCCTTGCAGTACTCGACGGTCCAGTCGAAGGCGGCCTTGGCGTGGGCCACGGCCCCAACCGCCAGCGACAACCGTTCCCGGGGCAGGTTGTCGACGAGTTGGAAGAACCCCTGGCCCTCGTCGCCACCGAGGAGGTTCTCGGCAGGCACCCGGACGTCTTCGAAGACCAGTTCGGCGGTGTCCTGGGCGTGCATGCCGATTTTGTCGAGGTTGCGACCCCGACTGAAGCCCTCCATGCCCTCCTCGACCACCAGCAGGCTCATACCCCGATGCGCCTGTGACGGGTCGGTTTTGGCCGCCACGATGATCAGGTCGGAGTTGATGCCGTTGGTGATGAAGGTCTTTGAGCCGTTCAGCACGTAGCTGTCGCCGTCGCGGATGGCGGTCGATTTGATACCTGCCAGGTCTGAGCCGGTGGCAGGCTCGGTCATGGCGATGGCGGCCATCTTCTCACCCGAGGCCAGGCCCGGAAACCAGCGGGCCTTCTGATCGTCGTCGGTCAACTTCATGAAGTACGGCAGGCAGATGTCGTTGTGCAACGTGATGCACATCCCCGAGGCCATCACCCCGGCCCGCTGGATCTCCTCGCCGATGATGACGTTGAAGCGGAAATCGTCGACCCCGCCGCCCCCGTACTCCTCGGGGATCTCCATGCCCAGGAAACCATTGGCCCCCGCAGTGGCAAACATCGTCTTGCTGACAATGCCTTCTTGTTCCCAACGGTCGGCGTTGGGAACGATCTCCTTCTCGACGAAGGTCCGGACCGACTGGCGGAACAGGTCGTGGTCAGTGTCGAACAAGGTTCGGGACAGCATCAGTCTCGACTCCGGGAGATCGGGTGTTGGAAGGGCACGGCCTGGTTGGCAGAGCTGGGGCCAGGGCGTGGCAACGGGCTCCGCACGCGGCATTCCGTCGGGACCGACAGTACCCGGTGCAGCTCAGGTGGGCCATGTTGACGCCTGCCCCCATCCGGGCCGGGCCCTGGAAACATGACCTATGGTCACCGGATCACCCAGGCGGGGAATCTAGGCTGCCGGAGGATGTCCGAGACCGTCCTGATCCTGGCCGGTGGCACGACGCCCACCTCCGCCGTACAAAACGCACTACCTCCCGCCGCCATGTGCATAGCCGCCGACTCCGGAATCGATCACGCTCGCCGCCTCGGGCTGCAGCCCGACGTGCTCATTGGCGATCTCGATTCCGCGTCAGCCGAGGGCCTGGCCTGGGCCGCTGAGGTCGGCATCGAGATCCAGCGCCACCGCGCCGCCAAGGATGAAACCGACCTCGAACTGGCCCTCGACCATGCCGTGGCCTTCCGCCCGGACCGGATCGTGGTCGCCGCCATTGGCGGAGGCCGCTTCGATCACCTGCTGGCCAACTTCGCCCTGCTGGCCAACCGTCGCTACGCCACGGTTGCGATCGACGCCATGGTCGACACGGCCCTGGTTTCGGTCATCCACGATCAGCGCCGCCTCAACGGTGACGTCGACGAACTGGTTTCGCTGCTGCCGATCAACGGCGATGCGGTTTCGGTGACCACATCAGGCCTGCGCTACCCCCTCGACGGTGAGGATCTGCCGGCCGGGTCAAGCCGGGGGGTCAGCAACGTCCTGACCAGAACCGAGGCCACCGTCAGCCTCGATCACGGAACCCTCCTGGCCATCCAACCCGACCGTCTTACCCGACCAGGCACCGCTTGATGGCCTTGTCTCGACGCAGGCGCAGGCGCAGGCCGAGCGACGATCGCCGCACCTGGGGCCAACGCGTGATCCTGTTGTTCAACAGCGGACTCATCGCCGTCAGCCTGATCGTGGCCGGTCTGCTCGACTTTGCCGGCGACCGTGCCGCCGCGGTCAATCGGGTGGCCCTCGATCGGTCTCTGACCGAACGACCAAAGGGCGACCCCGGTTCCCGGGTGATCAACATCCTCCTCGTGGGCTCCGACAGTTCAGCCAACCTGGCCGCCGACGACCCAATCCAGGTCGGCCGCCAGGGTGAGCGCCTGGGTGACGTGATTATCATCGCCCACCTCGACGAGCGAACCGGCGACATCGCCCTACTCTCGCTGCCCCGGGATCTGTGGGTTCCCCTGGCCGGAACCAAGCGCGATGATCGCATCAACCGGGCCTTCCTGGTCGGCGGAGCAGCCACCTTGATCGACACGATCGAGGAGGCCTTCGACATCCCGATCCATCACTACATCAACGTCGATTTCGCTGGTTTCCAGAGCCTGGTCGAGTCGGTGGGCGAAGTAGAGGTGTACTTCGACACGCCGGCTCGGGACTGGAACGTTAACGCCAAACCCAAACCACGCAGCCAGACCGGCTTCGCCGTCGCCACCGCGGGCTGTCACTCGCTCGATCCCGACCAGGCCCTGGCCTATGTCCGGTCCCGCTACTACCAGACCCAGGAGATCGACGGCACCTGGGTGACCGATCGCACCAGTGACCTGGGCCGCATCCGGCGTCAGCAGGACTTTCTGGAGCGTCTGCTGAGCCGAGCCATCGAACGGGGCGCCCGCAACCCGCTGGTGCTGGCCGATCTGATCGACGCCGGGATCCAGAACGTGGCCATCGATCAGGAACTGACCCCCTCGATACTGATTGATCTCAGTGCCACCTTCCGGGGATTTGAGCCAAGCGAGTTGCAGACCTACACCTTCCCGGTCACCGACGGCACGATCGGGGCCAACCGGGTACTGATTCCCCGGGTCGATGATGCGGTGCCGGTGCTCGAACTGTTCGGGGGTGAAGCGTTCGACGACGCCGACACCGTCGGCCTCGAACTCGTCTACGACCCCGGCCTGACCGACGAGGGCGACGACGACCGGGATTCCGACGACGATCCGGATGGGGATTCCGACGGCGGCGCGGATGGCCCGCCGTCGATCGTCGTCGACATCGCCTCTCGTCTCGATGACGCCGGTTTCGACTTCGCCGAGCCTCGCGAAGCCAGGACCGAGGCCGGGTTGGTGGTCCGCCACTCCGCCGACGGCCGCCAGGCGGCTGAGCTGGTGGCGGTGGCACTCGCTGGTGGTGACTCGGACAGCTCACCGTTTTCGGGTTCCGAGGTGGTCTTCGAACAGACCACGGGATTGAGTGGGCGCAGCATCGTGGTGGCGATCGGCCCCGGGTCGGCGGCACCGACGGTGAGGACCGAAGCCGACCACGCCGACGTGGCCGCACCGTCGGCTGATTCCGACCCGGGAGCTTCTTCCCAGCAGGTCGCCGGCGGTGTAGCCGAAGAGGGCGGAGAGCTTGCTATTGGTCAGGGCTCGGTTCTCTCAAGAGCAGGTCAAGGCTCTCCTGAGGCTGCCTGGAGCGATGACCATGGCGGAACTTGTGGATAACGCCCAGTCGGTTGGTATCTGTGGGGTGGCGGCTCGGGGTGCACTACACTGCCCGCTGGTATGGAAGACGGCTGCGGGCATCCCGCGTGGAGGAAGTAGTGGCAACCATCGCAATAGTCGGCACCGGCTATGTCGGTCTCACAACCGGTGCTTGTTTTGCTCACCTCGGGCACGACGTCATTTGTGCTGACATCGACGAAGAGAAGGTGGAGCGTCTCCGCCGCGGCGAGATCCCAATTGTCGAAAAAGGCCTGGACCGACTCGTCGATGAAGGTATTCGATCGAAGAAACTCAGTTTTGTGGTGGGCGCTGCTGAGGCGTCCAAACACGCTGAATTTCACTACTTGTGCGTCCCTACGCCCCAGGCTCCCGATGGTTCGGCCGATCTGAGCTACCTCGAACAGGCTGCCGATCAGATCAAGCACGTCCTGCCCGCCAATTCCGTCGTTGTCAACAAGTCGACCGTTCCCGTTGGCTCCACCAGGGTCGTCGCTCGTGTTTTGGGGCGACCCGACGTCTCGGTCGTGTCCAACCCCGAGTTCCTCCGGGAGGGCACGGCGGTGGCCGACTTCCTCCACCCCGATCGTGTGGTGATCGGCTCGCTCGATACCGAGGCTGCCATCCGGGTTGGTGCGCTCTACTCCCGGATTGCCGCTCCCATCATGGTTACCGATCCGGTATCGGCAGAAACGATCAAGTACGCTTCGAACGCCTTCCTGGCCTCCAAGCTCTCGTTTGTCAATGCCATCGCCAACGTGTGCGAGGCCGTGGGTGCCGACGTCAATGACGTCGTGTTGGGCATGGGCTACGACACCAGGATCGGGCGCGAGTTCCTGCGTCCCGGGCCGGGCTGGGGTGGCAGCTGCTTCCCCAAGGACACCAAGGCCTTGGCCAGCATCGCCCGCGACGCGGGCTATGACTTCCGCTTCCTCGATGAGGTGGTGCGGGTCAACGAGGATCAGTTCGACCGTACGGCCCAAAAGGTGCTCGATGCCATTGGGAACAACGCCGCTGATGGTCACGTCGCCGCCCTTGGGCTGACCTTCAAGGCGGGAACCGACGATCTGCGCGATTCGCCGGCAATTGAGGTGCTGAGTCGGGTTCGAGATGCCGGGGTGAAGATCAAGGCTTATGATCCCGCCGTGTTGACCCACGACAACCGGTTCGCCAAGGCCTATCCCGATCTTGATATTGAGATCATGCCTGACTCCTACTCCGCCGCCGAGGGCGCCGGAGTGCTGGTGATCCTCACCGAATGGGACGAGTTCAGCGATCTCAACTTCGACAAGTTGGCCGAGATCATGGCGGCCAGGTCGATCGTCGACGCCCGAAACCTGCTGGAGCCTTCGATCCCGCTTCGTCGCGATTTCACCTACCGTGGTATCGGGCGCTGACCACGATGTTCGAGCCTCAGCGGTGAGCCGCGTCGTCGTCACCGGGGGGGCGGGTTTCCTCGGCTCCCATCTCTGCCGGGCCCTGATCGAGCGCGGTGACGAGGTAGTCAGTATCGACAATCTCGTCACCGGTAGCGTCGACAACATCGCCGATCTGTTCGGGCGGGACGGATTCAGCTTTGTCCGTCACGACGTCTCCAATCACATCTGGGTTCCCGGGCCCGTTGATCAGGTCATGCACCTGGCCTCGCCGGCCTCACCGGTCGATTTTGAGCGTATCCCCATCCAGATTCTCAAGGTGGGAAGCCTGGGCACCCACAACGGCCTGGGTCTGGCCAAGGAGAAGGGGGCCAAATTCTTCCTGGCTTCGACGAGCGAGGTCTACGGCGATCCTGCCGTGCACCCCCAGCCCGAGAGCTACTGGGGCAACGTCAACCCCATTGGTCCCCGGGGCGTCTACGACGAGGCCAAACGGTTCGGTGAAGCCATGACGATGGCCTACCACCGCCATCACGGCCTTGATGTCCGTATCGTCAGGATCTTCAACACCTACGGTCCGCACATGAGGCCTGAGGATGGGCGGGTGGTGTCGAACTTCATTAACCAGGCCCTGCAGAACCAACCGATCACGATGTACGGCGATGGTTCGCAAACCCGCAGCTTCTGCTACGTCGACGACCAGATCCGGGGCCAGTTGGCCCTGCTCGACAGTGAACACACCGGACCGATCAATATCGGCAACGATGTCGAGTTCTCCATGTTGGAGTTGGCCGAGGTGGTCATCAGGGTCACCAATAGCAATAGCACGGTGGGCTTCGCCCCCTTGCCCAAGGACGACCCCACCCGCCGCCGCCCCGATCTGACCGAAGCGACAACGAAGCTGTCGTGGAAACCGACGGTAGCCCTGGAAGAAGGCGTGAGGCGCACGGCGGAGTATTTCGAGGCCGTACTCGCTGGTGAGCGCTAACGACACTGCACCGCCGAGCGCGCTGCGGGTGGCGGTGGCCGTTGAACAACTGTGGCACCGGGTTCCCGGTGGTACCGGCCGGGCAACCAGGGAGACGATGCTCGGCCTGAACCGGCTGAGTTCGCTCAATGTTCAAGGGGTGGCGGCCTGGCATCGCCGTGATCGTCGGACTCCGAGCCGGGATTTGGGGTCGGTGGCGTTCCTACCGCTGCCCCGTCCGGTGCTCTATGAGAGTTGGCTCCGCACCGACCGGCCCCGTGTCGAGCGACACGTCGGGCCGATCGACGTGGCCTGGGCCTCGGCCATGGTCCCCGTTTCCAGTCGGGCCCCGCTGGTGGCCACCGTGCACGACCTGGGGTTTCTTGACCAACCCGACCACAACAGCCGTCGAGGGCGCTCGTTTTTTCCCCGGGCATGGCGCGAGGTCCGGGATCGAGCCCACATCATCGTCTGCCCCTCCCAGATCGTGGCCGATGATTGTGAACGTCACGGGGTGGAGGCGGGGCGGCTGGCCGTGGTGCCGTGGGGGGTCTCGGCCCCCATCAGCTCACCCGACGAGGTCGACGAGGTCAGGGCCCGGTGGGGGCTGCCTGAACGGTTTGTGCTCTGGGTTGGCACCATGGAGCCCCGCAAGAATCTGCCCCGCCTGGTGGAGGCCGTACGGCTGTTGGGCGATGTCGATCTGGCCGTTGTCGGCCCTGATGGGTGGAACCTCGATGGGGCCGATGTGCTTGCCCCGCTGGAAGCCAGGGTCCACCGCCTCGGTATCGTCGATGACCATCAGTTGAGCGTCCTGTACCGGGCGGCCAGCGTCTTTGCCTATCCGTCGTTACTCGAGGGTTTCGGGCTGCCGGTGCTGGAGGCCATGGCCCACGGCACCCCTGTCGTGGCCTCGGCCGGCACGGCCACCGCCGAGGTGGCCGGAGGTTCGGCCCGGCTCGTCGACCCTCTTGACCCCGATGACATCGCGGCGGCCATCCGAGCTTCGCTCGACGACGAGCCCGAAACGGCAGCCCTGGTCGCCGCAGGCAACAAACGGGCTCAGGAGCTGACCTGGGCGGCAACGGCGGAGGGCTACGCCAGGGTTTTCCATCGAGCGGCTGGCGGCGGGCCATGAGGGGCACCCCCAGCGAGGCGCGGATCCTGGCCGGAGGCGGCCGGTGAGTACGGTCGGGGTCAACCTGTTGTGGCTGGTCCCCGGTGTGGTCGGTGGTTCCGAGGAGTACACGCTTCGACTGTTGCGAGCCTTTGACCAGTTCGGCGGGGACGAGCCCCGGCTCCGGCTCTACGGACAACGGGCGCTGTTCGAGGCCCATCCCGATCTCGGCGAGCGGTTCGAGACCGTCGTCAGTCCGCGAGCTGATTTTGCCGCCGTTTCGAAGGTGGCCAGGATCGGCAACGAGCACTCGTGGCTGGCCATGGCCAGTCGCCACGACGACCTGGTTCACCACGCCGGTGGGGTGGTGCCCGCCATCCGTTCGACACCGACGGTGTTGACCATCCACGACCTCCAGCCCCTGGAGATGCCCCAGCATTTCTCCGCCGCCAGACGTCGTTGGCTAGCCGCCACCGTTCCTCCCTCGGTCCGCTCCGCCCGCCTCGTACTGGCCCCGAGCCAGTACACGCTTGATCGGGTCCACGCACTGTTGGGCGCCCCACGGTCGAAGCTGGAGGTCGTGCCCCATGGCCAACGATCTCTGGTGCCCGGCGTGCTCGATGCCGACACCGACCGTCGACTGCGAGCCCGTTACGGTCGCTTCGCCCTGCTCCCGGCCATCAGCTACCCCCACAAACGGCACCTGGATCTTGTCGCCGCCACCGTTCGATTGGCCGACCGCTTCGCCTGCCTCTCGGTTGTGATCACCGGGCGGCCGGGGCCACTCACGGCGGCCATCACCGCCGAGGCAGTCAGGGCGGGTCTCAGCTCCCGGGTGCACCAATTGGGTCGGGTGCCCGAACGTGAGCTCGACGCCCTCTACCGATCGGCCACCTTCACCGTGTTTCCCTCCGAGTACGAGGGTTTTGGCAATCCCGTGATGGAGGCCATGGCCCGCGGCTGTCCCGTGATCAGCAGCGACGCCACCGCCCTGCCCGAGGTTGTTGGGTCGGCAGGCTTGATCGTCCCGGTGCGACGCCCTGATGCCCTGGCTGGGGCCATGGCCCGCATCCTCGATGAGCCGGTCCTGGCCGAGCAGTTGCGGGCGGCCGGTGTGGTTCGGGCGAAGCAGTTCTCGTGGGAGGTGGCGGGAGGGCGACTGGGGGAGTGCTATCGTCAGGCTCTTCGGCTGGCGGGCTGACGGGACGATTCGAATGCGCCTTCTCTTTCTGTGCCCTCATTTCACTCCCGACCTCCACGCCGCCACCGGCGAGGTGATGACCAAACTGGTCGAGGGGCTGGTCGAACGCGATCACGAGGTCAACGTCGTCACCTCCCTGCCGTGGTACCGCGGCCACCGGGTGGATCCGGCGTGGCGGGGAAGGCCGTGGCGGGTCGAACGCCACCCCTGGGGGCGCGTGGTGCGAGTCTGGCCCTTCCCGACCAGCAAGAGCAACATCGCGGCCCGGGCCGTCGGATTCGGTGGCTTCACCACGCTAGCGGCGGCGGCAGCCCTGAGTCTGGGCCCCCACGACGCCGTGTTGGCCATGTCACCTCCTATTTTTCTGGGTGACGCCGC